>JGI24025J20009_10003048_pt1 | contig 11632 bp, 12 predicted proteins | sample Cruoilmetagenom3_FD_20009 | JGI IMG/M metagenome (IMG submission 20009) | reverse complement strand
CACGCTGGGATCTGTGCGGGGGCAGTCAGGTAACTGGCTGTCCTACCATGACAAGCTAAACAATAGATAAAATAGGATGTGTTGTCCCATTTTAATTAAAAAAATTGAAGAGGAAGAGGAAAAGTGATATTGCAAGACCCCATAAGACCTTGAGATCTGACCACGTTGACCGTTGATTCTAGAACGATAAAAACAAACATTTTACCTGGAAGGAAAATTATAGGAAGATAAAAATTAAAGGATTTAGGTTGAATGACTAAAAATTAGAGAAATTTTAGACGGGGTTTACTTAATATTTATGGCCGGGCTATCTTGGAAAAAGGAAGCTTTCCAAAAAAGAGAAAGTATTAAAAAATTAATTCTACTTTATTTTAAGAATTTTCACAGAAAATTGAGTTATTTGAAGTTATGTTAGATATTAAGAGGTGATGCTTATATCGAAAACTTATTTCTGAGAAGTTCTACTAATTAAACATAATAAGGAGGAAATTTAAAATGAAGCGATTTAGCATTTTGTTAGTTATTTTATTGGTCTTGTTGGCAGGATTTGCTTGTGTTGGTCAAGCTGCAGAACAGAACATTCTTGTAATGAGCGTTAATCAAGAATTTGGGACTATCGACCCGGCTCGCGGTAGCGATTATACAGAACTATTGGCAATGTACAACATCTATAGTACGTTAGTCTTCCCCGATAGTGCTGGTGTTAGCCAACCTAAATTGGCTGAAAGTTGGACAGCGAGCCCCGATGGTTTAACCTATACTTTTAAGCTCAAAAAAGGGGTAAAGTTCCATGATGGCAGCGAGCTGACCGCTGAAGATGTAAAGTTCTCAATGGACCGCATGCTTGCTCTCAGAGATGGTTATTCATGGTTGTGGTCGGAAATCATGAAGGAAACCACCGTCGAAGATTCCTATATGGTTACCTTTCACCTGAGTGAGCCGTTTGGTCCGTTTGTATCCACTCTTCCTCTNTTCTCGATCGTAAATAAAAATGCCATTCTTACGCACAAAGAGTCAGGAGAGTTCGGTGAATTTGGTGACTACGGTTCTCATTGGTTCAGTGTCACCGAAAATGAAGACGCCGGTTCTGGGCCGTACAAACTGAAGGCACATGACAGGGGCAGTAAGATTGTCTTTGAACGTTTCCCGAATTACTTTGAAGGCTGGCCGCATGGGGATAAGTCGGTGGATGAGGTGCACATGGTTCTGTTGCATGAAAATGCAACGGTTAAGATGATGCTTCGAAAAGGTGAGCTGTCCTTGGTAGACCACTACAGAACATATGAGGATTATCGAGAGATGGAGTCCTATCCAAACGCTAAGACTATTGCATTTGATTCAAGCTACATAGTAGCAGCAAAAATTAACACCAAGATTGCACCTACTGATGACATCCACATCCGTAGAATGCTTGCCTGGGCGTTTGATTACAAAATGGTAACTGACGTCATTAGAGAGGGCTCTCCCCAAGCAAGAGGTGTGATAGCGTCTACTATCCCAGGACATAACCCCAGGGTCTTTCAATATCATTACGACTTAGATAAGGCTCGGGAAGAGATGATGTTGAGCAAATATTACCCTAATATTCCAGACATCGTCATTACTTACCCAACTGGAACAGAGGATCGGCGGAAGATGGCCCTTCTACTACAAGAGAGCTTGGCAAAGATTGGTGTCAACCTTGTCGTTAGAGAAGAGGAATGGGGACGAATAACCGAACTAGTGACTACTGTCGGAACTACGCCTAATATATGTATAACTTCTCAGACTCCTACCTATCCTGATCCTGATGCTCTCCTGTACGCCATGTATCACTCTGATGCCGCCGGAACATGGATGTCATCGGAATGGTTGCATAATCCTATTGTAGACCAGTTGATAGATCAAGAGAGAATTACTGTAGATAAGGAAGAACGAATGCATATTATGAATATCATCCAACAGATTATTATTGAGAATTGCCCAGATATCTTTATCGATAACATGGTTGTACACAATGCCATGCAAAACTACGTGATGGGCCTTACTTGGAGGCCGATCATGAGTGCCTGGTACTACTTCCATGACCTTTGGTTCGAGAAGTAGACTTGGAGAGATACAAGGAGAGGGGAGAATACCTCCCCTCTCCTTCCTTTACGAGGTAACAGAACATGAAATTTTCCCAGTTCTTAATACGAAGATTGTTGTATTCCATTCTGGTTTTATTGGGTCTTTCTATTTTGATATTTATCATTGCTCGTATATTGCCAGGAGATCCTGCACGTCTTGCGTTAGGGCCATTCGCCTCGAAAGAACAAGTTGAACACCTAAGACACAATATGGGTATGGACAAGTCGTTACCTCTTCAGTACTGGAATTATATCAGAGGGTTATTTCATGGTGACCTTGGTCTTTCATTTCAGACTAGGCGAAATGTTGCTCTTGATATAACCCATTACTTACCGGCAACCGTTGAACTAATTACCATGGCAATCTTATGGGTTTTTGTGATCGGAGTTCCACTTGGAGTTCTATCAGCTCGCTATAAAGATGGTTGGCTGGATAACACGAGTCGGGTAATAGCATTTGTCGGGGTATCGGTCCCACCATTTGTTGTTGGACTCATTGGTCAACTCGTCTTCTCTTATGTTCTGGGAATTCTTCCAACTACAGGACGCTTGGCTCTTTTAACTCCTAACCCACCCACCATTACCGGCCTTCTCTTATTAGATAGCTTAATCGCTGGAAATTTTGATACTTTTGGTGATGCGCTGAAACATATTCTCCTTCCCTCATTTGCTGTTGCCATGACTGGAATTGGTCAAATTACCCGGATTACACGCTCTAGTATGATTGATGTTTCTAGCAAGGACTACATTGAAGCCGCTCGGGCCTTTGGTATACCCAATCGCTACGTTACCTTTAAATACATGCTAAAACCTTCTTTCATTGCACCGATGACCATCCTTGGACTCTCTTTTGCTTCCCAACTTGGCAATGCTTTCCTTGTTGAAACTGTCTTTGCATGGCCTGGGATAGCGAAATATGGGATACGTGCCATACTGCGGAAAGATTTCAATGCTATTATGGGGGTTGTCCTCATCATCGGCTTAGCATTTGTAATGGTAAACTTTATAGTGGATGTCTTGGCTGGGTATATTGACCCTCGCATTCGGATACAGGAGGAAACTATTGAAGAATAAACAAAAGGTTCTCTCATCAGTTAATTCAGAGTTTACTACTACTCAGTGGATGGTGCTCAAAGATAAGATTGGGCGTGCTTGGTATAGGTTTCGCCGCAACTCCATCTCGATTACCGGCGGTTCGATGGTTCTCTTGGTTATACTTTTAGCAATCCTGGCTCCTTACGTCACTCCATATCCACAACATGCAGGGGCGTTTACAGATTTCCTAAATGCTTTCCAAACACCCAGTAAGTCCCATTGGTTTGGAACAGATGAAATAGGCAGAGACCTCTTTACCCGTGTCATCTTTGGTTATCGAATCTCATTAATGCTTGCTGTAATTGTATTGGGGATCAGCGTACCTTTAGGGGTTATCCTTGGCCTCACCGCCGGATATTTTGGTGGAAGAATTGAAACGATCATCATGCGTACTACTGACGTCTTCCTAGCCCTTCCTCCCTTAGTGATGGCACTGGCTATCTGTGCAGCTTTTACGCCGACCATCGAAAGAGCAATGCTGGCAATAGCCTCGATTTGGTGGACCTGGCACTGTCGCTTGGTTCACGGCATCACACGATCGATCAAAACGGAGGAATTCGTGCAAGCAAGCTGGGTAATCGGTGATAGCCACTTTAGGATAATATTCAAAGACATTCTTCCCAATTGTATGTCTGCAATCATTGTAAAGACTACATTAGATGTAGGGTTCGTTATTTTAATCGGAGCTGGCTTAAGTTTCTTAGGATTAGGCACACAGCCCCCAAAGTCCGATCTAGGAACAATGATATCCTATGGAGCACAATATCTTCCTACGAAATGGTGGACGACTGTCTTCCCTAGCTTTGCTATTCTGTTTCTCATTTTAGGATTTAATCTACTGGGAGACGGGCTACGGGATATGCTTGATGTGGAAACAGAGGGAATTTAAATGGGAAATAAATATATACTTGAAATCCGAGATCTACATGTTCATTTCCGAGTATACGAAGGGATTTCTCGTGTGATAGATGGAATCTCCCTATATATTGCTAAGGGTGAGCGAGTGGGATTGGCTGGAGAGACAGGTTGTGGTAAGACAGTCACCATGAAAACAGTAATGGGGATGCTAAAGATTCCTCCTGCGATTATCCCCTGTGGAGAGGTTTATCTTAATGGTCGAGACATCTTAAAGATGTCTCCAAAGGAGCTCCTTCAGATAAAGGGGACAGAGATTTCGGTGATCTTCCAGGATCCAATGAATGCGCTGAACCCTGTCTTTACAGTAGGAGAGCAGTTCTATGATGTAATTCGCTTTGCCCAGCAGCGCTTTAGCAATGGGGGAAATCTATTCAGAGAGAGGATTCGTAATAAGATGATTGCTGCATTGAAAGAAGTCATACTTCCTGACCCAGAGCGGATTGCGAACAGTTATCCCCTCGAGCTCAGTGGAGGAATGCGCCAACGAGTGTTGATTGCTATGGCACTGGTGAATAACCCGAAGCTTCTTATCGCCGATGAGCCTGGAACCGCCCTTGATGTGACAATTCAAGCCCAAATCTTGAATTTGATGACTAAGCTTGTCGAAGTCAAAGGGATATCTATATTAATTATAACTCATAACCTTGGAGTCATAAAAGAGACAACGGAACGAGTCTATATTATGTATGGAGGCAAGGTGATGGAAACAGCACCGACGAATGTCCTCTTCAGGAACCCTAAGCACCCTTATTCACAAGGGCTTCTTTCTTCTGTCCCCCGTCTCACTGGAGGTGAGATCGCTGAAGGGATTCCTGGAACAGTTCCGGACTATATTACAGCTCCATCAGGATGTCGTTTCCATCCACGCTGCAATTATGCTATGCCCATCTGCGCGCAGAAGGAGCCTCCGCTCACCATGCTCGAATCCGATCACTATGTCGCATGCTATCTTTATGCAAAACAAGGGGGTCAGAATGAATAATCCTCTCCTAACTGTTGAGAACCTCGTAAAATACTTTCCTATAAGAGTTGGATTTTTCCAGCGGCGAATTGGAAAGGTAAGGGCTGTTGATGGTGTCAGCTTTGATATAAAAAACTGCGAGATCTTTGGTTTGATCGGTGAGTCTGGTTCCGGGAAATCCACGGTTGGAAAGACCTTAGTAAGGATTTATAAACCGACAGGAGGAGCTGTTTGGTTTAAAGGAAGGGATGTTACAAAGTCAACGAAGGAGAACCTGCGCTTCTTTAAGAAAGAGGTTCAGATGGTATTTCAGGACCCTAAGTCTTCCCTTAATCCTCGCCGAAGTATCAAAAGCACGCTTGAGGACCCACTGATTGTTCACAGAATCGCTCAAAACGGGCGTGATCGTGAGAGAATTATCGGGAATCTCCTCCAAATGGTCGAGCTCTCACCCAACTATATGTATAAATACCCATCCGCATTGAGTGGAGGACAGCGTCAGCGCGTAGCGATTGCTCGAGCTCTGGCAGTTAAGCCTTCTTTTATCGTCCTCGATGAGCCGACCTCAGCCTTAGATGTATCGGTTCAGGCTAAGATTATTCATCTCCTACAAGGGCTCCAAAGGGAGTTCCATCTGTCGTATCTATTTATCTCCCATGACCTTAGCTTGGTACGTACGATAGCCAGACGGACTGCTGTTATGTATTTAGGGCGGATTTATGAAATTGCTCCAACGGAGAAGCTATTTACAAGTCCACTCCATCCTTACACTCGGACATTGATCTCAGCTGTTCCTGTTATTTCCAAAGAGGAGCAAGAAGCAAAACCAATGAAGCAGAGTCGGGGGGGCGAGATTCCCAGTCCAGTGAACCCACCAAATGGTTGTGCTTTTCATCCTCGTTGTAGTTTGGCAGATAAAATCTGTTCCCAACAGCTTCCGGAGATTGTGGAAGTTATACGAGGTCATTTTGTCCGTTGTCATCATGTCTCGTTCAATATGCCATCAGTTAAACAGTGAGGCAGCCGTTTTGTTAAGGGTAGGGTATAGAAGAAAATTAAGAAAAAAAGAGAGTATAGAATAACTACTATAAATACATTATAGAGGTAAAAAATATGCAAAAAGTAAAGATTGGCCTTATTAGAGTAATATCCTTTGAGGACGAAAAATTAATTGAACTTCATGGAAGATTGATAGAAAAGTATTTTCCATCTCTGCAACTTATTTCCAGATGTATAAATAATCAACCAAAGGGGATATACAATGAAGAGACTAAGAAAATAGCGATTCCAAAAATTGTTGAACTTGGTTCACAAATTGAAGAAGAGGAAAAAGTCAAAGCAATTATCGTTAGCTGTGCAGATGATCCCGGCGTAAAAGAATTGAGGATGTTGCTGAAGATCCCGGTTATTGGTGCAGGAAGTTCTGTTGCTGCCCTCTCTTTATCTTATGGTGATAAAGTTGGGACATTTGGAATCACAGAGCAGGCTCCTCCAATAATGAGAGAAATTTTAGGCAAACATTTATTAGCAGAAACAAAGCCGGAGGGCATCAAGACAACTTTAGACCTGATGACTGACGAAGGAAAAAGAAAAGCATTCGAATCTATCGAATATCTCAAAGAAAAGGGAGCCAAGGTTATAGCTCTTGCTTGCACTGGCTACTCAACAGTAGGAATTGCTAATGATCTAGAGAAAGCAATAGGGATACCGGTTTTGGATGCTGTTATTGCCGCTGGTCTGTTTGCATGGCATTTTACAAGGGGGTCATCAATATGATAGAGATAGATGAAGAAATGGTAAAAAATGCAGTCTTAGGAGGTGCTCTTCTTGGAGGAGGAGGTGGAGGAAGTCTAAAAGAAGGAGAGAAATTAGGTGAGCTTTCATTAGCTGTCGGCATCCCTACTTTAATTAATTTAGATGAGTTACAAGATGATGCAACTCTGGTTACTGTTTCTGCGGTTGGAGCTCCTGCTGCTAAAGAGCAGTATCTCAAGCCCATACATTATGTTAAAGCGATTCAGCTTATAGAAAAAGCAGGGGTGAAAGTTGATGGACTTATAACCTGTGAAAATGGTGGACTTGCTACACTGAATGGATGGTTTCAGTCAGCTGTGCTGGGGATTCCAGTCGTTGATGCCCCCTGTAATGGAAGGGCACACCCCACCGGATTAATGGGTTCTATGGGGCTTCATAAGAGTAAAGGCTATGTTTCAAAGCAGGCTGTAGTAGGAGGGGATCGAGATAAAAATAGATATTTAGAAATATATATAGCTGCAAATATAATTGAGGCATCCAGAATTATTAGACAGGCAGCAGTAATAGCAGGAGGGTTAGTAGGTGTAGCCAGGAATCCAGTAACCGTTAAATATGCCCGGGAGAATACCGCTGTAGGAGGGATAAGCCAGGCTATTGAACTTGGAAAGATTATGCGAGAAGCTAAAGAAAAAAGTCCTGAATACATGATAGAAAGAGCTGTAGAATTTCTGGGAGGTAGAAAAGTAACAGAAGGAAAAATTCAAAACGTAAAGCTAAAGACTATAGNTGGATTTGATGTAGGAAATNTTACCGTAAGAGACGAAAAGGAACTTTATGAATTAACATTCTGGAATGAATATATGTGTCTGGAGAATAAAGGGCAAAGAATTGCAACTTTTCCTGATTTAATAGCCACGGTTAACTTAAAAACTGGACTCCCTTTGCCAACAGCAGAGGTGAGAGAGGGCCAGAATGTTGCAATTTTACATGTTCCAAGACAAGAGCTGAAGCTTGGGGCAGGAATGAAGGATCCAGAAATATTTAAACAGATAGAGGAAGTAATAAAAAAACAGATCATAAAATATTCTTTTTTTGGGGGTAATTAAATGTTACATCAAGTATTAGAGGTATTTGAACTTTTAGATAGTAAATATATAAACGGCCAGAAAATTGCAGATTTTTTAAAAGGAAAAGGGTTAGAAAAAATTGAGGTACAGAGAATAGGTGAAAATACAGGCTCGACAGATTTTATAAAAATAATAGTTCCAGGGACTAATGGAAAACAGAAAGGAGGAGAGGCTCCTACTCTCGGAATTATTGGGAGGCTCGGAGGAATAGGCGCAAGACCAGAGCGTATTGGTATAGTCTCTGATGCTGACGGAGCAGTTGCAGCCATCTCTTGTGCTTTAAAACTCGCGGATATGCAAAAGAATGGAGATATATTAAATGGGGACGTAATTCTATCGACTCAGATTTGCCCAAATGCACCTACACAACCTCATAAACCTGTTCCTTTTATGGGTTCCCCTGTAGATATGGGTGTTATGAATAAGTATGAAGTAGACTTGAATATGGATGCTATATTATCTATAGATGCAACAAAGGGGAATAGAATAATAAATTTTAGAGGTTTTGCAATTACTCCTACTATAAAAGAGGGATATATTTTAAGAATAAGCGAAGATCTATTAAATATAATGGAATGGACTTCAGGTAGATTCCCTAGGATTGTTCCCATAACCACTCAAGATATTACTCCCTATGGAAATGGTTTATTTCATGTGAATAGCATAGTTCAACCTTGTGTAACTACAAGCGCTCCGGTTGTTGGCATTGCAGTAACTACAGAGATGCCTGTTCCTGGATGTACAACAGGAGCTAATCACGAAATTGACGTGGAAGAAGCTAGTAGATACTGCATAGAAGTGGCTAAAACATTTACAGAAGGAAAATGTAACTTCTATGACGAGAAGGAGTTTGAACTTATCGTAAAACTTTATGGAACAATGAAACATCTCCAAACTTTAGGTAAAGAGTAAATGAAAGCACAGATTGTCCTTACAGTCAATGAACCAAAAAGATTAATAGCTAAAGCAATAATTAGCCTTCCTGAAATAAAAAATGCCTTAGAGAAAGGAAAGATCTTGCTCAAGGGTGGGACTACCGTATCAGCTATAGCTAAAGAGCTGGTGGGAATCCCGCTGAGAATATGTGGAAGGATAAGTAAGCGGGGACAGTTTCTTCTCAAATTATATCGGTGAAACACCCGCACAGTATTCTTCTAGAGAAAGGGAAGATAAAGAATATAGATGATAACATAGTTGAAGTGGTAAAGAATCTTGGGAGAGGAGATATCATAATAATAAGTGGAAATGCTCTGGACTCTCAGAAAAATGTGGGAATGATGGCGGGATCAGTTTCAGGAGGAAATCCAGGAATAGCTGTTTCTGGAATGTTATCAGAGGGAGCCAAGGTAATAATACCTATCGGACTTGAAAAGTTAATCCCGGGAACTATTAGAGATGCATCGATGATAGCTGGAAGAAAGGATGTAGATGTCTCTTATGGCATGGCTGTAGGATTAATTCCTCTATATGGTAAAGTTGTTATCGAAAAAGATGCAGTAGAAATCCTTGCTAAGTTAAATTGTACAGTTATAGGTAAGGGAGGAATATTGGGAGCAGAGGGATCAACGGTAATGGTTGTAGAAGGATTGGATAAAGAGGTTAAGAAAATATTGAAGGTTATAAAAGAAGTGAAAGGAGCTGATATTAGCGGACAAAAAGAGAGCTTGGAAGAGTGTAAGAGAGGTAATTCAAGTTGTAAAAACCATCTCGCATGTATATATTTGGGAGGTGTTTGAAATGAAGATTGGTACTCTAACCATTGGCCAGTCACCAAGAATGGACATTATTCCGGACTTGAAAGAAGCTATAGGATTCGAAGTTGAAATAGAAGAACGAGGAGCTTTGGATGACCTTACATGGGAAGAGGTTAAGGATTTATATCCTAGGCCAGATGATTATATTTTAGTTACCAGAATGAGGGATGGAAAAGAGGTCAAGATAGCCGAAAGACATATAGTTGAAAGAATGAAGAAATGTATAGCTGATTTTGGAAAAAGTGATGTTGACTTTATAATATTTCTGTGCACAGGGGAATTTCCAAAGGAAATAACATCTAAGAAGCTAATTTTAAAACCAAGCAAGCTATTGGAGAATATATTAAGAGGTATACTCCAAGAAGGTGTGATGGCAGATATAGTTCCTTCAGCCGACCAGATCTCCTTAATGGAAGAAAGATGGAAAAGAACTAATCCAAATCTGAAAGTTATTGTTGAAACTGTTTCTCCATATACTGGAACAGATGTAGAAATAGAAAAAGTTGCAAAAAAAATTGCGAAGACAAATGCAAATCTAATAGTTATTGATTGCCTTGGATTTAATAGAGAAGTAAAAACAATTTTTCGAAAAATAACGAGAAAACCAGTTTTACTCCCTAGAACTTTATTAGGTAGGATAGCAGGAGAATTGATAGAGAGGTGAATTTAATGAATATTGATAAAATTATAGAAAAAATTTTAAAAGATTGTCTTGATGTAAAACCTAGGGAAAATATTTTAGTAGTTACCGACACAGAGAAAGAAAACATTGGTAAGGCAATATTTAAAAAAGCAATTCAAAGGGGCCTAGAAACAACTCTCGTTATAATAAAACCTATGGGAAGGCATGGTAAAGAACCCCCAGAAGCAGTTTCTGAAGCGATGAAAAAGTGTGATGTTGTTATTTGCCCAACTAAATTTTCTTTAACCCATACACAAGCTAGAAAGATTGCTTGCGAACATGGTGCTCGGGTAGTTACAATGCCTGGAATAACCGAAGATATGTTTTTAAAAGGTGCTATGACAGCTGATTATAAGAAAGTAGCATTCTTCACAGATAAATTAGCTGAAATTTTAACTACAGCCAAAAAGGCTAGGATTGAGAAGGAAGATGCGGTCCTTGAAATGTCATTAGAAAACAGAAAAGGTATTTCAAGTAATGGCCAATACTTTAAACCTGGCTCTCACGGGAATTTGCCAACTGGCGAAGCATATATCGCTCCGGTAAGAAGGAACTGCGAATGGGAGAGTAATAATTGATGGTTCAATTGCCAGTATAGGACTTGTAAAGGCACCACTTGAAGTTAAAATAGAAAATGGTTATGCAGTCGATTTTGCAGGTCCAGATGCAGATAGATTAAGAGAGATTTTAGGAACAAAAAAGGAAGCAAGGAATATTGCAGAACTTGGTATTGGAACAAATCCACAAGCTCGTCTAATAGGAAATATACTTGAAGATGAAAAAATCTATGGGACAGTCCATATTGCACTTGGAGATAACTCAACTTTTGGAGGCAATACTCGAGCCGGAGTTCATATAGATGGTATAATATTAAATCCTGTGCTTTATATAGATGACAAACTTATTGTTAAAGAAGGGAAAATTCTGATCTGATAATTCAATCTACTTCAAAACCCTTCCTATTTTGCTATTTGTTTAAGGTGTATGCGCTCAAGTACATCAATATATTATAGCTCTGATATCTAATTTCGTTCCTCTTTTTTTAAATTTGTATGATAGGGAGCATTCTTGGACCGTATCATTAAGCGGGTCAGTTACATCAGTTACTATTAACGGAGCATTTACCATAATCGAGAGAGAAGAGCATTAAACTAGTGTCACGTCATACTTGCAATGTCGCTTTGATTGGTATATACTAACTTCAATAAAACTATTGGAGGATACCATGAAGA
>JGI24025J20009_10003046_pt1 | contig 11635 bp, 12 predicted proteins | sample Cruoilmetagenom3_FD_20009 | JGI IMG/M metagenome (IMG submission 20009) | reverse complement strand
ATGTGTACCTACAAATTCCAGGAGGTCATAGAAGAGTTTTGCCTCGCAGGGCACTGGTTTTGAAGCTCATGTACCCAAAATCTTGTCAAACACGGGTCACATACTATAGATTCGACAAGTTCACACGACCAGCCCAAAATAATAACATAATAAGGACGTAATAAATCCTCCGGACCGGCGCGAAAAGAAGATCATCCATAAGAAGACCTCCACCCGACCTTCTTTTTCTTCACCGGAAACACAACCTTTATACCCTGTCAACCCAACCCCCTTTTGTGGTTGACAACTCTCACCTGACCGCCCTCGCCCTGGCAGGTTACCTCCTGATCATGATCATCATAGGCGCCCGGCGCTCTCACACCGTAGAGAGCTTCTACCTGGCCGGGCGCAGCCTCAAGCCCGCGATCCTCACAGTCACGCTATGCGCCACCATCCTGGGCGCCTCTTCGACCATGGGCATGGCCGGTCTGGGTTTCAGCGAAGGATTGACGGGCGCCTGGTGGATGCTCTCCGGCGCCATAGGGCTGGTCGTCCTCTCCACGGTATTCGCGAAGAAGGTCAGATCCACGGGCTGTTATACCCTGCCCGAGTTGATAGGCACCCAGTACGGCCACCGGGTGAGGCTGGGAGCCTCGGCGCTCATCCTCGTCGCCTGGATAGGGGTGATAGCAGCCCAGATAGTGGCCTCGGGAAAGCTGCTCGGTGCCCTCTTCGGCCACGGCCAGGTGTACTTCATGATACTTTCTGCCGCGGCGTTCGTCATCTACACCGCCCACGGCGGCCAGAGATCGATAGTCAGAACCGACCTGCTCCAGTTCTCGATTCTCCTGGCAGGCATCGGCCTCGTCCTATGGAAGGCGCTGGACCTCACGGGCCTGGAGATCTTGAGCGGACAAAGCTTCCCCACCTCACCTGCCCGGTCCGGGACGGAGGTGATGAGCCTGATTTTGATAGTGGGCTCCATGTACCTGGTAGGACCGGATATCTATTCCCGGCTCTTCTCCGCCCGAAACCCCGGTGCCGCCAGGAGATCTGCCCTGATCGCCGCATTCGTCCTGGTCCCCATGGCCCTGGCCATAACCCTCCTGGGGATCTGCGCCCGGGACCTCTTTCCCGGCATCGGACCGGAAGAGGCCCTTCCCGTCCTGATGACCGAGACCCTCTCCCCGGCAGGACAGGGGCTGGTGGCCGCAGCCCTCCTCTCGGCGCTGATCTCCTCCGCAGATACCACCCTGCTCACCGCCACGTCCATCCTCACCCTGGACCTCTACCGGACCGCCAGGCCAAAATCGACCAAAAAAGACCTGATGAAGATCTCCAGGGCAGGAACGGTTCTGTTGGGGACCCTGGCCCTGGCCTCCGCCCTCCGCCTTCCGGAGATCATCGCCACCTTGCTCTCCGCGTACACCGTATTTGCCGGCGGCCTGACGATCCCCGTGGTGGCAGGCTTCTACAAGAACAAGCTGAGGCTGACCCCCGCCGGCGCCCTGGCCGCGCTCGCAGGCGGCGGCGGCACCGCGCTCCTTCTGGGTAACAGATGGCCCCTCCTGGGGATGGCGGTCAGCGCTATGCTGCTCATCGTGGTGAGCAGGATTACAAGAATATGATGATGATGAATAAGAAGAATAAGAATAAGAATAAGAAGAACCCGATCTCTCAGTCCAAGAGCCTCATCATCGGATATTTCGTCTCCGGATCGTACTCCAGCCTGGCCCTGGCGGTCGCACCCCGGTAATAGACCTCGATATCTGCCCTGATCATCCTTCCTTCCAGCTCGCCGTAACCGAATACGTTCTCCTTCAGCATCTTTTGGTCGATCTCCACCCTGACCCTTCTGACATAAGGCTGGAGCGAGATGCTCTCCTCGATGGCCTTCTCCAGGCCGGCTGCGGTCCGGGCGCCCACCGGCGATCCCACAAACTGGTGGTAGAGGGCTCCCAGCTTGATTCCTGCCTCGAAGGCAGCTATCTCTCCATCCGTCGGCATAACGTTATCACCACCGGGCTGATCATATATCCCAAGAGGACTAAAAAGGCTACCACTGCCCAGAGATTCCCGTCTCCTACCAACCAGCAGATCAGTACCGCGAGCACAGCCAGGAAGGCGAAAGGCAGGTACTTGAGATCCCTGAACTTAGGATACGTCACACTGCTGATCATCAGAGCGGACAGTACGACGATCAGAAGAGTAGTCAGAAAAAGACCGTCCAGCAAGACGCTGAGCGCCAGGATCGTCCCCGCCGCGGTTATCGGTATACCCTGGAAGAAAGCCTCACCGGAAGCGGTAACGTTGAATCTTGCCAGTCGAAGTATGCCGCAGATGAGGTAAACCCCGCCCAGAGCCCATATCCAGGAGCCGAAGGCTGTCCAGGCCAGAACGGCAGGCGCCACGCCGAAAGAGACGAGATCTGCCAGGGAATCCAGGTCAAGGCCCAGAGGCCCCGTCCCCGTCCGTCTTGCCAGAAAACCGTCCAGGCCGTCGGCCACCGCAGCCAGAATAATTAGAACCACCGAGATCGAGAACCGTTCCTGGAAAGCCATGAGGATGGAGCCGAAACCCAGTAGAGAGTTCGCAAGAGAGACCACATCCGGGATCCGGACCAGCCGATAGATGCCCGTCATGACGCCTTCACCGCGACCACGGTCTCCCCCGCCCTGACCTCGTCTCCCCTGCCCACCGTGAGCCGGTACCCCTCCGGGATTGTGATCTCCACCCGGCTGCCGAAACGTATCATCCCCATCCTCTCCCCTCTTTTTATCCGGTCTCCCGGAACGACGTAGCAGACGATCCTCCTCACCAAAAACCCGCTGATCTGGCGGAGCCGGATCTCCCCATCAGGGGTGTCGATTACCACCCGGTTCTGCTCATTTTGATGTGCTGATCCCAAAAAAGCAGGCACGTGGCCGCCACTCATGTGCTCCACTGACTTAATCTGCCCCTCCAATGGCGACCTGTTAACGTGAACGTTGTGATGGTTCATAAATATGGCCATCATATCCGGCGAGGCCACCACCACCCGGCCGTCTGCAGGAGAGATCATGCCTGGACCCGATGGGATGCGATCCGGGTCCCGGTGAAAGAAGACCATGAAGACGAAGGTCGCCGCCACCAGGATCGCAACCGACCACACTCTCAACCATGCCATCAACGAGGCGGTCAGAAGGGGTGTGCCGATCCAAACTTTAGAGTTTCTGGCCAGCTTCATCGATCGGTGCCACCTCTCGGATGCCTGAGAACCTTGATCAGCTCGTCTATCATATTCAGAAGTTCCGGGAGAAGAACGAGCACCCAGTAGGCGACCAGGAAGAGAGCTATGGTAGAGCCCAGTTTGGCTATCTCGTTGTGAGCTACCTGGAAACTGTCTGCTCCGAACCATTGGTTTCCATAGGCCATCATAACAAAGGCATTTCGGAAGAGGTTCAATATGTAGATTACGGGAACAGATACCATCAGCGCCTTCGCTCTCTTCCATGGCGGCGCCTTGACCGATATAATGACCCCGGCGAAGAAGGCGATACTCTCGATGGCGGTACAGGCCAGGATGACCTCTACCGAGTAGCCGTTCATAGAGATCTCGTTAAACCCCATCGTCGATGCCTGCATCTGTAAAGCCTCCATGAGCAGAACGGTGAGATGAATCGTCTGGCCAATCAACCACTCACTCAGAGGTGCGAACTCGGCAAAGGGGAAGTAGATGAGACCTCCTATGGCCACGGCCGAGCTGGCCCAGTCGCAGGAACGCGAGCGAGAGACCCCGGCCAGGATGATCCAGGCCATGTAGAAGGAGAAGAAGGCCACGACTACGGTCAGCACGACGTTGAAGTAGTCTCCGATTTCCAGGTAATAACCCGGCTGTTTCACCCAGTGGATGCCGAAAAAGAACCATCCAATACCCGAAAAAGATCGACGGCCCGTGATCGCGGATATTACCAGGAACGCCAGGCCCACCCAGAGAACGTTCGCGATCATCCAGCCGGGTATCATCGGGTACTAGAAAGCCACAGGTTTATTTATCAGTATCTACTAACCCGGGCGCAGAAGGCTCTCTCGCGGTTGCGAACGACTTCTATCGCTGTGGAGTTATCGAGCCATGGACAGGCCGGAAAGAAGCCTGGTAGACGGTTCGGGGACGGCCTTCTTCTGGTTGAGGGAGACGAAACATCTGGAAGAGGACGGTGAGATCGAGGTCTGCGTGAACGGGAGCGAGATCTGGAAAAGAGGTGGATGCGGCCCGACTTAGCAAAGTACTTATGTTATCATCCTTTAGATGAGTACCTATAGTAACAAGTTCTAACATGCGACTTCGATGAAGAAGACCGGGTGAGGAACTCTAACGTGGATGACTTAGGAGAGAGTTATGACGTCATGTAATCATGTAAGCTGCGGGAATAGCGAGAAGGTATGGCTTACTCATACCTACCAGGGTCGAGAGTGCGGGCTGAAGCCGCATAATTATTGTTTAAACTGCGGTCTGGTGATGAACCTATCCTCGGATAGACCCCGTAGTATCGGTTATTATATGAACGTCTTATCTGCACTGAGCAAAGAGATCAAGATCGCCAAGATCCAGATGCGGTTAATATGCCTGAAGATGCAAGAGTGCGAGCTGGATGACGGTTATGGGATTAGCAGATACCGGCAAGAGAAGATCTTCGTAGATATCGTAATTGAATATCTCAACGTGCCTGAGTGGAAGGTTCAAAAATTTCTCTGATGGACGGAGGTCAGATGCGCTCGGTCTTTCCGGGGTGGGTTTTGTGGATCCCGTGCCCGGATAACGCCACCGCAGTCCATATGATGGGACATAGGATAAATATTGAAGACGATGGCTGGCGATGCCGATATCGTCTTCATCGCCACAATTTAAATCATAAAATAATATCCAGAACTGTGGGGGACGAACGAGAGGGGCATTATTCATGTGCGGAATCATCGGCTATATAGGAACAGAGGAAGCCTCACCGATACTCTGCCAGGGTCTCAAGAACCTCGAATATAGAGGCTACGACTCGGTGGGGATGGCTACAGTATCAGGTGGTTTGGAAATAAGAAAAGGGGTAGGGAAGATCGACGATTTAAGATGCCGGTTGAACTTCGAGGAGATCCCCGGACATATCGGTATAGGACATACCAGGTGGGCCACCCACGGTACGGTCTCCTTCGAGAACGCCCATCCCCATGCCGACTGCACAAAGAAGATAGCGATAATCCATAACGGGATAATAGAAAACAGCGACCGGCTCCGAGAAGCGCTACTAAAGAGAGGACATGAGTTCGCGGGCGATACCGACTCGGAGGTCATAGCCCATCTGATCGAAGACCGGTTGAATGGATTTCCAGGTCAAAGAGGCGCCGGTGACGGAGAACCTGGGACAGGATCTTTCGATAACGGATTCTTTGAGACGGCATGCCTGGATGCCTTCCGGTTGTTGAGAGGGAGCTATGCCATCCTGGCCATCAAGGAAGGAGAAGACAAGATCGTGGGGATAAGAAAAGACTCTCCTCTGGTGCTGGGCCTGGCCGATCATGGGACGTTCTTCGCCTCCGATGTCTCGCCCTTCTTGGAGTGGACGAAGAAGGTAGTCTATCTGCAAAATTATGATTTTGTGGTCGCCGATGGGAAGGGTGTGAAGTTCTACAACCTTCTCCAGGGGGAGGTCTCCAGACCGGTGGACACCGTGGAATGGAGCATGGAGGAGGCAAGTAGGGGCAAGTTCGAGCATTTCATGCTGAAAGAGATATCCGAGCAGGCAGATACGATCCAGAGGGCTCTTCAGCAGGACGGTGACGTGATCGAGAGGATAGTCGACGAGGTGAAGAAGGGCTTTGGTGTCTTTTTTGTAGGGTGTGGCTCGAGCTACCATGCCTGCCTGACGGGGACCTATCTGTTGTCGAAGGTGGCTGGCGTGCACGTGAACGCCGTTCTGGCCTCCGAGTTCGAGAACTACGAGCACTTCCTGACCGAAGATACGCTGGTCTTCGCCGTGTCCCAGTCCGGAGAGACCGCCGACGTCCTCGATGCGGTGAAGGCGGCCAGGAGGAAAAAAAGCAAGATCATAGGGATAACCAACGTCATGGGCTCTTCGCTCTCCAGAGAAGGAGACGAGCTGATGATGATGAACGCCGGTCCGGAGATCTGCGTCCTCTCCACCAAGACCTACACATCCCAGGCGATGCTGATGGCCCTCATGGCCTATGCGCTCTGCGACAAGCATGAAGAGTGTGTACAGAAGGCCAAGGACCTCTACATGGACGTCTACAACCTTACATCCAAATCGATGCGAGTGCGGCTGAAGGATCTGGCAAAGGAGCTGGTCCATAAAGAGCACATATACATGATCGGGAGAGGGTTACAGTATACCACCGCCCTGGAGGCCGCCCTCAAGATAAAGGAGGTGTCCTACATCCACACCGAGGCCTTTGCGGGCGGTGAGCTGAAGCACGGCCCGCTGGCACTCGTCGAAAAGGGCACACCGGTATTTGTATTCGTATCTCGGGATAATGAAGATCGGATCGTGGCCAACGCCCAGGAGGTCAAGGCCAGAGGAGGATATGTGATCGGTGTCTCTGACTGGAACCATCGGGTATTCGATCGCTGGATAAAGGTACCCGAGTGTGGTGATCTTAACCCCATAATCCAGGCCATACCCATGCAGATACTGGCCTACGAGCTGGCGGTACAGAGAGGGCTGGACCCGGACAAGCCCCGGAACCTCGCGAAGAGCGTGACCGTGCTGTGATATAGAGACGAAAGACCGGTATAGACAGCGTTTTTAGTTTGCATCCCACGATCTTCGTCGCCTGCTCAGCATGGTGCCCAAAGCCGATATCATGAAAAGACCACATGCCGCAGCCGCGAGAACGATCAATGAACCCGAGAACGCCGGAACGACCATGAACAGCGATATGTTTGTCACCCCGTGAGATAGAGCTACCAGAACCAGGCTATTCGTCTTCAAGAAGAAGATCCCGAAGACGATGCCGGCAAAAAAGACGAAGATCAGCTCGGAAAACATGCCGTAGCCGCTGTGCATCATGCCGAATATCAGGCTTGTTCCCAATAGGCCCTTGACCAGCCCCATCCGATCCACCAGAACCGTCTGCAAGACGGACCTGAAGACGAACTCTTCTATCAGACCCACAAAAAATATCATTATCAGAGACAGCTTCACCAGGCTCATCAGATCCTGGCCGGGGGTGAGCATCTGAGGATGAAGCACCTGGTACTCGCCCCATCCCATCAATAACCCAAGGGCGACGGCGACGGGAAGGTACACAAGAAAACCGGCGGTGGTGAGGCCCATCTCCTCATAGCTCAGCCTCTTCTCTTTTATGATCAAATATGCGGGGATGAACATGGGTATGTAGACCAGGGCGTAGGAGTATAGCGTGAGCTCGAAGAAGACGGGCATGGCTACGTTGAGCAGCCTGAAGAGAGGCAGAAGCATCAACGCCTGGTATATCCTGTCCTCCATAAAGGCGGTAAGAAGAACGAGCCCTATCAGGTTGATCCCATGAACCACCATCGCCGCCTCCATATGGTCCCAAAATATGAGGAGTTCTCCAAGAGCTATGAGCAGCACAAAGAGCAGCGGATGCCCGGATACCAAAACCTCCTCGAGCGATATCAGATACCGGCTGACCTCGCCTCCGGACCTATCCTCGGCGGGCAGTCGCATTTGTCTGAGGTAGGCTATGATCGCAGAGACGGCGATAAAAGCCGAGATCGATATCATCACCGGGTTGAGCCGTATACCCCAGTTATCCAGACCGACCGGCAAAAGAGCAACCGCGCCGAGCCCGACGCAGAAGACCGCCCGCAAGAGGGGGCTCAGATCGTCTCTTCTCGGAAACACCGCCGCCGTCAGCGTATAACCGGACAGAAATAACAGCGTGAATAAACCTAACGGAACACGTAAAGGCAGATCCTCCAGCGCTGGCGCTAGGGTGAGAACCAGCGTTGTGGCGGCGATCGCTACTGCTGCCAAAAGATCGACCGGCGCCAGCTCTCTCTTATCCGGCGTTTCTCTTGCCCCCTTCGTGGTATCCTCGCCTGCCTCTCCAAATATCAGACCGCATCTCCTATCAGTCGGATTTCCCGGTCACGTCGCCTTACTTCGCCAGACCCAGGATACCGAGTATCTGGTCGAAGATCTTCTGGATGAAGCTCCTCTCCTCGACGGGTTCTGTCGGTAGATATTCGCTCACGTTCTGCACAGGGTAACCTGAGGAAGCTACTTCTTCGGAGACGCTGGCATCTTCTGCAGAGATAGGTCCGGCAAGGTCTAAAGTGCGATCTTCTGGCAAGGGTTCTTCCTCGGGGACCTCAACCTCTTCCACATAGACGGTCCTGGTAACAGATGGAGCACGATGACCCGACGTTTTTTCTTCTTCAGGCACTTCTTTCTTAGCGTCATAAGATACCGCTTTCGGGACAGATCCGCCGATGCTGAGCACCAGGACGTCTCCAGCGCCCCGGATCCGGTAATCACCCACCGGGACGCCGGTGGTATCCACGGACAGCTGGTATCTTCCATCAGGACCGGCATAGACCGTCGTCTCCGCTTTCACCCGGACGGGGACCACCGAAGCCCCCTCCTGAGCATCTCCGAAGATCTTGAGCGCATATCTGCCGGAAGGGACGTCGGAACGGGATATGGATGCGGTCCCCCCGCTCGCCGGAACCGGCATGGTCAGCCATATCCCCATCTTGACCCCCACTCTGAGACTTTCGACGTTCCTGGCGGTCACCGCGAAGTTGTTCGGCTTTCTGGGTATCTCCACGTCTTCGGCCAGATACTCGAACCTCCCGTTCTCCACGGGCAGGTCCATCCCGAAGCTGGAACTCAGCCTGACCGCCTCGCCCGGATCGGCGAAACCGGTGATGGCTACCGTCTCTCCGGGGCGGGGGTTCATGGGCGATGCCTCGAACGCCGCACCAAGGGGCATTAACATTAAGATCAATACGAAGAATAAAGCAAATATTTTCATCATATCAGCTCCAGTTCAACCTGCTCCAGTCCGATTATACCATCCTCGACCAAGACTGCAGATGTTAATATATATGTTCCTGGTTCCCAGTCCGGTTCGGTTATAAGATAGAGTTCTGCTTCCTGTCTTGGGGTGTCCTGGAGGGCGACAGCACTGTTCGGAGGGAAGAACACGAGCAGATCCATGAGAAGGTCCATGGAGACGTCAAGATCTCCGGGGATCTCTACGGAATCCGCGCCCATGTTTATCGCGAACCAGGTACCCTGGCGGGTTCCGTTGCCGGTCATGGTCAGGTTCGCCGCCTCGTAACAGCTCGAGGGGACGAGAAATGCGCCGTAATGCCGAGAACGTCCATCCGATCGGTTGGACGTCTGCACCTTCACCTCCAGAGGAAAACCGGCCGGTATCTCCGAAGGCACCTCGACTGTGATTTTCTCTTCCGCGACGATGATCAAAGATGCCGATAGAACGACGGTGGCGTTCCTCTCCATCACATAGAGGGCGTAGATGCCGGGCGCCTTCCCGGGCACGGCGAAGGACTGGTCGCCACTGCTGTTCAGCCTGAACGGATCGCCACTGCAGTTTATATTCACAGGCATGTCCAGAACGTTCACCGCACTCAAGAAGGCGGAGGAGTTCAACGGAGCGATGCAGATCTCCACCGTCGCGTTGGCCAGACAGGAAGAACCGAAGAAGATGCCGGATATGGTCTCGTTTGATGAGGAGACCGGATGGCGGTCATAAGGATAGGTCCAGTTCGTATCGGGCCGGGCTAGGCTGATCACCGGCATCCTTATAAAGTTCGTCCCCTCGATCTGGGTCCAGTTACCCTTTACAGGGTCACAAGAATGATATGAAGAGCTGTAGTTCTGGGCAGCTGCACCGGCGCTCAGGAGGAGGAAACATATGAGCATTGCTCGCATAAAGCTGTAAGAGATGCGAAGTGTATATATTGTTATCCACGATCCATGACGACGGTATAAAGAGTACGAGGTGAATATCTGATCTCCGGGCAAGATAGCGAAAAGGGGAATATTATACCTGCAGACCTATTGGCAGCGGTTCTGCTGGCGGTCTTGACCCTGATCTTCACTCTGGTGCCGGGGCTGGCAGACACATTGGTTCGCGTGCCTCTGGGTCTCTTGATGGTCCTCTTTCTGCCCGGCTATACCCTGATCGCGGCGCTGTTCCCCAATAAAGATGATCTGGACGGTATCGAGAGGGCGGCGCTCAGCTTCGGGCTCAGCATAGCGGTGGTCCCCCTGATAGGACTGGGCCTCAACTATACTCCCTGGGGCATCAGGCTCGCGCCTGTGGTGATCTCCTTATCCATATTCACCATCGCTCTCGCGACGGTTGCTCATCTTAGACGATCTTCGCTGCCTTCGGACGATAGGTTCCGGGTGCCTTTCAGAGAAGGCCTGGGATCGCTCCATGAAGAGCTGATCACCGATCAAAAGAGCAGGATCGACAAGATACTGACCGTGCTGCTGATAATATCGATAATCGTCTCCATCACCGTGCTGGTGTATGTGATAGTGACTCCCAAGCAGGGGGAGAAGTTCACCGAGTTCTACATCCTCGGCCCGGGCGGGATGGCGTACGACTATCCCACCGATGTGGTTGCGGGCGATACGAGCATGGTGATCGTAGGAGTGGTCAACCACGAATACCGCCAGGTGAACTACACCTTGCAGCTTTCCTTCGATAACTCGATCCTGGTGGATAGAGACTTAATCCTGGACCATAACATGACCTGGGAAGAACCGGTAAGTTACGTTCTGGAATATCCCGGCGTCCGGTATAGGCCGGAGTTCGTGCTCAACGACAGCCTATCATCGCCCTACCGGGACCCTTATCTCCATCTATTCTATGGCGATTTCCCAAAAATAGGAGAGGGCGGTCTGGGCCGTAACCCGTCCTGGGAAAAACCATCGAACTACTTCCGGAAAAAACCAGTTGACCGACAGAAGCTGGAGTTCTTGCTCTACCGGGAAGGCAACCTCACCACACCGTACCGGGACCTTCATCTCTGGGTCAACGTCACCGAGTCGGAGCCGCTCCAGCTCTTCAGAAGTTCACCTCGATCACCCTTCCACAAAGCACGTCCTCCTCGCTCACCTCCACCTCCTTGACCATATTCCAGGTGCTGACCTCCACCACGGGTCCTACCTGATAGGCACCGGCAGAATGAACCTCGGACCGGTTTTCGGTCGAGTAGGGCACCGTTATCTCGTAGCGTCCGTCCTGAGGCATAACCGAGGTGAAGTACTGGAACTTCCTGCCCTGGTTAGAGGTCACGTTCAAGATGGCGCCCATAGGCCGATCGGACCGGGCGGTGCCCGCGATCCTGGCACCGGGAACCTTCTCGAATATCTTGACATTGTTCGTCGAATATATCTGACCCCGCATGGTATTCGTCTCGTGGATCAGACGAAGGTGGCCCATGCCTCCACCGTCGAAGAGATGGAGAGACGCCAGGGTGGTTCCCATAAACCTTCTGGAATGTTCGAAGGTCAAAACGTCTTGGTCGTTGGTTATGCCAAGGTAGCTGGAAGGGTCTTCATCGATCCACGAGACGATTGCGGGCAGTTTTTCGTACAGCATGCTCTCGTCGGTAGTTACATATCGCGAGCCTCGATAT
>JGI24025J20009_10003042_pt1 | contig 11643 bp, 10 predicted proteins | sample Cruoilmetagenom3_FD_20009 | JGI IMG/M metagenome (IMG submission 20009) | reverse complement strand
CCTAAAAGGTGAAAACAGACATTCTTAAAAATTCCTATATTATCTGTGTTTATCCGTGATTATCCGTGGTTAATGCATATTCTGGGTTTATATTTTATAACAAAAGTTGGTGAAAGTCAAGGAAAAATTTTGGAAAAGAAGACGAAGGATAAATATCACCTATCATGCGATGGCGCATACGATACCGAGAACTTCTTTTACACCCCCTTTGAGCAGCGTCCGCGCGCACTCATTTAAGGTTGCACCCGTGGTCATGACATCGTCTACAAGAAGTACCGTTTTATCCTTGATGAGTTCTGCCGTTCGCTTGTTCACCGCAAAGGCATCCTTCACATTTTTTTGTCTCTTCTCCGATGGTAGTTTTGTCTGGGAGGGCGTTGCCCTCATGCGGATGAGTGCGTTGGAAATGAGAGGTAAGTTTAATTCGGCCGATAGTTTTTCCCCGAGTAGCTCTGCCTGGTTATAACCCCTTTCTCTCTTTCTCGTCCTGTGTAGGGGAACGGGTACTATTATCTCACAATTTGTGTATGTGTCTTCTTTGGAGATCACCCGTGTCATGAGTTTGCCGAGGGTTTTAGCGGTCCCTCTCTTCCCGTTATACTTCAGCAGGATAATCAGATTTTCTGTAATTCCATCGTAGGGAGATGCCCCCCGTATGTAAGAACAGGGATGCTGCTCTGTTATGCAGGTATGGCAAACTTTAATATCGGGGCTCGGAAGTGGTCTTCCACATCTTTCGCAATAAGGTAGGGCTATCAGTCTCGTGCGTGAGTAACAGTCATTACATATAATATTTTCTTCGCTCTTCAGTCTTCTTTTGCATATACAACATAAGGGAGGGAGAATGAGGTCTATCAGGTCTTTAAAAAGATGCATAAGACTTAGAACTCCACACCGACCTGGAAATGCGGCGTCCATCCCTTCTCTCCGTGTGCAAAATCAAATCCCAGAAGACCCATCATTGGTATTTCCATTCTTATGCCAAATCCTACACCCCTTTTCAGGTCATGCAGATTTATCTCATCGAGATTATTCCAGGTATTACCCATATCCATGAAGACTATAGGATACATATTCTGTTCAAAGGCGATTTTTGCCTCCACAGTAAACAGGAGCGCGTATCTACCACCCGAGAATTTGCCTCCCTCAAGAGTGCCTATTGATAGGTCCGGATATCCCCTTATCCCCCAGGAGCCCACACCGCCAAGTATGAATCGTTCATATGTGGGGGCATTTTTTGGGCTGAGCATGCCGAATTTGCCCCTGATGAGGGTGGCAAAATTAAGGGGTAGACGATTATAAATATGTGATTCGAGAATGTACTTTTGAAATCTGACACCACCTCCGAGACCCGATATTTCCATGCTCATGGAGTTTTTTGAGCCCTCCTTCGGATTCATAAAATTATCCCGTGAATCCCTTTTAAGTCCGAGTGTAATAGCACTTTTCCATCTTTCACCGGCTTGATCTATCAATGACTGTGGTGCAGAGCTGTCCGCTTGAATAAAGACATTTTCAATATTATAGCTGATGTATCCATTTGTGTAGGCAAGTCTCGGTATCGGTCTCATCATGTCAATCTTTCCGCCCTTTCTCTTTTCGGTGAAGCTCAGCTTTTTCATCTCCAGATTAAATATATTAGATCCCACGGACAGGGGGGTATCGAAGAGCCATGGTTCTCTGAGACCAAGTTCATAGTTCGAGTATTTGCCTCCTTTGTCTCCCCTGATATAAAGAAGTTCACCGAGTCCCCTGAGATTCGGGATGGATATACTTACATTTCCCGTGAAATTTGTTTCTGCAGAGTATCCAACGCCCACCGAGAACTGCCCAGCCTGTTTCTCCTCTATATTGAATGTGAGGTCTATATCGCCACTGTCACTTGCCACCCTCGTGCCGAGTGTCAGATTGGAGAAAAAACCGAGATTGTAGACCTTTCTCTGAGAGCGTATGAGTTCACTTCTTCGCAGTATATCACCAGGGAAAAGCGTAAGCTCCCTTCGTATGACCTTCTCGTGGGTTTTGGTGTTGTCCTTGACACGAATATAATTAACCCTCGCGGGATTTCCCTCTTCGATGTTATAGGTGATATTCACGATAGAATCGTTTAACTCTTCCTCTCTATTTACCTGGAGATATAGGTATCCCAGATCTCCATAGGCTTCATACAGATTCTGACTGCTTTCATGCAATTTCTTGACATCGTATACTTCGTCCCTTTTGAATTTTATGTATTTATACAGTTTTTCGTTGGGTATGACCTCACCGCCCGAAAAACTAATATCGCCGAAATACAATTTCTTTCCCTCATCTATCGTTATCCCGATCTTTACCCAGTTGCCGTTTAGTTGGATGAACTCTATATTCTCTATCTCGGCATATGGAAACCCCCGTTCCGCATAAAATTGCTTTATACTCTCTTTGTCTTTCTCAAACTTATCGGCATCGAATATTGCCTTTCTGTACCATGTTTTTTCCCTGTTTTGCATTGCCTTTTCTATTGCCTCATCGGAAAATGCCTTATTTCCGATAATTTCTATTTCTCTTATCCTCAGGTTCACTTTTTCTGTAATAAAGTATTTTATTCTCATTCCGTTTTCTGTCATCTCCGTTTTGGGTTCAACCTCCACGAGAAAATGACCTTTATCCCTGTACTCCTTGAGGATATTTACCTTGCCGTTAAATATCTGTCTATCCGAGGCTATATTCCCCTCATTTATACCGCACACCTCCTTCATTTTTTTGTCCTTTATCTTCTTATTGCCAATAAATTCGATCTCACTCACCCTCGGATACTCCTCAACCTCGATTATGACCTTCGCCCCACCGCCCTTTCGTTCGGTATCTATCGCGACATCGCTGAAGAGCCCGAGGGCATACAGTTTCTTTATGGCATCTCTCGTACAACTGGGAGTGAGCTCTTTGCCCACGGCGAGCCCAGAGGCGGCAGTTATCAGCGTCTTGTCCACAAGTTTATTCCCGTTCACCTCTATGTCGACTATAACCTGTGAGTAGAGTGAAGAGACGAAGAGAAGAATTATGACAAGGAGTTTATTCATCTCATATGGTTTATGGTAAAGGTGAAATTACAAGTCAACCCGCGAAAGCCCTTTTATTGTGAGTTGTCCCCCGTCACGACGGGGGACAACTCCACGGTTACTCGCAGTCGGCTACCTGCAACTTACCGCCGTAATTCAAACAAAAAAGGGATTTTCAAATAGGTACCGAGTTGGTGCCCTGGAACTATTCCTTACCCTTTCCCATAATTTCCAGGAACGGTTTTATCAGATCGATCGGAACGGGAAATATGATCGTCGAGTTCTTCTCTGCCGCTATCTCGGAGAGCGTTCCAAGAAATCGCAGTTGCAGTGCCGACGGCGACTCGGCAAGTACCCTGGAGGCGTCTTTCAGCTTCTCAGATGCCTCGAATTCACCCTGTGCGTGTATGACCTTCGCCCTTCTCTCCCTCTCCGCCTCTGCCTGGCGCGCCATTGCCCTCTGCATACTTTCTGGAAGATCCACATGCTTCATCTCGACCATAGATACCTTTATACCCCAGGGGTCGGTCTGTTCGTCTATTATCTGCTGCAGTTGCTTATTTATGCCCTCTCTCTCTGAAAGTAACTGGTCGAGTTGAGAGTCCCCGAGTACGCTTCGCAGTGTGGTCTGTGCGATTTGAGATGTGGCGTAAAGATAATCCTGTACCGCCACGACTGCCTTTGATGGTTCCATGACCCTGAAATAGACGACCGCGTTGACGGATACGGAGACATTATCCTTCGTAATGACATCCTGCGGGGGAACATCCATCGTTATAACCCGTAGAGATATCCTGACCATTCTGTCCACGATGGGGATGAGAAGGATGAGACCGGGTCCCTTCACCCCGATCAATCTACCGAGCCTGAAAATAACCCCTCTTTCATACTCCGCCAATATCCTTATTGCATTTGCAAGGATTATGATGACGAAGAGTGCGATTATAATCCATACACCCAACATAGTACCTCCTTGTTTAAGACCTGGAGTGTTGTGACAATGTCACAACATAAGCATCAACACGGTTGATGCACTCCATAGTTGCAAGCACAAATTCAATTTGTGTCAGCACAAGATTAAAATTTTTCTGCATCCGATTTTCTCCCTTTTCTCGATGCCGATTTGCCGAGTTTTTCATGTATTTTTCGGGCGTCGTCGACATAGCCCTGCCTTTCGTATAATTTTGCCATCGTCTCGGTGACAAACGGTGACTGTAATTCTCCCGCTGTGGACTTTGTCAATTCGTCCCCGGGAAAGAGAAGGGCGACCTCCTTGATTAATTCTCTTGCGGGCTCCCTTTTACCGCACTCTAAGTAAAGTCTTATGATTCGCTTTTTAAGAACGAGGTTGAACGGCTCGAGATGCGCCACCTCGAGGAGTACATCAAGAGCCTTCTCCTTCTCACCCCTCTCATACAGTGCATCGGATAGCAAGAGATGGGGAGAAAGCCAATCTGGATATTTTGAGATTATATTTCTGAGTCTCTCTATCGCCTCGTTATGTCTTTTTGCATTGATCATCCTTTCGGCGATTCTCATCTGGTCTGCAAGATTAGATTTTCTGCCCGTAAGCATAGCAAGGTTTACATTAAACCAAAGAGGTCACAGAGCTCCCAGAGAGCACACAGACTTATTCTACCTTGTTTTTTTCTCATAATCTCTGCGTTCTCTGTGGTGAAAAATTTGCTTGACATTTTTTTGGTTTTATGTTATAATAAGTACAGGCGCCTGTAGCTCAATAGGATAGAGCATCGGATTTCTAATCCGAGGGCTGGGGGTTCGATTCCCTCCAGGCGTATTTTACTCCGCCGTATTCAATTATTTGCGCCCGATACTATTGCCAAACCCGAAGATGTTCCTATTCTCGTTGCACCCGCCTCTATCATATCCGCAGCCTGTTTATATGTCCTTATTCCCCCCGATGCCTTAATTCCTATTCTCTCGCCCACCACAGTTTTCAAAAGTTTTACATCCTCTATGGTTGCTCCGTGTTTCGAAAATCCCGTTGAGGTCTTGACGAAATGGGCGCCCGCTTCCATGACGATCTTTGCCGCTTCGATCTTCTCCCCAGTACTCAGAAGGCAGGTCTCTATAATGACTTTCACGGTAGCTCCCGTCCTCTTCACTATCTCTTTTATTTCATCCATCACGAGATCTGTATTTCCCGATTTCAACGCCCCTATATTCATGACCATGTCGATCTCTTCAGCACCATCCTCCACACATTTGTTCGCCTCGAAAGATTTTACAGTTATATGTGATGAGCCGAGTGGAAAACCGACCACCGAGCATGTCTTTACGCCACTTCCAATTAAGAGTTTGTTTACAAGCGGTACCCAACATGGATTTACACAGCACGATGCGAAATGATATCTTTTGGACTCCCCGCACAGCCTCACTATATCCGCTTCGGTTGCGTCTGGTCTCAGCAGTGTGTGGTCTATGAACGACGCAATATCCATCCACATTTATTATAACATATACTATCTGATTTGTCAAGAAAAAAAATTGGACGCACCTGCCTGTCCATATGGATCCGTAGGGACCGGCAGGCAGGGATTCACCCCGTTAAATAATGTAACGATAAATATCAGAGCATTCTCGAAACAGTTCTATTTAACGGGGTAAACGCAGAAAAACACAGATAAATATAAATCGAGAATCTCTTTAGATCTCTTTCCTGTCAATGTATAGTTTCCCATACGATTAAAGAAAAAAATAAGCCACGATCAGGAACTAAACTCCGGTATCTCCTCGTGGGGAAGGTTGAAATATCCTCTTATGTACGCATGTATACGCCGACTCGCCTTACCATCACCGTAAGGATTTTTCTTGCCGGACATAGATTCATAGAGTGCCCGGTTTCTCAGTAATCTTGATACCGATTCCACGATTCTCTCTCTGTTTGTGCCCACCAGGATTGCCGTGCCCGCTTCTATTCCCTCTGTCCTCTCGGTCACCTTTCTCATCACGAGCACGGGCTTGTTGAGTGAGGGAGCCTCTTCCTGAAGACCACCCGAGTCCGTCAGCACGAGATACGAGTTTGCCATCAGATTGATAAATTCGAGATAGGGAGGAGGGTCTATCAAGCGTATCCTCTCCATATCTTTCAGTGTTTCATTTACGGGCAGCTTCACATTTGGATTGGGATGGACGGGATATACGATTTCCACATCCTCAAAATTCTCAACGATATCCTTTAATGCACGACATACCTCCCTTACTGGTTCTCCAAAATTTTCCCTTCTATGACAGGTTACGAGGATAAGTTTTCGTTTCCCCTCTCTTATGCCCAATCGGTCTGTCTTTGGTTGTTCAATTGCCATGTTTATTGCATCGATCGCCGTGTTTCCCGTCACATATACATTTTTGGTGATTGCCTCTTGCAGGAGGTTCTCCCTTGCCTTCTTTGTGGGCGCAAAGAGGATGGTCGATAGATTATCCGTCAGGATTCTGTTCATTTCTTCGGGGTATGGGTTGTGTTTATCAAAACTCCTCAAACCCGCCTCCACATGGCCAACGGGAATCCCCTCATAGAATGCGGCGAGTGCGGCGATGAATGTGGTGGTGGTATCTCCCTGAACGAGCACCATATCGGGCAGTAAACTTTTATACGCAGTTTTGAACAGTGTGAGTGCCCGTGAGGAGATATGGAAGAGATCCTGACCCTCTATCATTATATTAAAGTCGTAGTCGGGAGATAGCGAGAACACGGAAAGAACCTGGTCGAGCAATCTTCTGTGCTGGGCTGTAGCTAGGAGAGAGGTTTTAAATGACCCGTCATTTTCCATCACTTTCACGAGTGGTGCGAGTTTTATGGCATCGGGTCTTGTGCCGATCACAACAGCTATTTTTGGCATTCGCAGTCTCCCTCGTTCAGGTTTTTGCCGCAACGGGGGCATAATCCCCTGCAATCGGGCGAGCAGAGAGGTTTTATAGGTATTGTAAGGAGAATCGTGTCCCTCACAAGTGGAGTAAGATCTATCTCATCCCCCACATAGTAATATTTCTCTATATCATTTTTTGTGATTTCTATCTGCGCTCCTTCGGTTATATTGGGGATTCCCGGTTCAAATATGCAGTCCACCCTTTCACCAAATTCCTTTGTAATCACCTCAAGGCATCTCACGCAGGTCAATTTGAGCTTGAACGAGACATCCCCCTTTACCCTCACCCTTTTCTTTAATTTCGCGAGGACGAATCTGCATATGGCTATCTCTTCAAGTTCACTTATGTCGACCTCATCCTTTGAGAGGGTGAACTCAAGCTTATCCCCGGTTCGGATTTCGTTAATATTTATGAACATACTTCACGCGTTTCGGTATCTTCATTATATGTGGAGGTTTCCTTTTGAACTCGGTGTCATTGATCCTGAGAAAGATATCTTCAATGAACTCCAGGTCAAAATCCATATGCAAGAGTTTTTTCTTTGGATATTGCAGGTCGATGATGTAATAAAGGAGCTTATCTATTTCATCGTAGGTGTAACCCAATTCTCCCTCATCGGTTTGCCCCTTCCACAGACCCGCAGTTGGGACCTTTTTTATAATTTTTTCAAGTACCCCCATATGGGAAGCCAGCTTTCTTACCTCTGTTTTATAAAGGTCTCCTATCGGGGCTATTGCGCAGGCGGCATCTCCAAACAAGGTGGAATATCCGAGGTTGTATTCGGTCTTATTACCAGTACCTATGACCAGCGCATTTTCCAGGGCAGATATGTCATATAATACGCTCATACGCTCTCTCGCCATCTTGTTACCCCTTCTCACCTTATCCGCCGTGGGAAAGTTTTTAAAATAATCGTCCACCATTGGCGATATATCTATTCTGTAACTTCTCACCCCGAGGCTCTCCAAAACTTCAGTTGCGTCCCTTGTATCCTCTTCTCTCGTAACATCGTAGGGCATAATTACACCTATAGCATTCTTCTTTCCGAGCGATAACGAGAGCAGTGTCACCACCACGGACGAATCGAGTCCGCCCGACACACCCACCACCCCCTTTTTGAATCCCCTCGCCTTTATCTCATCTGCGAGGGACGCCACGAGAAATCTCTTTGTACCTTCCACATCAAATTCTCGCATAAAACCTCCCGAACCGCCTTCTGGTATTGTAAAAAATCTAACCACGGAGAGCACAGAGATTTTGATTCATTAAAGATTTATGAAAGATCTTTATTCCTCCCCTCCCTACCCCGCCAAAGGCGGGGTGAATGACCTCTTATCTTGCCTGTCGGCAGATAGGTAAAACCAATCTCTTTATCCCATCTTTTGAACCACAGGGCACACAGAGAGCCCAGAGCATTTTTGAATTTTGATATGTCATTTTGATACCTGCCTACCGCAGGCAGGTTTGATTTTTGATGTTTAATATTACCTCTGTGACCTCTGTGGTTTCTTCTGTATTTTTTCATATCATTTTTTCCGGGCTGCCCCTTTTTTTCACAAAAAATTCCCTCGCCTCTCCCATAGACGAGACTGTCTTCGAATCGGGAATTGCAGAGAGGAAGAATTTCCCGTAGTATTTCTTCCTTATCCTGGTGTCGAGTATTGCAACCATTCCATAGTCCGTCTTTTTACGGATGAGCCTCCCGAACCCCTGCTTCAGGGTCAAAATAGCCTTCGGTAATTGATAAAAGAGAAATGCATTTCTTCCTTCCTCTCGCAGCCTTTCTATCCTCGCCTCCTCCAGGGGGTCTGTTGGGACATCAAATGGGAGTTTCGTTATTATCACCGATACGAGAGAGTCTCCCGGCACATCTACGCCCTGCCAGAAAGTGGATGCGCCGAGGAGGACAGCCCTCCTTCCGTGTTTAAACCTCTCAAGTAGGATATCCCTTGAGGTGTCCCCCTGCCTCAGAAGGTTGTAATCGGGCAAACGGTGTGATAAATTGTTATATACTTCATCCATAAGTTTATAGGATGTGAAGAGAAGAAATGCACTTCCCCCCGTTATATCGATGAGTTTTTCTGTCTGGTCTGTGATGAAATCCGGGTATCCATCACTTCTTGGGTCCGGTCCGTCCAGCGGGATGTAGAGGATGGAGTTATTCTTATAATCGAACGGCGAGGAAAGGGATATGCTCCTCCCCGATGCAATTCCGAGTTTTTCTTTGAGAAACCGAAAGTCGTTCGGATGTGTTGTCATCGTTGCGGAACACAGTATCATCGGCATGTCTCCATTGAATACACTTGAAGAGAGTGAACGCGATACATCTATGGGGGCACTCTGCAGAGCTATCCAGTTTTTATTGGTCTCAACCCAGTAGACACTGTCCGGGTCTTTCAGCGATATAAAGTGCTCGACGGTTGCCCTCACCGCCGTTACCCTGTCCGAAAGATTGCCGAGTTCCGCCTTCTCCTCTTCGTCCTCGGTTTCGATGTGGGAGAGTGTTTTCGCAAGTTTATTGAGGTTTTTAAATAGGCTGTCTGTCTTTATATTGATCGGTTGTCTTATTCTCGTATTGGGTGAGGGAATTTTTCTCTTTATGGTATCGAAGAGAACCTCACCCGCATCCCGTGTCGATTCGAGGAGAGGCTTTGTCCCCTTTATATTCCTGGTTCTGATCTCCCTCAGAAGATAGGTGAGGGCGTAGTTTGTGATACTTTCTCCGAAATAGGATGTTGCGACATTCTCAAGGTTGTGTGCCTCGTCGAAGATGACCGCTTTGTATCTTGGAAGAATTTTGCCGCCACAGGATAGATTTGCAAAAAAGAGATGATGGTTTGTAACGATGAGCTGCGAGGTGTAGAGTTTACGCCTCGCATATTCGTAATAGCAGTTTTGTCTTTCCCGGCATAATTTGCCGATACAGGTGTTTGGTCCCCGACTGGCATCGTTCCACATCGAAATTTTGCCGTCTTCCTCTGCCTCGCCGCGCAGTCCCGTTCGTGTCGTTTTCTGCCAGAGGATCAATCTCTCCACCTCATTCTGCTGGAAGGGCAGGAACGCCCCCTCCGACAGAAGATTCTTGAATCTTCTCCGACATAGATAATTTTGCCCCCCGAATGCCACATTGGCAACTACTGGAGAACCAAGAACAGATTTTGCGAGGGGAATATCGCTCTGCAGGAGTTGATTCTGGAGGGTTTTGGTATATGTCGATATTATAATCCGCTTACCTTCGTCCAACCACAGTATCGCGGGTATGAGATATGCGAGGGTTTTGCCGATTCCAGTTCCCGCTTCGACTATCAGGATATTATTTTTATCCAACGCCTCCTTCACCCCATATGCCATCTGTAATTGCTCTTCTCGGTTTTCGTAGTCCTTCAGGGTATTTGCGAGGAGGGCATTGAATATATAATTCAGGTCGTACATAATGTGCATTATTATAAACCATAACTGGATAAATGTCAAGGAAAAAAGTCAAAAGTTTAAACCACGAAGGCACGAAGGCACGAAATCCACGAAGTACCGGTTATCGGCTGCATGTAATTAACCGAAGCCACAGACCTTTTCTTGATTTCTAATGTAAAAGGGACTTTAAAGAGACCTCAAAGAGACAAATTGTTCAGATAAAGACTATCACGTAAAGTCGCTATGCTACAACGGGGCAGGCCCCGTTGAATAGCTTCCTGAAGAAATAGTCAAGCATTTCACAGGACAAGTCGCTTCTACGGGGCAGGCAGACAACAGACCAAATGAAGACTGGGAAATATCAATCAGTAGAGTCTATGGTCTCTTGTCTTCGGTCTTATGTCTTAATTGAGTTCTCATACAAGTCTCGTCCAGTCCCTGTTTAAAAAGAAAAGACTTACTGGGATTTAGATACATACAGCGGGCTGGCGTTGACCCATCTGGTGATTTTTTCCTTGACTTTTCCCCACTCTTTTTGTATAATGTTAAATAAGCATTGGTTACACCCCTCTGCTCTGCCCGTGAAAGAGAATCCCAAAAACGGACAGAAAAAAATCAATATGCTGGAAATTATCGCACTTTTCAAAGTGCAATGAACACCCACCCTTTGTGGCAATCCCTGCAAGTGCGTACAAAACGGCAACTTATGCAAATTCATCACATCATAATTGGCTATCCGGGAGTGTAACATTTTTTGCTTTTTTTGGGGGGGTGTTACCACTTTTTTTCTTCTGAAATTTTTTCTCCCAAGTCCTTTCAAAACCACAACTTATAAAAGTTTTTCCAGAAAATTGGTGTCAAAAAAGTGTAACGAATCGTTACACTTTTTGGGGCATTTTGACCACCCTTCCCCATGGGCAGATTTTCATCAAGTCCTTATAAAATCATTACTTGCCGTAATTCGTCAAAATTGGCAATTTTCAAAAGTGTAACGTTTCGTTACACTTTCGAAAAAGAGTGTAACGTTTCGTTACACTTTTTGATGGTTGAAAATAACGGTTTTCCGGTGCAATTTCTCTTAAATTGTTGTCAGTTCGGGCATTGCGGATATTTTCACTTTTCCTGACACGCTTTTTGCTCTTTAAACACAGTGAAAGGGGTATTCATATGAAACCTCTCTTATTCTTGTCTATCTTTATACCTTTCATTCTTCTATCCCAGACCTTTGAGAATCTTGAACTGGTGCTTGAGATACCGGATCCAGATACTGCATCGGGAGGGTTTGGCATAAGTCTAAATTGTGGAG
>JGI24025J20009_10003039_pt1 | contig 11652 bp, 7 predicted proteins | sample Cruoilmetagenom3_FD_20009 | JGI IMG/M metagenome (IMG submission 20009) | reverse complement strand
CCGCAGCCGAGGCGCTGCGTCTTCGGCTTGCAGATGCCGAAACCGCGCTCACCGCGGAAGAACAGGCNCGGATNGCNGAAGCGGCGGCCGCCGAGGCCCTGCGCGCCCGGCTGGAAAACGCCGACACCGAGCTCACCGCGATGACCCTGGCGCTCGAGGAAGCGCGCAAACAGGCCGAGGACACGCTGACCCTGCTGGCCGCGGCCGAAGCGGCCAACACCACGCTCGACGACAAGCTGGCCGAGGCGCTGTTGCAGAACGAAACCCTGCGCGAGACCTCCGGCAGCGAAGCGGAACTGCGCGAACAGCTCGCCGCCGCTCTCGCCGCCAAGCTTGCCGCCGAAACCGACGCCGCGGCGGCGATGACCGAGGCCGAGCGCCAGGCCGCCCTGCTCGCCACCGCCGCCGGGGCGCTGGAGGACGAAAAGGCCACCAGCACCGAGGCGCAGCGGCAGATGGCGCTGCTCAACGAACAGATGACGGCCCTGCGCACCCAGCTCGCCCAGCTGCGCGCCCTGCTTGACGACTACGAGGTCCGCGATGTCGCCGCTCAGGTGCAGATCGAGCGGTTGGGCTCCGATCTCAACGCCGCCCTGGCCCGCGTCGCGGCCGAGGAACGCAAGCGCGCCGATCTCGAAGCGGCCGAGCGCAGGCGGGCGGAGGAAGAGGCGGCGCGGCTCGCCGAAGAGGCCCGCCAGCTTAAGGAAGAGGCCAAGGATCTCGCGACCTACCGCTCGGAGTTTTTCGGCCGGATGCGCCAGATCCTCGGCGACCGCGAGGGCGTGCAGGTGGTCGGCGACCGGTTCGTATTCTCCTCCGAAGTGCTGTTCCCGCCGGGCAGCGCCGATTTGTCGGCGGGCGGGCAGGCGCAGATCACGCGCGTGGCGGCAACCCTGTCCGAGGTCGCCGACGAAATCCCGCAAGAGATCGACTGGGTGATCCGGGTCGATGGCCACACCGACAAGACACGGCTCGGCGCCGGCAGCAATTACGCCGACAACTGGGAGCTCAGCCAGGCCCGCGCGCTGTCGGTCGTGCATTACATGACCCGCGAGCTCGGCTTCCCGCCCGACCGTCTGGCGGCAACGGGCTTTGGCGAGTTTCAACCGGTGGCGACGGGTAACAGCCCGCAGGACTACGCGGCCAACCGCCGGATCGAACTCAAGCTGACCGAGAAATGAGCGCCGGCGCGACGACGGGCGCGGCGACGGGCGCGGCGACGGGCGCGACGACGGGTGCGGAGGCCCTGTGCCTGTCCTGCGGGCTCTGCTGTGACGGCTCGCTGTTCTGGGCGGTTGAGCTGGAGCCGGCGGATACGGTGCCCGACGGCATCGAGGCGGGGGGACGTCTGCCGCAGCCCTGCGCCTTTCACACCGCCGGGGTCTGCGGGATCTACGCGACCCGCCCCAGCCAGTGCCGGGCCTTTGTCTGCGGGGTGCTGCAGGCCGTGCTGGACGGGACGCGCGACCGCGCCTGGGCCGAGATCCGGATCGAGGCGATGCGCCATCTGCTCGCGGGGCTCGACGATGCCTTGCCGGGGGAGGGCGCGCTTTACAGCCGGGCCGCGGCCTACCTGGAGGATGCCGACGCCCTGCCGATTGACGACCGCATCCGCGCCCGGATCGCCGTCTACAGGGAGATGATCGGTGATTTCCGGCCCCTGTCCGACGCGCCGGAGCCTACCTCGAAACCCGGGTAACGGCGCGCGCGGTATCCAGCACCGCGCCGGCCCGGGTCACTGTCGTGTCCACCTGCCAATCGCCGGGCGCCCAGCCGCCTGCGGGGCGTTTGCGGCCCGCGGCCCGCATCACCAGCGCCTGGGTCCTGTCCAACCGTTCCGCGTGGCGATGGAAAATCTCGCCGTCCGGCGCGGTCAGGACAATCTCCACCACGTCGCCGGCGCGCGCGCCGTGCACCAGGGTCCAGCCGACCAGCGCCGGCGCGTCGGCCGGCAGCGCGGCCCGGTGGGCGCCGCCTTCCTTGACCGCATCGTACCCGGGCACCGCGTCGAGCATCCCGGCGGCGACCACGCCCCCCGGCTGGTAGCCCGGCGGTGCCAGCCAGAGATCGTCCTGAGGCCCGTCATCGGCACCGCACACCTGTATCCCGTCGGTGTCGAACGGGTCGATTTCCACGCCGTCCTTGCGCACCGCGAGGTGAACATGGGGGAACTCCGTGACCCCCGAATAGCCCACGAGACCGATCTCGGCCCCGATCTCGACCCGGTCCCCCTCCTGCACGCCCAGACTGCCCTTCGCGAGGTGGCAATACTGGGTTTCCCAGCCGTCGCCGTGGTCGATCAGCACGCCATTGCCGCAATCGCGGCCCTCGAGCAGGTCTGCGGGCGTGTCGTGCAGCCCGAGGTCGGGCATCCCGTCGCGCACACCGCGCACCACGCCGGGGGCCGCAGCCAGCACCGCCACGCCCGCGCGCATCGCGGCGAAAGACACGAGCGCGAAATCGGTGCCCTTGTGGCCGTCATAGCTCGCCGGCCCGCAGGTGAAATCCGCAGCCCCCGGGCCGGGGTCGCGGTCGACGTGGTTGAGCAGGAAGCAGTCGTCGCCGAGCGTGCAGGCGATCGGCAGGCCGAGCCTCGGCTCCGCGTGCAGGGCCAGCGGCAGGGCGGCGAAAAGAAGGGCGAGGAGCGGTTTCATGCGCCGACCTTGCGCGGCACCGCCCCGGCGCACAAGAGACCAGAACCTTGCCCCTTTTTCCTGGCGAAAATACTCCGGGGGGTGTCACGCCAGAGGCGTGCCATGGCGACGACGGGCTGGCCCCCGGCTCAGACCTTGCCGCACAAGAAAAGGGCCGCCCCAAAGGACGGCCCCCCCCGCATCTTTCCAAACAGCCGGGCTCAGTCAGCCGTGAGCAGCGGCGGTTTCTTCTTCGACGAGATCCGCGGGCTCTTCGGCTCCTCGATCCTGAGATCGATCTTGCCGTCCTTCACGCCGACCTTGACGATGCCGCCCTTTGTCAGCTTGCCGAACAGCAGTTCCTCGGCCAGCGGCTTCTTGATGTGCTCCTGGATCACGCGGCCCAGCGGGCGCGCGCCCATCTTGTCGTCGTAGCCCTTGTCGGCCAGCCATTCGGCCGCCTTCCTGGTCAACTCGATGGTTACGCCGCGGTCGAGCAGTTGAACCTCAAGCTGAAGCACGAACTTCTCGACCACCTGAAGGATCACATCCTTGCCCAGCGGCGCGAAGGCGATCACCGCGTCGAGCCGGTTGCGGAACTCGGGCGTGAACGTGCGCTCGATGGCGGCGGTGTCCTCGCCCTCGCGGCGCGAACGGCCGAAGCCGATGGCCTCCTTCGCCTGCTCGGTCGCGCCCGCGTTCGAGGTCATGATGAGCACGACATTGCGGAAGTTGACGGTGCGGCCGTTGTGGTCGGTCAGCTCGCCGTGGTCCATCACCTGAAGCAGGATGTTGAACACGTCCGGATGCGCCTTCTCGATCTCGTCGAGCAGCAAAACGCAATGCGGATGCTGGTCGACGCCATCGGTCAGAAGCCCGCCCTGGTCGAAGCCGACATAGCCCGGCGGCGCGCCGATCAGGCGGCTGACGGCGTGCTTTTCCATGTATTCCGACATGTCGAAGCGCAGCAGCTCGACGCCGAGGTTGTCGGCGAGCTGCTTTGCGACTTCGGTCTTGCCGACGCCGGTGGGGCCCGCGAACAGGTAGTTGCCGATCGGCTTTTCGGGCTCGCGCAGGCCCGCGCGCGCCAGTTTGATTGCCGACGACAGCGCCTCGATCGCCTTTTCCTGGCCGAAGACCACGCGTTTCAGCGCGTTTTCGAGGTCGCGCAGGGTTTCGGCATCGTCCTTGGTCACGTTCTTCGGCGGGATCCGGGCGATCTTGGCGACAATCGCCTCGATATCCTTCACGCCGATTGACTTCTTGCGCTTCGAGGGCGTCAGCAGGTGCTGCGCTGCGCCCGCCTCATCGATCACGTCGATGGCGCTGTCGGGCAGCTTGCGGTCGTTGATATACCGGCTCGACAGCTCCACCGCCGTCTTGATCGCCTCGGCGGTGTACTTGATGTTGTGATGGTGCTCGAAATGCGGCTTCAGACCGCGCAGGATCTTCACCGTGTCGTCCACAGACGGCTCGTTGACGTCGATCTTCTGGAACCGGCGGCTGAGCGCACGGTCCTTCTCGAAATGCTGGCGGAACTCCTTGTAGGTGGTCGAGCCCATGCAGCGCAATTTGCCGCCTTGCAGGGCGGGCTTGAGCAGGTTCGACGCGTCCATCGCGCCGCCGGACGTGGCGCCGGCGCCGATCACCGTGTGGATCTCGTCGATGAACAGCACCGCGTCCGGGTGCGCTTCGAGCTCGTTCACCACGGCCTTCAGCCGCTCCTCGAAATCGCCGCGGTACCGGGTGCCCGCGAGCAGCGCGCCCATGTCGAGCGAATAGATCGTGGTCTCGGACAGCACGTCGGGCACCTCGTGGCCGACGATCTTCCACGCAAGCCCCTCGGCAATAGCGGTCTTGCCGACGCCCGGGTCGCCGACCAGCAGCGGGTTGTTCTTGCGCCGGCGGCACAGCACCTGGATGCAGCGTTCGACCTCGTCGTCGCGCCCGATCAGCGGATCGATGTTGCCCTCTTCCGCCTTGGCATTGAGATCGACGCAGTATTTCGCCAGCGCGGTGTCGCCCTGCGCCTCGCCGTCGTCGCCCGCATCGGTGGCCTCGTCGTCGAACTCCGGTGAGCCGGTCACCTGCCGGGGCTCGCCGTAGGACGGATCCTTGGCGACGCCGTGGGCGATGAAGTTGACCGCGTCGTAGCGGGTCATGTCCTGCTCCTGGAGGAAATAGGCGGCATTCGATTCGCGTTCGGCGAAGATCGCGACAAGCACGTTGGCGCCCGTCACCTCGGTGCGCCCCGAGCTCTGCACATGGATCGCGGCGCGTTGGATCACCCGCTGGAAGGCGGCGGTGGGCACGGCCTCGGAGCCCTCGATATTGGTCTCGAGCGTGGTGAGGTCTTCGTCGATGTACTTGACCAGCGTCGAGCGCAGCACTTCGAGGTTGACGCTGCAGGCTTTCATCACCCGGGCCGCGTCGGGCTCATCGATCAGCGCGAGCAGCAGGTGCTCGAGCGTGGCAAGCTCGTGGCGGCGCTGGTTGGCCTGGGCCAAGGCGGCGTGAATGGCCTGTTCTAGCGTGTTGGAAAAGGATGGCACCTTGTTCCCTCCTCGTGGTTTCTCCAGCGCAGGGGTCACCCCCGACCCTGATCTGTTAGGATTAAAGTTCGGTGTTCGCGGCGCGTCTTCAAGGCTTTTTTGCGAATTTGCCGCTCACGAAAATGTTTCACTCCTGCCAGGAGGCGGCTTTTGGCCGAAGCGCCGCGCAACATTCATGCGTCTCGGCGGGTCGGGCAACGCGGCGTGATGCCGGGTCGCGCGACCCGCTTGGCGATGCGCGCGGAGCATGTTGTGCCAGCCTGCCACGCAAACGGGCAGGGCGTGAGCGTGTATGTTTCCTGAGGTTTTGCCCCGTTCAAGCCCCGTTCAAGCCCCGTTCAGGCCCCGTTCAAGCCCCGTTCAGGTCCCGCTCAGGCCCGGTCCTTGTCGACGAGATCGGACCGCATCGCACCCCTCAGCTGTTCTTCCAACTCGTCGCGCATGTTCTTGATCGCGTCGAGATAGGCCTGGTTTTCCTGTGGCGGGATGTTCATGTCGTAAACATCCGCCACCGCGATCATCGCCTTGCGGTCCATCTCGTTGAAGGCATCGACCATGCGCTGGGCCTGGGCCGGGTCGTGCCCGAGGGCCTCGATCGCCGAGCGGCCAATGCGCAGCGAACTGTCGTAGGTGTCGCGGATAATATCACGGCAGCCAACCGACCAGAGATCATAGACATGGTCGCGGTTCACCGCCCGGGCGATCACGTGCAGGTGCGGCCAGGTCTGGGCCGCGTAGCGCGCAAGCTCGGTGATCTGATTGCGCCCGTCGATGGCGATGACGAGAATCTTCGCCTGTTCGATCCCGGCGGCATGCAACAGGTCCGGCCGCGTGGCGTCGCCGAAATGGGCGTGCAGGCCGAACCGGCGCAGAATATCGAGGTGTTCGGAGGAATAGTCGATGACCGTCGTGGTGCAGCCCATGCCGCGCAGGATGCGGTTGACGATGCCGCCCACCCGGCCGTGGCCGGCGATGATGGCGGCGCCTTGTTCGGTGATCTCGTCGGCCTCGCGCGCTTCTTCGCGCGCATACCTCGGCGCGATCACCCGGTCGAGCAGGATGAACAACAGCGGCGTCAGCAGCATCGACAGCGCCACGACCAGCATCAGCTGGTCGGCGAGGCCTGCGGGAATCACCCCGTTCGCGACGGTGAAGCTCAAAAGCACGAAGCCGAATTCGCCAGCTTGGGCGAGACCCAGCGCGAACAGCCACTTGTCGTAGCCCTGAAGCTTGAAGACCCGCGCCAGCACGAGCAAGACCGCGACTTTGAGCAGGATCAGGCCAAGCGTGAGCCCGACGATGGAAACCGCGCCCGCGATCAAGAGTTCGAAGTCGATCCCCGCGCCGACGGTGATGAAAAAGAGCCCGAGCAGCAGGCCCTTGAACGGCTCGATATCGCTTTCGAGCTCGTGGCGGTATTCGCTGTTGGCGAGCACCACGCCGGCGATGAAGGTGCCGAGCGCGGGTGACAGCCCGACCAGCGACATCAGGACCGCGATGCCGACGACGATCATCAGCGCCGCGGCCACGAACAATTCGCGCAATTGCGCCTGGCCGATGAACCGGAAGATCGGGCTGGTGAGGTAGGAGCCCGCGAAGACAACGAAGGCGATGGCCGCGAGCGTCACCAGCGTGGTCTGCCAGCCCGAAAGCCCTGCGACGAGGCTGAAACTCTTCCCGCCATGGTCGCCGCCGCCCTCTGTGGCCTGCGCCGCGCCATGCTGGACCGCCTCCACCAGCTCCGGCATCGCCAACAGCGGGATCAGCGCCAGCATCGGGATCACGGCAATGTCCTGGGTAAGCAGTACCGAAAAGGCCGACTGGCCGCCGTCGGATTTCATCAGCCCCTTTTCGTTGAGCGTCTGCAGCACGATGGCCGTCGAGCTCAGCGCCAGCACCAGCCCCACGGCAACGGCGATGCTGGTCTGCTGCCCGAACAGGAAGGCGGCGACGGCGACGGCCAGCGTCGTCAGCCCGACCTGCAATCCCCCGAGCCCCACCAGCTTGTGGCGCATCTCCCAAAGCCGCCTCGGCTCCAGTTCGAGCCCGACAAGGAACAGCATCATCACCACGCCGAACTCGGCAAAATGCTGGATCGAGACCACATCGACGTGCAGGAGCGCCAGGATCGGACCGATGATGATGCCGGCGATCAGGTAGCCCAGCACCGAGCCGAGCCCCAGCCGCGAGGCGATCGGCACCGAGACCACGCCCGCGACCAGAAAGATGAAAGCAAGCATCAGGAAATCGGTCATCGGCGGGCCCCGGAGGTTTTGGTGAGGGTGATCTGTTCGCGTCTCTGCAAACACCGTAACGCGTTTCCCGACGCCGAGACAGGCCTCAGGTGTGCGCGGCCGAAGCTGCCGGGCGAGGGGGGGCGTCACCGCATCGCAGATGCGCGCAACAAGATGGGTTGCCGCTGCGCGAAGCCGCCTGCGCAAACGCTGACCCCGCCCGGAAGCGTGCCTCGCGACCAGAGCGACGGTGATCGTGAAAGGCACGATCGTTGCCACGCGAGCCGCAGGTCGCGCGCGTCGCGAATACTTGATCGGCGGCTTGAAATCGGCGAAGTTGTTTTGGGGCGGTGGAGTATTGTTCGATTTATACAATTCCTGTCTTGAGCGGACCCGCATCGGAAAAGATTTTTTATGAGGGGTCTTTGTGGCGCTGAAATATAGACGAGACATCGACGGCTTGCGCGCGGTCGCTGTATTGCCTGTCGTGATTTTTCACGCGGGGCTCGGGCTAGGCGGCGGTTTCATCGGCGTCGACGTGTTCTTCGTGATCTCCGGTTTCCTGATCACCAGCATATTGTTACGGGAAATCGACGAAAACCGGTTCTCAATCCTCGGATTCTACGAACGGCGTGCGCGCCGCATCCTGCCCGCCCTGTTCGCGATGATGGTTGTGGTGGCGCTTGCCGCGATTGCCTTTTTTATTCCCGAGGATCTGGACGCTTTCGGCAAGAGCCTCGCTGCGGCATCGCTTTTTCTGTCCAATGTCTGGTTCTTCAGCGAGCTGGGATATTTTACCGAGGCGGCGGAACTCAAGCCGCTCCTTCACACCTGGTCTCTGGGTATCGAAGAGCAGTACTATCTGGTATTCCCTGTGCTGCTCTGGGTATTGTTTCGCGCCTTGCGGGCGTCGCGGATCTTTTCGGTCCTCGCGCTCCTGACCGCGGTTTCGTTTGCGATGTCGGTCTGGGCGGCAAGCCGGGCACCTGACGCGGCCTTCTATTTGCCGCAGTACCGCATGTGGGAGCTGTTCCTGGGATCGCTGCTGGCGATGGCCTCGGCCTGGGGATGGTTGAAGCCCCTCGCGCCCCGCCTCGGGTTGCAAGCATTCCTGTCGGTTGCGGGGCTCCTGGCGATCCTCGTTCCGGTCCTGGTTTACGGGCCGGAAACGCGCTTTCCCGGGGTTGCGGCGCTGCTTCCCTGTCTCGGGGCGCTGCTGCTCATCGCGACCGGCGGCCAGGTCATCACCCCGGTGTCCCGGCTCCTGTCCACCAGGCCTTTGGTCTTCATCGGCCGGATCTCCTATTCCGTCTACCTCTGGCACTGGCCGATTCTGTCGCTCCGCTACTACGTGACGGGCCGCGCGCCGACGCTGATCGAGGGGGTGATCTGCGCAGGCCTGTCGCTTGCGCTCGGATCCCTCTCCTGGCGCTTCATCGAAGCCCCCTTTCGCGACCGCCACCGGTTTGGACTTACCCAGATCCTGTCGGGCGCCGTCGCCGGTTTGGCCGTTGCCGTCGTTGTCGGCGGGTTCATTGCCAAGACCGACGGCCTGCCGGGCCGCATGCCCGCGGACTTCCTGGCTCTGACCAGCGAGGAGGAGATGGAAGACGGACCGGGGTGCCACTTCGTGACACCGGACCGGGGTCGGCGCGGCGATGTCTGCATTCTTGGCGACACCGGCGCCGCGCCCTGGTTTGTCCTCGTCGGCGACAGCCACGCGGGTGTCTTGAGCCCGGCGATCTCCGCTGCGGCCCGCGACCTCGGCACCGCCGGCTACCAGTACACGAACTCCGATTTCCGGCCGCTTCTCGGCGTGTCGATGCGTGGCAGCCAGAATTGGGGCGAGCAGGCCGAAGTGCTGGTGGGGTTCATCGCCGGCCGGCAGGAGATCACAACCGTCTTCGTCACCGGTTTCTGGCTGCACCAGATGAGCGGATACACGTATCGGCATTCTGGTGACATCTGGGAAGATGAAGGCTACGACGGGAGCGGATCCAACTACAATTCCACGGCAACGCTGCATGGATTGAGCCGTTTCTCCGAGAGCCTCCCGGGCATCAAAGTCGTTCTGCTCGACGATGTTCCGAGCGGAGACGCGCTGAACATCAAGTCCCTTCTGCGGGCACACAGATTCGGGCGTGCCGATCTTTCGGGCCTCGAAGTCGCCAGGGCGATAGAGCAACGGCAAATCTACGAACCGGGCCTCAAGGCGTTCGCGCAGGAGACAGAGAACGCGGTCTACGTGCCGTTCCTCAAAGACCTCTGCGGCCCGGCGCGCTGCCCGCTGTTCGAGGGTGAGACGCTCTTGTTCCGCGACGGTGACCACCTGTCGGGGGCCGCCGTCACCGAACTGACCGGCAGCGCAAGACTGCTGTTGCAGGAATTCCTCTGAAACCTGTCGGGCCTAAGGTGTTTCGGGCCTGAGGCATTTCGGGCCTGAGGAATTTCGGGTCTGCCGTGTTGCGGCCTGACGAAATACGGGCCTGACGAAATACGGGCCTGACGAAATACGGGCCTGACGAAATACGGGCCTGTCGCGGGAGCGGACATCACCGGCAATTGCGCCGGGGCATCAGCACGTGGCGCCTCCGGGTCCGGTGCCCGCGCGTCCGGCGGCTTCGGTCAGAACCTGTCCTTGGCGGCGCGGATATGGGCGAACACCTCGATATCCGCCGCGCTCTCCATGCCGAGCCCGGCTTTGACGTCCGGGTTGCCGGCGCGCAGAAACGGGTTCGTCGCTTTTTCGAGTTCAAGCGACGAAGGCACGGTCGGCGTGCCGAGCGCGCGCGCGCGGGCGGTCAGCTTCACCCGTTCGGCGAGGGCCGGATTGTCCGGCTCGATGGTGACCGCGAAGCGGCCGTTTGCAACGGTGTATTCGTGGCCCGAGCAGATCAGCGTGTCGTCGGGCAGGGCCATGAGCCGGGTGAGCGTGCCCCACATGTCGGCGGGGGTGCCTTCGAACAGCCGGCCGCAGCCGAGCGCCATCAGGCTGTCGCCGGTGAACGCCGCGCCGAGGCGGGGGAAGTAATAGGCGATGTGGCCTGTCGTGTGCCCGGCCGCGTCGATCACCTGCACGTCTCGCCCCTGCATGTCGTAGGTCTGGCCGGGCTCGACGGCCACGTCGAGCGGCGGCAGCCGGTGGGCATCTCGTGCCGCCCCGATCACCACCGGCTTGTAGGCCGCGACAAGGTCGGCGACGCCGTCGATATGGTCGGCGTGATGATGGGTGAGAAAGATGTGGGTGAGCCGCCAGCCGTGCTTTTCCAGGTCACGCTGGATCGGCCAGCTTTCCGGCGCGTCGAACAGCGCGGTTGCGCCGGATTTGCGGTCGTGAACCAGAAAGGCGTAGTTGTCGGTGAGACAGGGGATCGTTTCGAGCTCGAGGGTCATCCTGGAAGGCCTCCTTGGATGTGCAATGTTGCCCAATCGGGTGCGTCTGTGCAACATCCGAGGAGGACCAGCAAACCGGGAATGTCGCCAGTGCATAGCCAAGCCGAGCCCCACCAGCCGCACGGGCGCGACGCCCGCCTGAGCGCGCCCTCCGCGAACCGCAACGCGGCCGATATCGCCCGGGCGCTGGCCGGCCACCTGCCCGCCGCGGGGCGGGTGCTGGAGATCGCCGCCGGGACAGGCGAGCACGCGGTGGCCCTCGCCCGCGCCAATCCGGGGCTCACCTGGGAGCCCACCGATATCGCCCCTGCGCGACGCGCCTCGATTGACGCCTGGGCGCGGGCCGAGGGGCTTATCAACATCCGCCCCGCCGCCCCGCTCGACGCCGCCGCGCCGGATTGGCAGGCGGGCCCGGTCGCGCAGGCCTACGCGGCGGTCTATCTGTCGAACCTCCTGCACCTGCTGTCGATGCCCCACGCGGCCAACGTGTTCGCCGGTGCCGCCCGCGCGCTCGCCCCGGGTGGGTGCTTCTGCCTCTACGGCCCTTTCCGCGAGCATGGCGCCTACCGGTCCGAGGGCGACGAACGCTTCGACACACAGCTCCAGGCCGCCGACCCCGAGACAGGCTACAAGTCCGTCGAATGGGTCACCGAGACCGCGCGCGCCGCCGGTCTCGACCGCAACGCCCGGATCGAATTGCCCGCCAACAATCTCATTCTGGTCTTCACGAAACCCTGACTCCCGTTTTCCTGGCTGAATTACTCCGGGGCCCCACGCCGCAGGCGTGGCTCCGGCACGACGCCGCAAGCGTGCCTCCGGCCCCACGCCGCAGGCGTACCT
>JGI24025J20009_10003038_pt1 | contig 11652 bp, 12 predicted proteins | sample Cruoilmetagenom3_FD_20009 | JGI IMG/M metagenome (IMG submission 20009) | reverse complement strand
CATGCATCTTTTACAAATGCTTTCTGGTTTAATTAAAGGGTCAGGTTCCAAAGGAAGATCAGTAATAATTGCNGCTAATCTTTGCCTGGGACCAAATTTCTTCGTTAAGAATACTTTAGACCAGCCTATTTCTCCTACGCCAGCAGCAGTTCCAGCAATCCGAATAGCTAAATGCACATCAGGAGCTATTCCTCCTTTTCTTAAGGGTTCAATAGGGGGTTGACTCTCAGGAACTCCCGGGTAATAAGGAACTGCTTCATATCCATAATCTTCAATAAAGCAACAAGTTTCATAAAGAGGCAAATGAATAAAGAGGGTATTTAATAAACCATGGTAATCAAAGTAAGTATAAGAAGGCCAGTAAGTTCCTTCTTCAATTCCTCGCCAGCCACCCCTAATAATACGCCTGCCTAATACAATAACTGAGCGAGCTTCCGGGAAAATACTGGCGGGATGCATTCTTTTAGGTGCTTCTTTAAATCTTTCAATATTAGCTACTCCAAATAAATCTAAACCGTGAGATAAAGCAAACTCTTTTATTTTCGCTTTACTTAGTTTTTTCATCTTAATTCCTTCATATTTTATAAAAATCCATCTCTCTTTTCCCTATTTTCCAGACAGGACGTTTTCTAAAAGGATTCTGGAATTTATTCTTTAATTTATTAGTCTTTTCCAAATGGTCCATACAACTACGAACACATATAGCGGCTAATCTATCTGGATTTCCTGTCGGATGATACCTATTGGAAGTAGCTCCATTTTTACAAGAAGCGCATTTTGTATAATCAATTTCAGCTATCTTCATTTTTTTACCACAAATTATTATCTCTTTTTCTTTTTTTGGATTTATAGCATTCAAAGGACAATTTTTTATACATTCCATACATCTATCACATATTTCTTCCTGCAAAAGAGGATCTGGTTCTAATTCTGCATCAGTTAAAATTAATTGGAATCTTTGGCGAGGTCCAAACTCCGGAGTAAGTAATACCCCACAATATCCAATTTCTCCTAATCCAGCACGGACAGCCGCATCATCAAAATCAATCATTACATTAGGTTCAGGTTGATTAGGCTTAACTGCGATACCCATAGAAGGTATTTGAGGAGGTAAATTTGGTAAAGGAATTGCTTCCCACTTATTATCTTCTAAGAATTCAGCTACCTTAAAAGTAGTCATAGCTAAAAACCGATTATCCAGCCAGTCATAACCATAAATACCATAAATGCTAAATTGCGTTCCTTCTTCTACACCTCGTAAAGTTCCCCTGGTTATCCGTCTACCAATTACAATTACTGATTTTGCCTCTGGAAATATAGAAATGGGATTGTGCTGAGCAGAAACATATTTAAACCTTTCAATATTAGCAATTCCTACTAAGTCTGCTCCACTTTCTTTAGCAAATCTTTTTACTTTCTTACTAAATTTTTCCATTTTCTCCTCTATTTTTTAATAACTAAGTTTGGATGAAATCTCCTCGGCAGTATCTTTCAATCCTTTTAAAACTTCTCTTTTATGTTTCCCTTTAAACCTAATTAAAGGAAGATATAAACCTAAAGAAGCATTTAAATCCTTATTTTTTCCAGTGATGGGAACAGCCAAAACAGTGATTTGTGCGTCAAGCTTATTCAAAAATACTATTTTCTCTTTCTTAATTTTTGTTAATTCTTCTTTGAGAGATTTAAAATCATTAATCCCCTTCCATTTTTTGCCTGGAAACCCGTACTCCTTAACATAATTTTTTAATTCTTTATCTTCCAATTGACTGAGTAAAATTCTCCCGGTGGCTGTTACATAAATGTTATAGTCAACAGAAAAATCTACATCTACTTTCAAGGGTTGTTGACTCTCTACTCGGGAAAGAGTAAGTCTTTTCCCCTGACGATAAACTGCTAAAACAATAGATTCATTAATTTTACGATTAAGACTGAGAATAGACGGCTCAGCTACCTTGATTAGTTTATTACTTATTAGTTCTTCCTTTACCAGATTATAACAATTTGCTCCCAGACGATACTTGTTTGTTTCTTTTACTTTTTCTACATAATCACGATAAACTAAAGTCTTTAGAAGATTATGAACCGTAGGGCTTTTAAGTTTAAGGAGTCTGCTTAATTCCAAAACACCAATACCTTTAGATTTATCCTTAATCCGACTTAGCTCTTCTAAAATATCTAATGCTCTTTCTACTGATTGTATCATTTTATTTATTCAATATTACTGAATTATATTCAACTATATGCAATAATATATCAAAAAAATAATATGTCAAGGGTGCAAATTAAACATTATTTTTAAAAAAATTTGTGAAAGCGATTGTCTATTTAATTTCTAAGATAGATGGGGGAATAGGGATGTCTTGAATACTTTGGTGAGCTATAAATGACTAAAGTGGACAGGATAATAACTTAAGGACTTTAGCCCGGAAAGTATTAGCTAATCCCTGATGACTGATTAAAAGGGCTGGATAAGAATTATTAGAATCTCTGTTAGTAAACTACAAAACTTACTATAAAAGGTTTACTAAAGAATTATGCGTAGAGAGATCAATTAAAAAAGACTACTACTATTTCTCTGAATTTTTCTGATAAAATTGACTTTTGGGGAAAATAGAGTAAAATTAATATAAATAAAAAGGATTTTTCAAGAAAGTTAATTTATTACATTTGAAAAAGGAGATTAAGGTGTTTATAGAATACATTGAAAAAGCTTTGCAAAAAGCAGAATACAAAAAGTTAAATGATGGAAGTTGGTTTGCTGAAATTCCTGGTTTTGAAGGCGTGTGGGGAAATGGAGAAACGGTAGAGAAATGTAGGATAGAACTTCAAGAGGTATTAGAAGAATGGCTACTTCTCAAATTAACAGACGGTGACCCTATTCCTTCTTTAGAAGGAATAGAAATAAAGGTTAAAACAACAGTTACTGGTTAAATGGAAAGCGCGATTACCAGAAAAAAACTTATTAGAAAATTTAGAGAGCTGGGTTATACTGGTCCTTTTTTAGGGGGAAAGCATCAATTTATGATAAAGGGCGATAAGAAGATTCGTATTCCCAATCCTCATCAAGGTAAGGATATACATGTGAGTTTGGTGGAGGAAATATTTAAACAAGCAGGGATAAGTAAAGAAGAATGGAAGAAATTATAATTTTGCTTTAACCCCGATTTTCGCGTATTCGAATTATAGGTATAATTTCTCATGAAGACCGAGAATCAAAAAAACAGATTCTTCTCTCTTTACTTTTTTTCAAACATATCGAGAAATTTCCCGCAGTAGAACCTTCCGAAAATCACGGATAATCATACTTAGACTATGAGGTAGAAAATCTTCGAGTTCTTTTACCGAAGGAAGTTTGCCCTGGATTATATGAGTTTTAATCTCTTTTAAAACCTTACGTTGTTCCACCTTGATTAAACCTTTACGCAAAAGAAAATAAAGGTCAAAATAATCACGTGCTTTACCACGTCCCAGGAGAGCATTAAGTTTTTCCTCAATTAGTAATCTTTCTGGCAGAATTAACAAGGTATATGAAGGAATAAATTCACTGCCAACCAAAATTGGTTCACCCTTGATATTGTTTTGTTTCCTCAATGAAACTTCTAATAAAAGACGAATATTAAATTCTAGGAAAGTAAAATACAGAATAGATAAATAGCCACCTGAGGTAGTTTTACTTTCAGTAATCTCTACCTTCAAGCTAACTTTTTCCATCTCACTTATAGTAGCAAGAACCAGATTTTCCAGAGTTTGCAAGTTAACACCGAATCCAGAAAAATCAAGATCTTCTGAAAAACGTGGACTCTGAAAAATAATGTGTAAAGCCGTGCCCCCTTTAAACAAAACATTTTCAGATTCTAAGTGCTGGTAAAAAAAAGAGAGAAAGAGATGTTGTATATACTCACGGGCTATATTAGTCTCGGTAGTCTGATTTTTAATAGATAATTTTTTAATCACCTCACCCTCGAGCATAAATATCCTCCATTAACCGCTTCAGGCTTTTACACTGAAACAGGTTTATATACCTGACAATTTTTTCTTTATTTAAAGAAGAAAGGTCAATTCGCTCGTTAAGGAATAATTTCTTGCGGGTAATAAAATAAAGATAGTCTACGAATGCTTTTTCTTTTTCAGCAAGTAAAACTATTTTTCCATTAATTCTTTGAGGTACATATCCCGTGAAAGCCTCTTTTTTTAAGCGATGGTAACGGAAAATCTTTCCTAATATCTCAAACTTATAGGTCCTGCGAGTAGTAATAGAAGTAATAGCATAAGTTACTTCTGGGATAAGATGATAATAGGCCAGCGCAGAGGCAAGAGAGATATAGGAAGGTTTATAGAGAGCATTGGCAATCTCAAAATCAGAGGGTAGATTACTACTCAAGGAATATAAACCACGTCTAAGTTTAATAAATACGCCTTTGTGGGTATAACGAGTTAGAAAAAACCGCACTGAAACTTCAGATACTCCTAAAATCCGCCTTAAATCAAGGGGAGTAAAAAGAATGAATCCCCGTTCTCTTATTTTCTGCTCCACAGTAACCCAATTCAACAATTTAGCCATATTGCTAAATATTTTAATTAACTTTTAAATTTTGTCAAGGATACTGTATAAATTCTTCTAAAATCTAATGCCTTCTTGCATAACCAAGAAATCTTCAGCCTTGTAAGCAAAGTTTTTTTCAGGCCGAAAACGATATGTTCTCTTTAGCTCATCTCCAATGCGGTGGCATTCTCCTTTGGCGAGAGAGATATTTAGAGAGCGTGGTTTCTTACCCACAATACGAAAGAAATTTTCACTATATATCTTTTCTAAAACAACTTGGGGAAGTTTAATTCCTCGAATTTTCCCTCTTTTTGAGAGAAAATTTTCATCTCCCTGGATCATAGAGAATTCTTCATTGGTTTCTAAAAAATTCCTCATAAAAAAGATTTTCTCGGTAATTTGTCTTTTTTGAATTCCCTTTCCTCTTATAGCAGTATCATCACCAAAGAGTATACGGTCCTGATACTTAATGAAAAACTCTCGTGCTTTCTTTGAATCTTCAGAGAAATTATAATACATTTCTGAGCCAGGAGTAATATCAAAATTAACACCAGGATAGGTATCCATTATAGCCTCTGCTCTCGATAAATCCCGAGAAAGAAAATAAAAATGAGCAAAGACAATTTTTAATCGAGGAAACTTATCGAGGACATTTTTTACCTGCGAATAAAGCTTTTCCTTAGAGGGATAAGTTCCATCTGTATAATCCCAGCCTCTTTTCTTCGCATCTGGGGGAATTTTTTCTTTATCCCAAAATTCTTCAGGGTCAGCGACATGCCAGAAAATTGGTAATTGATGCTCCTCCAACAGAGCAAAAAAACTATTATAAATGGAACTATCTATACTAAAGGGCATCTCCTTATACATAGTAGGTTTAGTCTCCAAAAGTTTTACTCCATCAAATCCTATTTCTATCATCTTTAGGAGTTGCTGAACTAATTCTTTTTCTGTTCTTCGCTTAGAATAACTTTTTACTCCGGTATAATCCAATCCCCCCATAATATAAACATCCTCCGGATACATAGCTTTAAAGCAAAGAGCTTGAGGATTACTATTGACCTTCTTTGGATGAGCATAACTCACAATACCCAATTTTTCTACTTTAAGCGTCTGAAAAAAATTAAATGTTTCCTTAATAAAGGAAACATTCTCAAAGTGAAGATGACCATCTACTATCTTTGCATTTATAAATTTTGCAAAATTTAATTCATTCATCTTTACCTCTCTATTTAAATTTTACTTTTTGAGCTATTATATTCACAAAGACTGTGCGCTATGGAATTAATCCAAAAATATTCCTACTTACCTGGCAGGAAAATAATTTGACCTGTTTTGGCTGACTTTTCAGCGGCGAGCATTACTTTTACGGCTTCTTTTGATTCTTCAGGGGTAATAATCGTAGGCTTTTTAGCGGAAAGAATGCATTCTATAAAGTAAGAGATTTCTTCCTTGAGGATACCTACCCTTTTTCCATGAACATTAGGCCAGTAATATGTATCGGGTAACTTCCATCCATTTTCATTATTAATGGCAATCCCTTGAGCCTCTCCTCCAATATATATCACCCCTTTCTCTCCAATAATTTCCATACGAGAATCAATTTGAAAGGGTGTCTTTTCGGGAAGATACCAGGTATTTTCAATTACTCCTATTGCCTTATCATTAAATCTGTACATTGCCCAGCCAATATCAGGATTTGCAAGGTTTCTCACACTTACAGTCTGAGCATATACACTTCTTATCTTTGCCTTTGTATACCAGAGCATTAAATCTGTATCGTGGACACCATCTCCCATAAGAGGTCCAATTTTAGAGAGAACTGATTCGCTAACTGATGCGGGAATATTCCTCCTTGCATATATGGAAACAATCTTCCCAATTTTTCTATCGTCAATAGCTCTTTTAGCGATTGCATATCGGGGGTCAAACCTACAGATATGACCTACCATAAAGAATTTATCAGTTAAACTCACCTCTTTAATTATCTTATCACACTCAAGGAGACTCTTTGCCATTGGCTTTTCTAAGAAAACATGCTTTCCTGCTTTAAGACTGGCTATAGTCGGCTCAAGATGATTATCAATATGAGTGGTAATGCTGACCGCTTCTATTTCTTCATTGGCAAGAAGTTCATTATAATCAGTATAGATATTGGGCACATTATATTTTTTGGCAATTTCTTTTAACGGCTTAAGGGAACGCCGACAAATACCCAATAGCCTTACATTAGGCATATTAGATAATACCTCTATATGCTTTTCTCCAAAAAAACCTACTCCAATAACCCCATATCCAATTCTTTTCATCCTTCCTCCTTTTAACCTATGTATTTTGTTGGATGACGCTTTCTACCCGATTTCCTGAACTCTATGGCATCATCAATAATTTTTACAATATCATAATGAGGATTGTATCCGAGGACTGACCGAGCTTTCGCAATATTATGAGTGAAATCATAGAATCCATCATATTTAAACTCTACTATGGGAAGATTAAGTTTTTTGGAGATATACTCAGCAACAAAGCCGTAGCTAAAAGGAGAAGAAGCGGTAATAGTGAATGCCTCTCCAATAGCAGAAGGATTTCCTATCGCAAGTAAAACTCCTTGAACTACATCTTTAATACCTACTACATGACGGATTCCTGGTTTACCTTCTGGATGGATAAGTTTTGCAACACCATCCATATTTTTCTCAAAATACCACTTTTGTTCAGGAGTTTTAGCAAGGTCTTTCCATATAGGAACACCAAAATTAGGCTCTTTCAGCGTAATATGACAGAGAAAGTCATCTTCATCGTGTACCCAGGAGAAGCGAAGAACTGTAATTGGTAACTTATATTGGATTATATACTGCTCACACATAACCTCTTCCAGCACTTTTGAGAAGGCATAATATCCAGGGTAAGCCCTGTGTGGATAGGTTTCATCTATAGGATAGGGATGAGGATAGTAGAAAATCCCAGCTCTTGCATCGGAACCTGCTTGGATAAACTGCTTTATATGTCCACAGTTTTTAGCTTCATCGAGTAGATAGAATGTCCCCTTTATATTTGTCTCCATAAACAGTTCTCTATTTTCTTTACAGTTGGCTAAGTGTATAATAGCATCCATATCTTTAAGGGCTTTCTTTGCGAGATTAGGGTCTCTTACATCTCCTTTTATTGTTTCTATGGCTTCATATTCAACAGGCTGCTCAAACTGAAGTGTACGTATATTATACCCTGCTGAAATAAGCTCCGGAAGAAGTGAACGTCCTATTTTACCACTGGCACCGGTAACAAAAATATTTTTTATCTTCATTTTTTCCTCTTGCTATATCAGTCCCTCTCCAATATTTTATCCATTGCTCTGGAAATATCTTCTAATATTTGGTCACCATAAAATTTATAGGGGAAATATTCTCCTGTAGCAAATCCTTCATATCTAATTTCTTTAAAAGCTTTCATTGCTTCTTTCCAATTAACATCACCATGGAGAAGTCCTACAAAACCGTCTAAGGTCCCTATGGAAGTAAGAAAATCTTTAAAATGAACTCTCTTAATTCGCCTGCCTAAAATTCTAATCCACTGCTCAGGATAACCAAAAAGCATCACATTTCCCACATCAAAATAAACCTGAACATATTCTTCCTGTATCTCATCAATGAAGTTTCTCATTTCCAGGGGACTTAAAAGAAATTTATTCCAAACATTTTCTATTCCGAGGTATACTTTATGTTCTCTAGCAAAAGGAGCTAAATTTTTCAAAATCTCCTGAGACCTTTTATAAACCATATCATAAGGATAAATTTCCGTGGGAGGCATAAGGACAGAACCCACTACTCCAGGAATTATGAGAACTGTATCCGCTTCCAATAAAGAGGCAATTTCTACCATCTTTTTTACCACATCTTTTGCTTTTTCCTCAACCTTTTTCTCCTTACTTATTAGCGGATATTTCCAGAAAAGACCGGTGCAGATACTGGAGATTTTAATCCCTGTATCAAAGGCAAACTTCTTAATTTCCAGCAAATCTCTCTCTTTAGAAGTAAAAGATATTTCTCCTTCTTCATCTAAATCTAATTCAATTCCCTCAAACCCTACCTCCTTAGCTTTTTTAATACATTCCCTTACATCTTTACTTAAAAATGCCCACTGATTAATTCCTTTTTTCATCTTTTCCTCCTTATTTTAACTGGCCTTTTATTTTGACTGCTTTCCCAGATTGCTTCCCCAATTTCTAAAGCTTTTGCACCATCAAAAAGATTTGCTCTTAACTCTTCCTCTCCCAATATCTTTCTGGCAAAATTTTGAAGCTCTCCTTTATAACCTACCAATCCCTCGGCTTTAGAGGCTAAGAATTCAGTAAATTCTGGTTTCCAGCTAAAAACTTGTGCTCTACCATCAGGGCTAAACTCAGGCATAGATTTGGTTCGGGAATAGTAATTTAGGGAAACCATATCTTTTACTTCCAGCCAGCACTCGTATCCAGAGGCAACAAAATATTCTGACATCTGAAAACTGGGCCCTTGCAGAGAATTAATGTTTAGTAGTCCCACTGCTCCATTTTTAAAAGTAAGAGCAACCGCATATCCAAAGATACCGGAGTTATTTATTCTCTCTACTTTATTTAAATAAGCAGATATCTCATCTACATCTCCGCAGAAAAAGCGAATAAGGTCAAATATATGAACTGCCTGACCAATAAGAAAAGCACGTTCAGGCTCCTCTATTCCCCAGATAGCTGGATAACGCCCATTGGCAAAACGAACCTCAATTTCCGTGATTTTACCAAATTCTTGTCTTTTAGTAATTGCTTTTGCCATCCGATAGCAGGTAGAGCTTCTCTTCATAAAAGCAACGGCTCCAAATAAATTTTTCTTTTGAGCATATTCAGCTAAATCCAATGCCTCTTTTGATGAAATTGCTGAAGGCTTTTCTACAAAGATAGGAAGTCCAGCATCCAGACATCTTTTGCCAATTTCATAGTGCATCCTGGGAGGACCAACAACAATTGCTCCATCTAATTCCTCTTTAGAAAGCATCTTCTCTAAATCTGTATACCATCTTCTTGCCCCAAAGTTTCGGGCATTCCTTTTCGCTAATTCCTCCTTTAAATCACACACTGCTACCAGGTCAATCTCTGGTATAGTATGGATTGTGGGATATAAAGAAGCAGTAGCATGCCCTCCGCATCCTATAAAACCAATTTTAACTTTTCGCTGCTCCATTTTGATTATTCTCCTTTCATTTCTTAGATCTTTATGTATACTTTTACCAAAAAGGTCAATTCTTATTTTTTATAATAACCTTTGAGCTCTTTCCTTGTTTATTAAAACGCCTCCCCACCTTCTTCTGACCAAAATTTATTTTATTTTAGTTTAATAGGAGTACCCTTTTCTATAGATTTCAAACAAGCTTCAATAAACTCTATTGCTTTAATTGCATCCTCAGTAGGCATTAAGAATTCCTTATTATTTACTGTTGCATCCACAAAATGCATTAACTCATCCCTGAGATCACCAAATATCTGTCCATTATATTCTGGCCAATGCATTGTATCAGGAAAATAAAATTTATCAGTAGATAATTTTAAACCCTGGTCATAAACATCTATACAACCTGCACCTTTTGTTCCCACAACTTCTACTCCACTCCAAAGCTTCGTAGGATAATTTTCTGGAAGAGACCAACTAAGTTCTAAATTACCAACAGCGCCATTTTTAAAACTAAACAAAACAAATACACAATCTTCATCATACATCCTGGAAACTTTTTTAGCATAAACTTCTTTAATCTCACTTTGTGTATACCAGAGAACAATATCAATATCATGGACACCAATGTAATATAGCATTGATGTTCGGCCCTTGAGACGATCCTGCATAAGTTTAGGATTTTGCCGCTTTGCTTTAATATGAATAATTTCCCCTAAATCACCTCCTTGAATTCTATCGTGAAGCTCTACATACCTGGGATCAAACCGAAGTATATGAGCAATCATAAGCCTTACATTATTATCTTCAGCAGTTTTTTTGATCTTTTCCGCATCTTTTACTGTTCTGGCAATAGGTTTTTCCAGTAAAATATGTTTACCAGCCTTTGCTGCGGCTATTGCTGGTTCAGTATGATACTTATCAGGAACACAGATACTTACAGCCTCAATATCTCCTCGAGCGAATAATTCTGAAGGGTTAAAATAATAATCACATTGGAACCTTTCTCCTATTTTTTTTGCTCTTTCTCTATTTAAATCTGCAACTGCAACCAAATCAGCCGTAGGAATCTCACTAAAAATCCTGGCATGTAACTCGCCAATATAACCAACTCCTACCACTCCTACTTTCAGTTTTTTTATTTGAGCCATTTAATTCTCTCTAATTAAGAATATCATAATAGGTTAGTTTCTCTAAAATTTTTCTCTTTTTTTGTCATTGCGGATCTGCAAGACCTTCTTCTTTATCCGTTGTGTAGCCAAAATCTTTTTCTGATATTTATCTGTTAAAGTGAATCACTTCTATCTGTATTCCCACTTAGGTCTTCTTTCATTATCCTATAATAAAAATCTTTTGCTTGTTTTAATTCTTTTATTGATACGTATTCATTATTGCTATGAGCAACATCTATATTCCCTGGGCCAAATACTACGGTAGGTATCCCGGCCTTATTCATACGATAAGCATCGGATCCAAAGGCGACTTGAATGGGTTCTGGTCTTAGTTTTAAAGCTTTACAAATGGAAAGAGCGCATCTGATTTCCGCATAATTTTCATTAATTAAGGCAGCATCCTGTGCATCCTTTAGAGGGGAAAAATGCACCTCAAAGTCAATATTATTATTCAAATATTCATAGAGAGCTTTTTGCGCCTCACGGGGAGAAGTTTTTCTGGTAAGACGTCTATCTATTTTTATGGTACATTTATCAGGAACAATATTTATGGATGTTCCTCCTCTTATGGTACCTACAGAAATAGTTTCCTTACCAAGAGGGGGATCATTTATTTTCGAAAGCTCTCTCGTATAATTTTCAATTAAATCTAAAACCTTAGACATTTTATAAATAGCGTTTATTCCCTTGTCAGGCTGTGAACTATGAACACTTTTCCCGTAAGTTTCTATATCCCAGCGAG
>JGI24025J20009_10003036_pt1 | contig 11658 bp, 10 predicted proteins | sample Cruoilmetagenom3_FD_20009 | JGI IMG/M metagenome (IMG submission 20009) | reverse complement strand
CCTGCCGCTACGGCTGCCTTGCTCCCAAAGTAGATCTGGGTCGCGATCTCCTTGAACTCGGTCTTGGGGAGGGTAAGACCCGAGAGGGATGTTGCGAAGAGAACGGAGGAAACAGTAAGCAGGATCACGACAATGCCGAGCACGGAGATGATGAGCACCTGTCCCCGTTTTCCACCCATGGGCACGACCTCTACTAAGGCACCATCAATGTAATTTCAATCAAAACTACGTCGTATCTGACCTCGAAGATCAGATCCTCCGCAATGGCCTGGTATATATCCTCCAGATCCTCTGCTGAAGGAGCGTAGAAATATCCATGAGTCTGGATCTCCTTGAGAAGTCCCTCGTCAATGTCATCCTTATCCCCTAGGCCGATCGTGTACATCCAGACGCCCATATTCTGCGCTATCTCGGATTGTTGTAACGCATACTCCCTGGCGTATTCCTCATTATTAGGCCTGTTAGCTTTCCCATCAGAGAGGAGGATCACAACCCAGGTAGCGTTATGCCTTCCATTTCCCTCCAATTGCGAGTTGGAGTCACTGATTCCGCCGCCCATATTTGTCCATACACCTGGGTTTAGACCGTTTATTTTCTGTTTTACATAGTCATGATCATAGGTGAGACTCGCATCGACTCTTGAATCCGTCGCAAAGGAGACCAGTCCTGCTCTGTCGGTTGTGCTGTTCAGCCGGTCTATAAAGCTACAAGCCGCCTCCTTGGCATAGTAGATCTTGTTATGAGGGTCGCCGTGTATTGGGTTATTCATGCTTCCGGAACGGTCCATGACCATTATGATGTCTAGGAGAACATCCTCTTCCTGAACAAGAGGGTAAGAGAGGGTGTACACACCCTGAACCGATGCAGCATCTTGCATAGATGGGTCATCAACAGATCCCATATTGGATATTGTCTCTTCCAAGGTTCCATCTGGGAGCAGACTTCCTATCGATATGTTGTAGAGAATGCCTGGCGGTAGAATCGCTTCCACAAGCTGTTTCAGCGATGAGATCCAGTCCCCCTCCCCCTCTGATACGCTGGCGATCAGTTCATGGTCTTCCAATGTATTGAGAAGGTTCTGCCCCATGGCTTCAAGCTCAACATTCTGAACCATGTGCGTAGAGACGCTATAGCGGGAGATGATGATATGACCTATCAGGATCAGGCCACATGCTATGAAAGCCTCAATGATCCGCATCTGCCCCCTTCTATTCATCAGCACCTCTCAACTCCACAAGGTGAACCTCACGATATAGTTCAGACCCTCGATCTCCACGTTCCTGTAAACCGTCTCAGCGTTGAATCCGGAAACCGAGCCCATGGAAGACTCGATGGTTCCTACGATGCGTTCGGAGAGGGTAGGCCAAGTTGTAAGGCATTTGACGGATAATTGACTCGCCATAACAAGTAGAGATTCTCGGGAACCCGTTCCAGGAAAATTTACTGTACAGGTTCCCAAGGCATTGGTCAGGTTAAACGCATAGACCGCACCGTCCAAGCTAAGATCCATGAAAGAAGTGATGTTGGCCTTGTCGATCTCTACCATGGGGACGTTGACATAAGCGGCTGTGACGTTGACGTTCGACACCGGCCGCCCCCACTGGTTGACCACCTCGACTGAGAACCTCTCTTCGGAGAGCTGTGTCACAGTTATATTGAATAGCGGGTAGACGCGGATTGCGGTGTAATAGTAGGGGCTGAGACCGAGCAGGCCTCTTACTCTGCCCGGTGGAATGTAATTTGGGTTGTCACTCCTCAGACGCCTGACCTTATCAGCGTCAAGCTGATAAAGTCTTATTGAATTCTGCAGGGCAAGCCCCATCGCCTCAGGTTCATTACATGACCCCCCCCAATCCATAGGACACCCTGGTGAGAGAAGCAGCAAATCGTTTATCTTATCTACTTTATTCACACCGGCGCTCTGCTGCTCTATTAGGCTTATGCGATTGTAGACCATGTTCATGGTGTACTGAGCCGTGGTCCCTAGGATTAGGGCGATGATGATCCCAGCGGAGATATATTCTATCGAGGCATTCAAGGTGTAGACCCCTTAATTCTGTCAGTTACTCCCAGTCCAATGGTGACGTTATTCTCGGCTTTGGAGCACCAGATGATCATCGACGCGCATCCGTCGATCTGGGCCGATCTTCCTATGCCTGCGTCGCTGAGAAGGTATCTTGTTAGAGTCACATTTGGTGGGGGCGTGATGTCCTGACCTGTGTAGATCTGGATGTTTCCATCTACCGACCATGGCAGGTCAGAGACGGAGTAGATGTTTAAGGCGTCGATTCTTGTGACGACACGGATGACATCCGCGTCGCCGTATGATGGCTCCATGACGATGATGCTTATGTTGTACACTTTTTCACCTATGAAGGTTGGAGGCGCTATCTCCTTCACTAGGAATTGGTCTCCTTCAGGCAGTCGGCTCAGGATCACAAGGTCGATTATCTCCGATGACACATAATCACCGACCTGTCCAAGTTGCGCTTGGTAGGCCTCGCTGTGCAGTTTTGTGAATAATCCATTGTAGTAGGTTCCAACGATGAAGAACATCGATAGTAGCGCTATCGTGCCGAAGACGTGGGGGATGATAACGGAGTCAGCGAACTCAGCCACCTCCTAAAACGCTGATCTTGATGTAGACCCTCTGGAAGATCACCTGTGTGTCGAAGGCAGGGTTGCCTCCGAGATCGGTCAAATGTGTGGAATCGCTGCCCTCTTGCGTGGATACAGTTATGGAAAAGTTACCGGTTAGGTGGTTGATCTCGGGCTCCACAGTTTCGTTCTGGATGAGAATAATGGCGTTGTCTCCGGCATCGAATTCTCCGAAGGTCAATATTACGCTGGTGAGTTCGATGATATTATAGGGGCAATAGACGGCCGTGTCTGGGTTCGTCATGTTTACGATACCCGTGAAGGTGCAGAGGACGCGTTCATAGTCCAGTGAAACACGCATGTTATGGGGTTTGGAGACATGGATTCTGCCGAGTGATCCTTTGTAGGGAAGGAGAAGTAAGGAGGAGTCGCCCTTCAGATCGTAATCTGGTGCTCCTGTGATGAATTGTCTTCCCTCGATGTTGAGGATGTTCACATCGCTGCTGTATGGTTCCAAGTCTCCGATGGTGACGTTCATCGTCTCCCCCGTCTCGGTGTAGCCGGGTGCTGTTGCCGAGAAGCTTGTCTTGATGACTTTTGAGGACCCAGGCTTGTAGAGCAGATTATTTATCTCGCTTTCGATGGTGATCGCGAGGTTCTCGGCGGATTGGAACTCCGATGCGGCGATCTGCATGTTGAGCATATTGTTTGCTAGGATCGTGGTCCTGATCATGATGGAGAGGAGGACGGAGCTGAGGATCATGGTAGAGGTGAGGTTGGAGAGGCCTCCTCTTCGCCGGAGCATCCTTCTGATCATCTAGATCATCGGTCCCATCCCAGTCGTCATGTAGTTCGCAGACACCCAGATGCCCATTATAGAGATTATGACGAGTATGGTCGAGTGCAAGAAACCCGCCGAGATCCTGTTGGAGCATCCCAGCTTCCCTGTTACGAGCCCGAGGACGAAGGAGTGGAGGATGAGAGGCGTGAGGAGGACCCTGTTCAGTGCGATGATGGGAATTCCGAAGCCGCCGAGGGCCGTCATGTTCTGAAAAAAAGATAGGAAGATGACCGTCGTCGACGTCAGGAGTATTGCGCCGATGTACGGGATGATGCTGAGGGGCATGAGCAGCCCCCTCCGCTCCTGTTCGAGATGGTGGGTTCTCTCGACGAACTCGGCCAGCGTCTCTAGGCTCTCCTCTGAGCCCCCTCCGACCTCTATGGTGTCGACGAGGAAGTAGATGACGATCTGTGACAGCCAATTGCTGACGTTCGCCCTGAACTCGTTGAAGATCTGCCTTATCGGGAGGCCCCATTTCAGCTTGAGGCTTATGAGCTTGAGGTGAGGGGTGAAGGGGCCGTAGTCCTTCTCGGAGATGGCGATGATGCAGCGCTCGGGGCCGAGCCCCGTCTTCCTGGTCTCGACTATGTCCCGGATGAAGGCCGTGATCCCCTCGAAGATCTTTTTATCCCTGCCCGCGTGGTACCAGTCTCCCACCATACCGGGGATCGAGACCGAGAGGAGTGTAAGGGCCAGTCCGAGTGCCGGCTCCGCCCCCTCTCCTAAATTTACTAACTTTACGATGTATTGCAGTGCTCCCAGCAGTTGGGGGAGCAGGGGTTCGAACTCGAAGAGGCTTGGTATGGTCGTCTGCGATGCGATGAATAATCCTACGGGTATGCCTGCGAGGGCGGGTACGTAGGTCTTCCAGTTTGATATNGGTTGGCTTATCTGGATGGTGTCNCCCGCGTAGATGAAGACTATTGATATCATTGGCAGTATCGCGTAGGAGAAGAGGTAGAACTGGGGGATGGTGATGTTCATGCCCGCCGCCGGGAGGCTGAGGGATACGACGAAGATCATGACGAGGCCTAGGACTCCGAGGATGGAGACTATGATGTTTGCCTCCATGATCATGCTGAGGTGCTCTCCGTTTGCCCTGATCCTTATCGAGAGAGCCTCGAACATCGATTCGGTCTGGTTGTAGAGATAGTGGAGGATGTCGCCGCCCCTCCTGACCGTGGAGGCGTATCCGAGGAGGAGCCTCTTGTACTCCTTTATGTTGATCACCCTCACCGCCTGCTCCATCGCGGAGATGGGGTCCGATCCCGAGGAGAGCACAAGTTTCTGCAGTCGTTTCATCTCCTCCTGGAGGGTGGGTAGCAGGTCGATCTCCGTCATCCGTATGAGACTCTGGTACGGCGAGAGGCCCCCGCTCGTCATGACGCTCATGTACATGGAGGCGTATGGGATCTCGGTTTTCAGCTTGGAGGTTCGGTTCGAGGCGACGATCTTGGGGAAGGTGATACCGAAGAGGATGACGAGGAACGGCGTCATCGCTATCGATAGGATGGCCGCGAGGCGGGTGTTCGCTGGGGCACTGTACAGGAGGTTCAGGGGGAATACGAGGACGCCACTGAGGACGGAATAGGCCGCCAACACGGCGAGAAACCCCGCGGGGATGACGACGGAGAGGAGGGATATGAAGCCGATGACGCTCAGGTAGATCTCGGGATGTACACCCATCGCCGCCGCGTCAAGGTTGGACTCTAGGTTCCTGAACATCTTGCTCAGGGGGCGGCTCATCCAGCTGAACCTGCTGAAGCAGAAGTCTCGTAGGTTCATGTCGAGCCCCCTCGTTTCACTATTCTTCCGCCGATCTTCTTCCAGGTCTCTACGTCGAAGGCCTCCTTCGGGTATCTCCAGATCGTGTAGTCCCGACCCCTGATATTGACGGTCGCCTCGACGAGCCTGCTGTCGGGAACCCCGTTGTGAAAGAGGCCGTATTCGCCCGTTTTGAGGTATTCCTGGATTCTTCGGACGACCTCGTTCTGCTCCCTTGCGTTGACCTTGACCATGTTGGTGAGAAGCCGAGTTCTCCGTTCCACGTCGTCCAGCATGGATTCGAAGTCGACCCCCTTCCGGTCCGCGATATCTCTCAGCTTGACGCTCCGCGTCAGGTCGATGTGGAAGGTGTCGTTTGTCGGCTCCCACTCTGAGATCGGTACGTATTTCTCGAAGTCATCTATCTCCCAGACATCTCGGACCCTCCTGCCGTAATTGAGCCCCATCCTCTCGAAGGGGAGTTCGACCCGGGAGAGGTAGATCGCGACATGCATAAGCTGGATGTAGACCTTCGCGATGTTCATCGGCTCCGAGGTCAGCCGTTTCACGGCGTGGTCCAGGCTGTCGGCGTGCATGGTGCAGATGCCGCCGTGTCCCGTGGCTATCGCCTGGAAAAGGGTGAACGCCTCCTCTCCCCGTATCTCGCCGACGATGATGTAGTCCGGCCTGTATCGAAGGCTGAGCTTCACGAGGTCGAAGAGGTCGATGGAAGCGCCTCCGGATGTTCCGAATGTGAATCCCTTCCGGCTGACGAGGGGGACCCAGTTCTCGTGGGGTGGGTTGAGTTCGGCGACCTCCTCGACGGTGATGATCTTGTCGTTGGGGGGAATGAGGGATAGGAGGGCGTTGAGCGTGCTGGTCTTGCCGGCGCCGGTGCCTCCGAGGGTTATTAAGCTCATCCTGTTCTCCAGGAGTATCCAGATGTAGGCGGCGAGCTTCGCGGGGAGGGTGCCGAATCGGACGAGGTCCACGATGGAGAGGGGGTCCTCCCTGAATTTCCTTATGCAGAAGCTGCTGCCGAGGGTTGACACCTCATTCTGGAAGGTGGCGGCCATCCTGTGCTTCTCGGGGAGGGTTGCGTCGAGGATGGGGTGGGCGCTCGATATGTGCTTCGACCCCTTGTGGGCGAGCTTGATGATGAAGTCGTTGTAGACCCGCTCGTCGCTGAATTCTATGTTGGTGGGGATGCTCTCGTACTTCCTGTGCCAGACGTAGATGGTCTTGTTCAACCCGTTGCATGAGATGTCCTCGATGTTCGGGTCCCTCAGAATGGGGTCCAACGCGCCGTAGCCGACCACGTCCCTGACGAGGTAGTACAGCAGCCTGTCCCAGCTCTCCTCCTCGATCTTGCCCAGGGACCTGTGATACTTGTGCGCCAGGATCCGAGCCTGCTCCCTCAGGTGGGCGGCAGGGTCCATGTTCGGGTCCGTCGGCGGCTCGAGCTCCTTGCTCACGATCTTCACGAGTTTGTAGTAAGCCCTCAGCTCGTCCTCGTTCAGGGTTACCTCGTCGAGGAAGTATCTGAAGCCCGCTCCGACGTCTGGGTCCTGGTAGATAAGGATCTGGGCGTGGGGGTTGGTGACGTAATACTTCTCGACGAGCTTGAAATTTTCGTTGGGCTCCTGCCTGGATATGCCTAGGTCTACCCGTTCGGGCACCGTCTTCTTCCTGAACCTATCTATCAGCCCCACGGCAGGAGTCTCCTGAAAGTGAAAAAAAGGGTAGGAGCGACTAAGATAGAGTTACCATCTTCATGTACGTGTTACCTGCACCAGTGTGTATTGCGACTTCAACTGTGGTACCGGAAGTGAATGAAATACCAATAGCGTCTTGAATTACTACGTACAATGTAGCATCCTCACCCGGAGCGCAAATTAGTTTCTCGTTAGCAGGTATGAAAAGTTGGGTGATGACAGGTGGGGTATCTATTTCATTCCAAGCAGATATTCGGTCGAAAGTTACCGCTCCACCAGTTCCGTAAGCATCGATTTTCTTAGAGTTGACGAATACGTTGTCTAATGTGGCATCGGTAGTACCAGTGTTTCTGAAGTCAAGAGTAATTACCCAACCTACATCAGCGTCAGTTAAAGCGCCATAAGCAACAAGATTAGTTGGATACTCGCAATAGGCTGATGTTACCTCCACCTTCTCGAATCTCGTGTACTGGCCTGTTATGCCTCCCATCCAGTACGAGACGGCGACGGCGATGGTGATGGCGACGGCCACGAGGATTACCGTTGCTATTACTGGGCTTGTCGCTCTCCTATCTCTTGGTTTTCTCATTTCCATCTACCGAACTTGATTACGACCTTTAATGGATAAATAGATTATCAAGAAGAGAAAAATAATCACGAAATATATCTTTAATACCTCTTTATAGTTCATAATTGGTTTAAATTTATAATGGATTTCACTTCTAAATCAATCATCTTAGATACCGTATCTAAGGCAGATGAAAATGTTGCACATTAGGGGCTCAAAATGGTCATTAGACCTGATCGCCTCCAATTCTATTATGCTCTTCATCTTGTGGCTTGTCTTTTCCAGGGGCTCTCGCCGGCATCGGCAGCTCCCAGCGTCACCTATCCCCTAGACGGCACGTGAACCTACATCGAGAAGCCCGGGGTCCCGTAGGCGATATGGTTCGGGGAAATCCCCCTCGGCTGAGACTGTACCTACGATTGACTGCTTGTGGGCGGCTTCAATTCCCATAGCCGCCGCATTGGTGATTGGACCGACCTCAGAGCGCGACACGGACTACGCGCGCGATGGATATAGTGCCTCAGACGCATTCGCAAGCTGCGAACACCTCGGGTATGACAATCAGCTACGACAACGAGGGAAACACCATGTACCCCTTGTCCTGATCGCGGAGCAAGTAAGCGGAAAGGTTACCTTCTACGTCGCGAGCCCCTCCTCATCATGCTTGCTTGAGCAGGGGCGGGATATCGATAAAAGGAAAGAATGCGGAGGATAACAGTAGCGCCGGTGAAACCCTTACCATACTGCCCGAGATGTGGCTCGCCCGTAAACGAGGATGACCGCTTCTGCCCCAGATGCGGGCAGAGGCTGAGAAGGGTAGACCAGTTGCCAGGAGGAGAGGCTGCCAAAGGAGGCGCCGCGCGTGAGGCGGTCTCCGTCTTGGATTTGACATGGGAGGCAGTCGCGAGCGTCTTCAGGCCATCCCCGGTTCTTCTGACACCCTCGGACGCGATCTACGCCAGGAGGCCCTACAGCTCCCTGAGGGGGTACCTGCTCGCGGCCGCAGCCCTCACGATAGTGGGCCTGTTCATGGGATACGGGGAGGCATGGCTCTCATACCTGGGCCTGACGCTGGCCGGGTTCGCCGCCCCCATCCTGTATCTCCTCTGGATGGTGAGGAACGACAGGTTCGAGCAGGAACCGTTGTCCCTAATCGCCGTCACCTTCGGCTGGGGCACCTTCTGCGGCATCCTCGCCGCCGTCCTCAACCTCTTGGCGGTCCCCCTCCTCGGCACGCCGGGGGCTGCCTTCGTCGAGGAGCCGCTTAAGCTGCTGGGGGTCTACTGGCTGGCCCGGCATCGGAAGCTGGGCGCCGAGTTCAACGACCACCTAGATGGTATGGTCTACGGCGCCGCAGCCGGAGCGGGATTCGCCGGGCTTGAGAACCTCCAATACATCATGGAGATGGTCACCGGCCAGGGGCTGCCAGCGGTGGGCGCGATCGCCGTCCGGTCCGCGACATCCCTCTGCCACATCGCGTGGAGCGCGGCGGCGGGCCGGTCACTCGGCCTCGCGAAGGCGCTGAATGGGCGCACCTGCCTCGCCGACCTGATCCCGGGGCTCGTCGTCGCCATTCCGATGCACTTCCTCTGGAACGCCTCACCCCCCTTCGCCGCCCTGCTCCTGCTGCTCCCCCTCTACTCCATCATCCTCCTCAGACAGGTGAGGGCCGCCCAGCTAGACGAGGCGCGCTGGGGATACCAGTCATCAGCCCCGGTCGAGTAATTCCCCCCGATCACGGAGGTCCCGCAGAGATCGACGGATCTGGCTAACGGCAATCCCTAAATGGGTCTGGCCCGAATCTTCTCCCATGTCCGACCTGGAGATCGGCAGGGACGATATGCTGAGCCTTTATCGCGCTATGGTCCGCATCAGGGCATTTGAGAACGCGGCGCGCCGTCTCATCGGGGAGGGGGCGATTCCCGCCCGATTCGGCTTCTACACGGGTCAGGAGGCCGTCGCCGCGGGCGTCTGCGCGCACCTGAGGAAGGAGGACCAGATCGGGAGCACCCACCGCGCCCTCGGCCACCTCATCGCCAAGGGCTGCGACCTCAAGAGGCTGATGGCGGAGCTTTGCGGCCGCCGGACCGGCCTCAACGGGGGGAAGGCGGGGCCGTACCACGTCTTCGATCCATCGGTGGGGGCGCTGGGGGCGAACGGCATCGTTGGCGGCAGCGTCCCGATGGCAGCCGGCTACGCGCTGTCCCACCAGCTGAGGGGGGATGGGGGCGTCGCCGTCGCCTTCTTCGGCGAGGGGGCCTCCAACCAGGGCGGGGTGCAGGAGACCCTCAACCTGGCCGCTGTCTGGAGGCTGCCCCTCGTCTTCGTCTGCGAGAACAGCTCTACCGACCACCATCTGATGCTGGGCCACAAGATGGACTGGCCCCAGCTTAGCGTGGAGCGCGTCTCGGCAAGCGCGGCGGCCTACGGGATTCCCGGCTCCACCTGTGACGGCGCGGATGTCCGGGAGGTCTACGGGGCCGCGGGGGAGGCCATCGACCGGGCGAGGGGGGGCGGGGGGCCCACGCTGCTGGAGTTCAGGGTCCACCAGCTAGAGGGGAACCTGGAGGGCAGAATCGAGGCGGCCGCGGTCGAGTGGGACCCGATACGCCTGTTCAGGGGGCTCTTGATGGAGCGCGGGACCTTCGAGGGAGAGGCGGACCGGATCAAGGCGGAGGAGGAGGCCGCGGTCAGGGAGGCCGTTGATTTCGCGCTGGGGAGCCCCGAGCCCGAGCCCCTTGCGGCTTTCACCGACGTATTCGGGGAGGGGATCTGAGGTGTCGAGCCGGACCCTGACCTACGGCGAGGCGCTGAACGAGGCGCTGCACCTGGAGATGAGGCGAGACCAAAGCGTCATCGTATTCGGGGAGAACGTGACCAGCGGCTGGCGCGCCGCCACCCGGGGCCTGCTGGAGGAGTTCGGAAGGGAGCGGGTGAGGGACACACCCATCACGGAGACGGCCTTCATAGGCGCCGGAGTAGGCGCCGCCATCCTCGGCCTCAGGCCGGTGGTCGAGCTGATGTACATCGACTTCGGCTTGGTGGCGATGGATCAGCTCCTCAACCAGATGGCGAAGACCAGGTACATGTCCGGGGGCGCCGTGGGGGTTCCCATGACGGTGCGCGCCCTCTACGGAGCCGGGACCTCATCCGGTGCGACCCACTCCGAGTCGCTGTACTCGCTCTTCGCCCACATGCCCGGCGTCAAGGTCGTCATACCCTCAAACCCCTACGACGCGAAGGGGCTTCTCATCAGCTGCATCCGCGGCGACGACCCGACGCTGTTCATGGAGCACAGCCTCCTCTACGATCTCGCAGCCTACGTCCCCCCGGAGCCCTACACGGTGCCGCTGGGGCTGGCAAACCTCGTCAGGGAGGGGAGCGACGTGACGGTGGTGGCCACGGGCCTCATGGTGCTCAGGGCGGCCGAGGCGGCGGACGAGCTGAGGACGGAGGTGAGCGTCGAGGTCATCGACCCCCGCACCATCGTGCCGCTCGACGAGGAGGCGATCCTGAGGTCGCTGCGGAAGACGGGGAGGCTCGTCGTCGTGGACGAGGACTATGAGCGGTGCGGCTTCAGCGCCGAGGTCGCCGCCCTCGCGGCCGAGAAGGGGTTCCGGCACCTGAAGGCGCCGGTCGCTCGGGTGGCGACGCCCAACGTCCCCATACCCTACAGCCCAACGCTGGAGAGGCACCTCCTCCCTGACAAGGAGAAGATCGTCAGGGCTATCAAGAACGCTGTGAGATGACCTCTTCTCTAAAAAAGAAGGGGGATTAGGCGGTCTCCCACGCCTTGAGGCCCCTCTTAAGGTGCCTAATCGCTTCCATCTCGAAGGTTCTGACCTTCCTGAGGATGTCCGCCCCCCTCCTACGGTCTTCCATGCTCATCTCCCCTTCCATCTTGAAGGGGAAGATCTCGGTGAACCTGGTCAGCAGCCTCTCAGCCTCGCCGTAGCTTGTGGCGGCCTCCAACAGGTGTCCAGACTGAGCCCCTCCCTGCCTCTTGGCCATGCGCTTGAGGAACTCTGACGCCATGGCTCGGGCCTCCTGGTAGCAGGCTGCGTTGTAGCTGTTCCCCTGGTAGAGCTTCTGCTCCGGGTGGTTCTCAAGGATGTCGGCCCACTCGGTCCACGCCTCCGGCCCATGGACGTAACGCTCCTGGACGGGCATCA
>JGI24025J20009_10003034_pt1 | contig 11662 bp, 11 predicted proteins | sample Cruoilmetagenom3_FD_20009 | JGI IMG/M metagenome (IMG submission 20009) | reverse complement strand
CGGACCGGATTCCCAAAATATTGGGAGAGGATTCCGAGGTCGGGGTTACAATGAGCACGATTTACAAAGATTGTGACGTGTTCCAGAAAGTTGTGGAATCTTACGGGCTGAGCTCGCCGATGCTGAAGGCTTTTGGCGCGAGCAAAAGTGCTGTTGATAAGGCGGGGCTGGCCGAAGCGGACCCTGCCAGCTTTGTCAATCTGGCGTATGACAGCGGCGGGGATGGGTACGATATTTTTTAGCTAATCTTCCGAAAGCCGGTGGCTGTCCGCTGCCGTTGAATCCCGCCCGAAAGCGGTTCGGATCTGGTTGATGAAGGTTTGAGCCTCGGCTTCAAAGAGAGATTTGCTCTTAAAGCTGTGCAGCACGATGCCCTCGATCAAATCCCCAATTCCGATCTCGTGTTTGGCTGCGATTGCCTTGAGAATCTGAAGGATCCGCTTTTCTATCCGCACCCCAGTTTGGACCTGTTCCACTTTATTTTGGCCATTGCCAGCTCTGTTGGCGCTTTACACTGTGTTAACTTGGCACCATGCTATAGAGCGAGCTAACCACAACAGGATTCGGCCCAATGAACAAAACGTCTGGTGCTGGCGCTTCCGTTACAAAAGAGCCCGACAATATTTCCGGCATTCTCTGGGCGCTTCTATCGACAGGACTTTTTGCGACCGTTGCGGCAATGGCCAANTTTGCGGTCACGGAGTATCACGTTCTGCAAATCCTGTTTTTCCGACAGGCCGTCGTTTTTCTGTCGTCGCTACCTTCNATCACNAGGAGCTTTCCGCAAAGTCTCAAGACCCGTCATCCCGGGTTGCATGCGGTTCGGCTGGTGGGTGCCTTTGTTGCCCTGTCGGCCAGCATTTGGGCGGTTGCGGTATTGCCGCTGACCACCGCGATCACGCTTGCGTTTGCGCAGGTGTTCTTTGTGGCCCTCCTGTCGATGCGTTTCCTCGGGGAAGCGGTGGGGGTGCATCGAGTGGGGGCGATTATTGTCGGGTTTATTGGCGTTGTGGTTGTGATGCAGCCGAGCGTTGACGGGTTGATCAATTTTGACGCTGTCATACCGGTGACCGGGGCCCTTGGTGCCGCCTTTGCGGTTGTTTCGGTTCGAAAACTTTCGCAAACCGAAACGACGGCGACCTTGTTGCTGTATCAGGCGTTATTTGTCGGTGTGCTGGCGGGTGTCCCGCTGTTTTGGGTCTGGACAACGCCTGATCTGGCGGGCCTGATTTTGCTTCTGGCCATGGGCGTTTTGGCAACAATTGGCCAATGGGTTGCTGTGAAGGCCCTGCGTTTGGGGGAAGCGAGTGTGATCGGCAACATCCAGTATACGCAGCTGATTTACGCTGCGGTTTTGGGATTTGTGCTGTTTGACGAAATGCCAAACGTTGACACGTTACTGGGCGCTTCGATCATTATCGCTTCGGCGCTCTATATCGTTCATCGTGAGACGCTGCGAAAAAAAGGCTAATGACGGGGGGTGTTGACCCGTTTCTGATTACGCAAACGCCGCTTCGAGCGCGATCTCGACCATATCGCTGAAGCTTTTTTCGCGCTCGTCCGAGGGGAGGGCCTCACCGGTAACTAGATGGTCGCTGATGGTCATAATGCCGAGCGCGCGGCGCTGGTAGCGGGCGGCGAGGATGTAAAGCTCGGCGGCTTCCATCTCGACGGCCATAATGCCGTGGCGGGTCATTTGTTCGTTGAGGTCGGGGCGCTCGTCGTAAAAAGTATCAGAAGAATAGATGCCGCCGACATGGGTTGGGATGCTTTTACCGGCAGCGGCTTTATGCGCGGCAGCGAGCAAGCCATAATCGGCNGTGGGGGCGAAGTTCAGCTCTTTGAATATCCCGCGCGAAGGCGTTGAGAGCGTGGTGGCGCTCATGGCGATCACCACGTCGCGCAGCTTGATATTTTCCTGCATCGCACCCGCCGAGCCGATGCGGATCAGGGTTTGCGCGCCGTAATCCTTGATGAGTTCGTTCACGTAGATCGAAAGCGAGGGCATGCCCATGCCGGTGCCGTGCACCGTGACAGGGTTGCCTTTGTAGGTGCCGGTGAAGCCGAGCATGCCGCGCACTTCGTTGACCAATACGGCGTTTTCAAGAAAGTTCTCCGCCACCCATTTGGCGCGGTAAGGGTCCCCCGGCAGGAGCACGGTTTCAGCGATTTCGCCCGGTTTGGCACCAATATGATAGGTCATAAGAGAACTCCCTGAAGGTTTTGTTTTGTGAACTTTACCATTCGGTCAAATGTGATGCCAGCGTTAAGTTGGATACCCCTAGCCAAGCAGGGGTTTTGCCATGCCGCAATACGGCAGCCATAATGGGCGCTTAATCGTAAGCTGCGTCCACGATGATTTCGACCATGAGTTCCTCGCGGGCCAGTTTGGCCTCGCCGCAAGCGCGCGCGGGGGCGTGACCCTCGGGTACCCAAGCGTTCCAGACTTCATTAAGCCCTGCGAAATAGCTCATATCAGACAGCCAGATTGTGGCACGCAACATCTTCTCCCGTGAGGAACCGGCTTGAATCAGCAAGACTTCCAGGCGGCGCAAACATTCTTCGGTTTGTTCCTGGATCGTCGCGCCCTCACCCACCTGACCGGTGATGTAGGCAACACCGTTGTGCTTCACGATTTTTGAGGATCTGGCTCCGGTTTCCATGCGCTCGATCATATCTTGTCCTTTGTTGGGTCGTTTCGGTTGACCCATCTATGCCCCCTAAGGCGGGTGACTTCAATTAGGGAAACCGATAACCTGAAACTCCCGAACCCGATAGGACCGTTAGCTTGCAAGCCCGATAACATCCGACATGATTTTGTTGAGATCGAAATCTTTGGGGGTGTAAACACGAGCAACGCCGAGGTTGCGCAGCTTTATCGCGTCATCGTCCGGAATGATCCCGCCGACGATCACCGGAATTTCGAGCCCGGCCGTGGCCAGCCGCAGCATGGTATCCTCGACCAGTGGCACGTGGGAGCCGGAGAGGATCGAGAGGCCCATGATGTGGACGCGCTCCTGTTTGGCGGTTTCGACCAACGCTTCGGGGGTCATGCGGATACCCTCGTAGAAGACCTTCATGCCGCAATCGCGGGCGCGGACCGCGATTTGCTCGGCGCCGTTGGAGTGGCCATCCAGCCCCGGTTTGCCAACCAAAAGGCGCAGCGGTTCGCCAAGCTCGGCAGAGGCGGAGACAACTTCGGCCTGCACAGATTCCAGCCCGCTGGTATCGTTGGCCATGGCCATGTTCACGCCGGTTGGCCCGCGGTATTCGCCAAAGATACCGCGTATGACCTCCGCCCATTCGCCGGTTGTTACGCCCGCTTTGGCGCAAGCGATGGAGGGTGGCATAATATTGCTACCCTCACGGGCGNCGGTGCGGAGCGCCCCAAGCGCTGCCTCTACCGCCGCCCCGTCGCGGGCTTCTCTCCACGCGTTGAGCGCGTTGATCTGCTCTTGCTCGACCTTCGGGTCAACGACCATGATCTCTTTATCGCCACCGGTGAGCGGGCTGGGCTCGCCGTGTTGATAGCGGTTGACGCCTACTACCGGTGTTTCGCCGGATTCGATCCGGCCCGTGCGGCTGGCATTGGCCTGCACGAGGCTGGTTTTCATGTATTCGATGGCGGCGACCGCGCCGCCCATTTTGTCAATCTGGGCAATTTCATCCCGCGCTTGGGCTTTGAGCGCTTCGACCTTGCGGTCCACCGCCGGATTGCCGTCAAACAGGTCGTCATATTCCAAGAGGTCGGTCTCGTAGGCCATGATCTGCTGCATGCGGAGTGACCATTGCTGGTCCCACGGGCGGGGCAGGCCGAGGGCCTCGTTCCATGCGGGAAGCTGCACCGCGCGGGCGCGGGCGTTTTTGGAGAGGGTCACGGCGAGCATTTCGATCAGGATGCGGTAGACGTTGTTTTCGGGCTGTTGCTCGGTGAGGCCAAGCGAGTTGACCTGAACGCCGTAGCGGAAACGGCGCTGTTTGGGGTCTTGCACGCCGTAGCGCTCAAGGCATATTTCGTCCCACAGGTCGACAAAGGCGCGCATTTTGCACATTTCGGTCACAAAGCGGATGCCGGCATTTACGAAGAAGGAAATGCGGGCAACGACGGCTGGGAAGTCCTCTTCCGGCACTTGGCCGCGCACTTGGTCGAGCACCGCGATGGCGGTGGTCAGGGCATAGGCGAGCTCCTGCTCGGGCGTTGCGCCGGCTTCTTGCAGGTGGTAGGAACACACGTTCATCGGGTTCCACTTGGGCAGTTCGGTATAGCAATATTCGGCAATGTCACCGATCAGCTTGAGGCTCGGCGCGGGCGGGAAGATATAGGTGCCACGCGAGAGGTATTCCTTGATGATATCGTTTTGCACGGTGCCTTTGAGGGCTTTGATATCCGCGCCTTGCTCCTCGGCCACCGCGATATAGAGCGCGAGCTGCCACGCGGCGGTGGCGTTGATGGTCATCGAGGTGTTCATCTGCTCAAGCGGGATCTCGGCAAACAGGCGGCGCATATCCCCGAGGTGGGAGATCGGGACGCCCACTTTACCGACTTCGCCACGGGCGAGGATGTGGTCACTGTCATATCCGGTTTGAGTGGGTAGGTCGAACGCCACCGAGAGGCCGGTTTGGCCTTTGGCGAGGTTTTCGCGGTAGAGCGCATTGGAAGCGCTGGCGGTGGAATGGCCCGCATAGGTGCGGAAAAGCCATGGGCGGTCTTTTGCTTGCATGTTGAGCTCCCGTTTGACCCTATATTGCACCGCAACAAAACTTGTGCAAGCAATAATGTGTCGCATAGGGGGTGGAATTTGTAAGATAGTAATAGGGATAGCTTTGGCCACACCTCGCGCTTGCTGTAAGCTGCCCCGATGGGTGGTGTCATTGAAATTCCTGTCTGGTTTGCGGTATTGGCCGGGTTGTTTGCCCTGGTGGCNGTGCTCGACAAGCTGCTGTTTCCTTCGGCGCGCTGGTATCTCCGCAAGCGGNTTAACCGCGCGGTCGAGCGGCTCAACACCAAGCTTCAGCTGGAAATCCAGCCCTTCAAGATGACCCGCCGCAAGGTGCTGATTGACCGGCTTGCCTATGACCCGCTGATCATGCAGGCGGTCGCGGCCCATGCGGCTGAGACCGGCGAGCCAGCTGAAGTGGTCGCGCACAGGGCCGAGCGCTATGCCCGCGAAATCGTGCCGCATTTTTCGGCATTTGCTTATTTCGGCTTTGCCGCGCGGGTGGCGCGCTGGCTTTCGCAACTGCTTTACCGCGTGCGGATCGGGTTGCTGGACGAGAAGGCGATGGCAGAAGTGCCGCCGAATTCGACCGTGGTTTTTGTGATGAACCACCGCTCCAACATGGATTATGTGCTGGTCACCTACCTTGCTGCCGAGCGCTCGGCGCTTTCTTATGCGGTGGGCGAATGGGCGCGGGTCTGGCCGCTTCAGGGGTTTATCCGCTCGATGGGGGCTTACTTTATTCGCCGGAAATCGCGCAACCCGCTCTATCGCTGCGTGCTGGCGCGCTATGTGCAAATGGCAACCGAGGGCGGGGTGGCGCAGGCGATTTTTCCCGAAGGGGGGCTTTCCCGCACCGGGCATTTGGGGGAGGCCAAGCTGGGGCTGCTGAGCTATATCGTAAAGGGGTTTAACGCTGACGGGCCGCGCGATGTGGTGTTTGTGCCCGTGGGGCTGAACTATGACCGCGTGCTGGAAGACAGGGTGCTGCTGGCGGCGAAAGACGCCAATGGCAAAAACAAGTTTTCAAGCGGGCCGCTGCCGGTGTTCAGGTTTATCGGCCATCAGTTGAAGCTGCGGATCACCGGCAAATACCACCGCTTTGGCTATGCCTGCGTGAGCTTCGGGAAGCCGGTTTCGCTGAAAGGGTTTCTGGGCCGCTCTGAAGGCGAGCTGGAGGAAAAGATTGCCACGCTGGGCGATTCGCTGATGGACGATGTGGGCAAGGTGGTGCCGGTGCTGCCGGTCTCGCTGATTTCGTCGATCATGCTGGAGGCAGGAAGCCTGAGCGCCATCGGTATTAAAGGCGCGGCACATGCGCGGCTGAAGGCCTATGCCAAGCAAGGGGTCTATAGCCATATTCCGCATAAAGACGAGGATTATGCGGTGGATGTGGGCCTGCGGATGCTGACCCTGCGCCATATTCTGGTGGAGGAGGAGGGGGTATTCTCGGTCAATGAGGAAAACCGGAATGTGCTGGAATACTATGCCAATGCGATTGCGCATTTGGGGTGAATTGTTGCGGCGCACAAAAGTACTTGCGTTGCTCATCGGATAATGTCATTACAAAATCATGTGATTTGACGCAATATTGTTGCGTGATGATTTATTGAAGGACAGGCCCTATGACAAACACGACAGACCTAAAAGACCTCTACAATATCGGTGAAATCCCGCCGCTGGGCCATGTGCCCAAAAATATGCATGCGTGGGTGATCCGGCGTGAGCGCCACGGTAACCCCGACAAGAGTTTTGAGCTGGAGGTGGTGGAGACCCCGACACTGGACAGCCACGATGTGCTCATTTTGGTGATGGCCGCAGGGGTGAACTATAACGGGGTCTGGGCCGGGCTTGGCACGCCGATCTCGCCATTTGATGTGCATAAAGCGCCTTACCATATTGCCGGATCGGANGCTTCGGGCATTATCTGGGCCGTGGGAGACAAGGTGAAGCGCTGGAAGGTCGGCGACGANGTTGTGGTGCATTGCAATCAGGATGACGGCGATGACGAGGAATGCAACGGCGGCGATCCGATGTTCTCGACCAGCCAGCGGATTTGGGGATATGAAACCCCGGACGGGGCCTTTGGCCAGTTTACCCGCGTGCAGGCCCAACAGCTAATGCGCCGCCCGCAACACCTGACTTGGGAAGAGAGTGCCTGCTACACGCTGACGCTCGCCACCGCTTACCGGATGCTGTTTGGCCATCGTCCACACACGTTGAAACCGGGGCAGAACGTGCTGGTCTGGGGCGCTTCCGGCGGCTTGGGCAGCTATGCGATCCAGTTGATCAACACCGCAGGAGCCAACGCGATTGGCGTGATCTCGGACGAAAGCAAGCGGGACTTTGTGCTCGGGCTCGGGGCCAAAGGTGTAATTAACCGGAAAGACTTCAACTGTTGGGGCGAAATGCCAACGGTGAATACGCCGGAATACGCGGAATGGTTTGCGGAAACCCGCAAGTTTGGCAAGGCGATCTGGGATATCACCGGCAAGGGCAACAACGTTGACATTGTGTTTGAACACCCGGGGCAGGCGACCTTTCCTGTATCGGTATTTGTGGCCAAACGCGGAGGCATGGTTGTGATTTGTGCCGGCACCACCGGTTACAACCTGACCATGGATGCCCGCTATTTGTGGATGCACCAAAAGCGCGTACAGGGCAGCCACTTTGCCAACCTCAAACAGGCCTCGGCGGCNAACCAGCTTATGCTGGAACGGCGGCTGGACCCGTGCATGTCCGAAGTATTCCCTTGGGCNGAAGTGCCCGATGCCCATACCAAAATGCTGAACAACGAGCATAAGCCGGGCAACATGGCGGTGATGGTTAATGCCCCGGTACCGGGGCTGCGCACGCTCGAAGATGTGTATGATTCGACAGCAGATTAAAAACTGTTAACGAATCAGGACTATTTTGGCTGTATTTCGCGACGGATTTCGCGGAATGCAGCAAAATCAAAGGCTTTTTCGCCCGCCCCTCGCAGTTTCTGGGGAATACCCAAGTATTAATATTTATGAAATATTAATCGAAACACGGCGGCAAATTAACTCTTAGACAATGGTGGACACTTGAAAAAACAGCTTAGCGAGTGATACAGTGAAAAAAGACTGGATGATCGACGTTCTGGCGGACCTGCGGGCCTGCGCTCTGAACAACAATATGACCGTGCTTGCTGAGCATCTTGATGATGCAATCCTGGTAGCAGCTTCGGAACTGGCGCGAAAGTCCAGCGCGGAAGTTTGTTTGGGTGGTAGCCGTGACGAAATTGGAGACGTTTCTGGACGTTCTGGCTGGAAGCCAAACCCCCAATGACATCCAGTCATTGGTGGAGGGTTTACGCGAGTCCTACGGTGTTTCTAACGCAGTTTACCACGCGGTTAATGTTGGCCCCATGCCTTATGCGGCCCTCACCTATTCTTCGGAATGGATGCAATATTACCACGACCAGAAGTTTGTTCAGGTGGATCCGGTGGTCAAAGGGGCGCTCCGGCAATTTCATCCAATGGACTGGAAGCAGCTTGACTGGTCAGGCCGCGGAAGCCGCGAGTTTTTGGGTGAGGCTATTACGGCAGGCGTATGCAATCAGGGGCTTTCGGTGCCGATTCGCGGGCCCAACGGGCAATTCGCGCTTTTTACCATCAATGACAATTGCAGTGATGACTCCTGGGAGAAATTCTCAAAGGAGTATAAGCGCGACATGATGCTAATTTCCCATTATATACACCGGCGTGTCGTCGAAATTATAGTGCCGGAAGATGAATCCGATACCCGGAGTTTGTCTCCAAGAGAGACCGATTCTCTTAGGTATTTATCGCTTGGCTTTAGCCGCGGACAGATCGCTGATAAGCTAAAAATTTCCGAACATACGCTTCGTGTCTACATCGATTCAGCCCGCCACAAGCTTGGNGCGCTGAATACTATCCATGCGGTGACCACCGCATTTTCGAGAGGGTTGATCTCTTTCTAGGGACCCNCGTTGGATTCAGCCCATAATTGCACCGTTTAAGTGTTTTTTAACGATTTGAGAGCATCCGTTGATGCACCTTAACTTGTGAGGGATATCCTATGATTAAATACATCTATGGTGATGCGCTTGACGCATTTCCAAAACTTCGTGATACTATGTTCAAAGATCGCGCTTTTCAGTTCAAGGAGCGCCTGAAATGGGACGTAGCCGTGACCGATGAGGGGCACGAGATGGATGAATATGACGCGCTAAACCCGCTTTATATGATCTATGAACTGCCAGACGGCACTCATGGTGGCTCGATGCGCAATCTGCCGACAACTGCTGAAACCATGATCAACGACCATTTCACCAACTTGACGGACGGTGTGCAAATCATCAGCCCGCTGATCTGGGAAACCACGCGTTTTTGCTTGTCACCCAAAGTGGGTAAACTGGCAAGCCGTGTGGCGGCTTCTGTATGTCTGGCGGGTTGCGAGGCAGGTATCCAGTTTGGTCTGGATAGCTCGGTTGGTGTGTTTGATGCACGAATGGTCCATATTTACAAGCGCATTGGATGGGAGCCTGAGATTTTGGGTGCTTCGGATGAAGGCAAAGACGCGATTAGCGCGGGGCTTTGGGCCTTGGACGAGGCTTCCAAGGCAAACATTTGTGCAAAATCCGGCATATCGGCCGAGGAAGTGGAAGGTTGGTATAACGCCTCGTTCCCGAGCATATCTTCCTCCGATATTTTGGTGGCGTAGCGCTGGAAAGTTGGGCTTGAACTGTCTATGATTCCGCAACCCTTGTTGCGGAGCCACTATGATATTGTCCGAAGATCAGGCTGAGGCCTATGACACGATTGCCGCCGAGCTTAAGAAAGCGGGCGTTGATCTGGATGATGAACGGCTGGCGCTGCCCACCGGGCGGTCTGATAGCGTGTTGGCGGTGCTCGGGAAAGCTGGCTCTGGCAAAACGATGCTTTTGGCGAAGCTGGTGGAAGCGGTGCAAGCCCTCGGAGTCGACGTTGTCTCCGGCGACTACGAGGGCAAGCCGCGACCCGACAAGCGGACTTTGGCGGTGCTGGCACCGACCAACAAGGCTGCCAGCGTGTTGCGGCGCCACGGGGTGCCCGCGACCACGATTCACCGCATTATCTACACCCCGATCTATGACCCCGAGTACGAGCAAATCGCCGAGTGGCTGGAAGGCCGCGCCACCCGCCCCGAGATTGAGGGGCTGACGGAAGCGGCGCTCGACCGTGCTGCCGCTTTTTATAAAGCCAACAAATCTATCCCCGGGGCGTTGGCTTCGGCGGGATTGCGGGGCTCTGATTTTATTACCGGCTGGAAGCGGCGGAGTGATCCGCTCGATATCGGCTTTGTCGATGAAAGCTCGATGCTGGATGACAAGCAACTCGAAGACCTGAAAGAGATTTTTCCGACTTTGGTGATGTTTGGCGACCCCGCGCAGCTGGCACCGGTGGGGCAATCGGGGGAGATGTCTTTTGATAAACTGCCCGAAAAGCGCAAGCTCGTGCTGCACCGTGTGCACCGGCAGGAGGCCGATAGCCCGATCCTAGATCTGGCCCATGCGCTGGGCGACCCCGCGCTCGGATATTACGATTTCGAGAAGCTGTTGCAGGAGGCGGCGGCGAAAGATGACCGCGTGGTGATCGCCCCACGGGTGGATGCCGACCTGATGGCGCGCTCGCCGGTTCTGGTGTGGCGCAATGCGACCCGTATTCGGCTGATTGCAGCGTTTCGGGCGGCGCATGACGCGCCGGAAACGGCGTTGCTCACCGGAGAGCCGCTGATTTGTGACGGGATCGAGCTTCCGGTTAAACACCGGAAAAAGCGGATAGACCTTGAAGCGCGGGGGCTGATCAAAGGCGCGCAGTGCATTTACCTCGGGCCGGGTAAAAAACCCGGATTCAGTCGGCTTTATGTGAGCGGCGCAGCGGACCCGCTGGTGAACGCGGCGTCCATCATTCAAATCGAACTGCCCGATGAGGAGGAGCCGATGATTGTATCGGCGGCCCGCATGGGGGCGGCGTTTTTGCACGGCGCAGCGGTAACCACGCACAAAGCGCAGGGTTCGCAATGGCCAGAGGTGCAGGTTTTTGGACCCGATTTGCAGATTGCCGCCAAAATGGGGCGGATCGAGGCTGGCATTCCGCTGTGGAAACGGCTGGCTTACGTGGCCATTACCCGCGCAGAGGAGCGGCTCTACTGGGTGACCCGCTATGCGCTGGCGCGGCCAAAAGAAGCGCTGGGGGTAAGTGACCTTGATTTAACACCAGCCAAGCTGGAGCTAACCAGTGAAGGTTAACGCGCTTGATCATCTGGTGCTGACGGTGGCGGATATTGAAGCAACGGTTTCGTTTTATAGCAAAGTGCTGGGCATGAAGGCCGAACCCTTCCGGCCTGTTGATGGTTCTGTGCGGTGGGCGCTGACGTTCGGCCTCCAGAAGATCAACCTGCATCAAAAGGGTGCGGAGTTTGAGCCCAAAGCCGCCAAAGCAACCGCCGGTTCGGCGGACCTGTGCTTCCTCAGCGATCAACCGCTGTCGAACTGGCAAGCACATTTCGCAGCGCTTGGCATCAGCATTGAAGCGGGGCCGGTAGCGCGGACGGGGGCAACCGGGCCGATCACCTCGCTTTATGTGCGGGACCCCGACGGGAACCTGATCGAGGTTTCAAATACGGGGTTAACCGCGTAGCACTTCGGCCCTAAGCGCCTCCATTTGTTTGCCCATTAGCTGGACGGTGCGCTCGTTTCCAAGCTGGCCGTTTTCGTCAAAGGCCTCACTGGCGTTGCCGATCATTACCTCGGGGGCTTGTAGGATGCGGGGGTTAAAGGTGGTCATACAATGGCGGAGCGAGTATTGCGCGCGCACACCGCCCGTGATCCCGCTGGAGGCGGACATGATCGCCACCGGCTTTTTGAGCCACGCGCCGGGGCGCACCATGCTGACCCAGTCGAGCGCATTTTTCAG
>JGI24025J20009_10003032_pt1 | contig 11664 bp, 8 predicted proteins | sample Cruoilmetagenom3_FD_20009 | JGI IMG/M metagenome (IMG submission 20009) | reverse complement strand
CCCGGCTCAAACGCATCCAGTGCTTCGGGCGGCTTACCGGTGGCGATGTTGCAAAAGCTGCACGCGCGCGTACACACTTCGCCCATGATCATCATCGTGGCGTGGCCCTGGCTCCAACATTCACCAACATTGGGACAACCCGCTTCCTCACAGACTGTGGTCAATTTGTTGTCACGCATGATCCGCGCGGTTTCGGAATACCCCTTTGATCCCGGTGCTTTGACCCGGATCCAATCTGGCTTGCGTGGTTGTGGGTTGTCAGGTCCGCGCGCCTTTTCGGGATGGCGCTGCGCTGGAACTTTGAGGTCACGCACGAATTTTTCCCCGCGAATGGTTTGGTAAGACTTCTTAGTCTATAGTCCATAGTGGTGGGTAGTACCAGTAACCGAAACCAGCCCTGTGGCTTGGCTTTCAGCTTCGCAAGTTTCCACCATGTTTCAAGGTTGTCTGTTGTTTTCTAGGTCCGTGCCTTTTGTGGGTACGGACCTCTTTTGTGTCACTTTGGCTTGGGTGGCGCCAGTGCGGTCGACAACTCGTTGCGTACATCCTTCAACAGTTGCTTGCCAACCTGGCGCAACACATCTGCCAGTTCCTCAAACCAGCCCTCCTGACGCGACGAGGCGCGGCGCACAAGCCCGATCTGGCGGCATGGCTCAGGTGAAGAGAACCGCACCAGCTGCATGTCCGGGGATGCGCGCATTTCTGCAGGGGCCGCCAATTCAGGGATCAACGTCAGGCCAAAGCCCGCCGCCACCAGCCTTGACAGGGTCGCCAGCGATGATGCGCCGGTGTCGATCTGCGCATGGCTGCGGTTACGCCCGCAAACCTCCAATGCCTGATCGCTCAGGCAATGGCCATCCTCCAGCAGCAAAAGCGGTGCCGCGCCCAGTCCGGTGGGTCGTAAATCTTCGGCCCCTGCCCCCAATGCATCCAGCCGCGCCGGGCTGCCTGCCAACATAAAGCGGTCTTCAAACAATGGGGTGCTAATCAAACCTTCGGCCACTACCGGCAGCGCCATCACCGCCACATCCAGCTGCCCCGCCATCAATTGCCGGATCAACCGATCGGTTTTGGCCTCCTGCACATGCACATCAAGCGAGATATCGCCCGAGCGCAACGCCTCAAGCACATCGCTCACCACATAGGGGGCAATGGTCGGGATCAAACCTAGGTTCAATCGCCCTGACAACCCGCCGCGCCAACGCGCCGCTTCGCTCAGGGCCTGCATTTCGCCCAGCACCTTTTGCGTGTGGCTCAGAATCATTCTGCCAAAAGGCGTCAGCACCGCATTGCGTGGGCCGCGCTCGACCAAGGGCTGGCCCAAAGCCGCCTCCATATCGCGGATTTGCACCGATAAGGCGGGCTGTGACACGTTCACCACCTCAGCCGCACGGCCAAAATGGCGCTGCTCGGCCAGGGCTTTGAAATAGGTAAGTTGGCGCAGGGTTAGGTTCATAAGGCTTAGTTATCGCAATTGAAAGAAACTACAATTGGATTTTATCGCACCAGCGCTGTCTACCTTAGAAAGATTCCAATCAGATCGGCCCCCTTCCGCGCAGGAGGGGCCGCTTTAACCCAGATAACCCAACCCCGGAGGATCCCATGGACGGCGAAATCAGATGCCCCGTTTCGGCCAAGAAACAACAGAATAACAGTGACTGGTGGCCCAACCAGCTGAACCTGAAAACCCTGCATCAGAACACCCCTGCCGGCAATCCGATGGATCCTGATTTCAACTATGCTGAGGCGTTCAAAACCCTTGATATCAAGGCGTTAAAGGCTGATCTTGTGGCCCTGATGACCGACAGTCAGGATTGGTGGCCAGCCGATTATGGCCACTATGGTGGGTTCTTCATTCGCATGACCTGGCACGCCGCGGGCACCTATCGCACGGCTGATGGCCGTGGCGGCGCCGGAACCGGGCAACAACGCTTTGCCCCGCTGAATTCCTGGCCTGACAATGGCAACCTCGACAAGGCGCGCCGCCTGCTGTGGCCGATCAAACAGAAATACGGCAACAAAATCTCTTGGGCCGATCTGTTGGTTCTGGCCGGCAATTGTGCCATCGAATCGATGGGCGGGCGTGTTTTCGGCTTTGGCGGTGGGCGTGTTGACACATGGGAGCCCGAAGAAGATGTCTATTGGGGCGCCGAAAGTGAATGGCTTGAACCATCGGGCGGTGACAACAGCCGTTATTCTGGTGATCGTGATCTGGAAAACCCGCTGGCCGCTGTGCAAATGGGCCTGATCTATGTGAACCCCGAAGGCCCAGACGGCAATCCTGATCCCATCGCCTCGGGCCGTGATATTCGTGAAACCTTTAAGCGGATGTCTATGAACGACGAAGAAACCGTCGCGCTGACCGCTGGTGGCCACACCTTTGGCAAGGCGCACGGTGCCGGTGATGCGGCACATGTTGGCCCCGAACCCGAAGCCGCCCCGATTGAGGCGCAGGGCTTGGGCTGGCTCTCAAGCCATGCCTCGGGCAAGGGTGGCGATACCATCACCTCGGGTATCGAAGGGTCATGGACAGCCAACCCAACCCAATGGGACAACGGCTTTTTCGACGCACTCTTTAACAACGAGTGGGAGCTGACCAAATCCCCCGCCGGTGCCCAGCAATGGACGCCCATAAACCCAAGCGAAGACTACATGGCGCCAGATGCTGCTGATGCCTCCAAGAAAGTGCCGCTGATGATGACCACAGCGGATATGGCCATGAAGATGGACCCGATTTATGGCCCCATCTCCAAGCGCTTTCACGAAAATCCTGAGGAATTGGCCGAAGCCTTTGCACGCGCCTGGTTCAAGCTGACCCACCGCGACATGGGGCCAAAGGCCTTGTACTTGGGGGATGATGTCCCGGCTGAGGATCTGATCTGGCAAGACCCGGTTCCCGCCGCGTCGGGTGCTGCGCTGTCGGGCGCGGATGTGGAGGCTCTCAAATCCGCGATTGCAGCCACCGGATTGTCGACGTCTGAGCTAGTGAAAACCGCCTGGGCTTCGGCCTCAACCTTCCGTGGATCGGATAAACGTGGCGGTGCCAATGGCGCGCGCCTCCGTCTGGCCCCCCAAAAAGATTGGGAGGCCAATGAACCGGCCGCCTTGTCCACGGCGTTGAGCGCCCTGGAGGCTGTGCAATCGGCATTTAATGGGGGCGGCAAATCTGTCTCATTGGCCGATGTGATTGTGCTGGCCGGTAACCTTGGCGTGGAAAATGCAGCCAAAGCCGCAGGTCACGCGGTGTCTGTACCCTTCACGCCGGGGCGCACTGATGCCAGCGCCGAGCAGACCGACATCGACAGCTTTGATCCGATGGAGCCACAGGCCGATGGGTTCCGCAACTATTGTCGTGCCAATCTTTCCGTCCCGGCCGAGAAGATGCTGGTGGATCGTGCCCAGTTGTTGGGTCTCAGCGCGCCGGAAATGACTGTTCTGGTTGGCGGGTTGCGCGCCATGGGCGCCAACTATGGCGATACATCCCACGGTGTTCTGACAGACCGCCCGGGTCAGTTGACGCAGGATTTCTTCATAAATCTGCTCAGCATGGACACCGAATGGACTGGCGCTGGCGATGGCATCTATGAGGCACGCGAGCGCGCCACTGGCGATGTGAAATGGACAGGCACACGCGCCGATCTGGTGTTCGGGTCCAACTCCATCCTGCGGGCTGTGGCCGAAGTCTATGCCCAGGCCGGCAATGACACAAAGTTTGTGAGCGATTTTGTCGCCGCCTGGACCAAGGTGATGAACGCAGATCGGTTTGATTTGGACTAAGCCATAGGCATTCAGACGGCTTAAAGCGCCCGGGCAGGACACTCGGGCGCTTTTTTTCGGATGTATTTAACATGATGGGCAATCAGCCGATCATCTGTCCGGCATCGCCCAATTCGCGGTAGTGGCGGCTCAGCCTTTGCAATGCAATGCGCAACACCACCTTGCCGGATCGTGCTGACCAGCCCATGCGTTTTTCTGCCGTCTCCAATCCTTCAAGATGGCAGCAACACCGCAAAACCACATCCCCCAGACCGGGGCCAAGATCGCGCAGCGCATTGGCCACACGGTCTCGGGCCTGGCGGCTGGGCATTGGAGCGCTCGCAGCGTTTGGTGCCCCCCTGGCGGTGTCCGCTTTTTCCGTCAGATAGGCATCCCAGTTCTGTTCGTTGCGCGTATCCATCTCAGCCAGTTCAAAATCTTCGCGCAGCCGCTCGCCCGCGCGCACCAAATGATCCGGCAAAAACGGGTCTCCGTCCTTGTCTTTACGTCGTGACAATACCAACAGCGGTGATTCAGCAGATGCATACCGCTTGCGCGCGGGCTTTGTTTCGGCGTCGCCTACCCTGCTCGCGGCGGCCCCATGGCCCAGAAACGGTGCCTGTGCATCGGCAAATCCCAACGCCGAATTCTCGGCTTCAGCCAGAAGTCGGCTCAGGGCCTCGCGCCCGGCATTGCTGATTGTGTACCGCGTGATCCTTCCCGCCTCGCCACATTGGATCCAGCCCTTCAAGGCCATCGCTTCGGCCACTTCCTTGTCAACAATGCCCGTGCGCGTGGGCTCAGCGCCTGCGCGGTCACGGACAATAACAGCCTTGTCCATGTTTGGGGCCACCACCAGCAAAGCCCCACTTTCACACAGGCGGCGCAGCACCCGCGTGCCTTCTTTGCTCAGCTGCACTTCGGTCAGCGCGGTTTCATCCTTACAATCCGTTTCGTTCACATAGCTGGGGGGCATTCGCCTCTCCTTTATGGGGGAACCGTCTCCCATAGGCGGAACGATGCGTCCCAATCGGCACAAGGCGGCATCCACCAGCGGATCTTCCCGACGGGTTTCAAAGCTGCGAATTTGTCGAAGAACAGTCGAGGCATGACAACCCGCGCCACGCGCAAGCTCACGAATGGGCAGCCCAGCTTCTATATGAGCCAGATAATGAACTGCCGGTCGCGGAACCCACGCAGGTACGATCCCGTCCAAATGGGTCACAGTTGGACCATTCCGCATTATAGCGCCTCCGTAATTCTGCCGTTACCGAGACTGGGGCATCCATATTCTGTCCACAGACTTATCCCCAGACGCAATCTACCTATACGGGAAAACCTTACCGGTTCGTTAATTGTTTCCACGTTCTTAACAATTGTATCCAAATGGTAAACGATTGCGGATTGAAGCGTTCGCTGATCTGACATCTCACGCAACACCGCTCTGAGTTGTGCCATCCTTGGCCAAACCCAAGGAGATCCTGCTATGATGAAATCGCTGAACCTTCTAAATGACATTCGCCGCCCACGGCTGTTGATTCAGGCCGCGCGCATCGGGGCATCCACCTATCGGCGCGAGACCCATTTGCGCCGGTTGCTGGACCCCGGACAGCTGCCGCGCAGCGATGATGCGCTGGCATTGTTACTTGAACAGGAGGCGCAGATGAACCACCAGCGCCAAACCAACGAGGCGTATTATTGCGCGGCCGATCATGTCGATTTGCTGATAGCAATGATGGGCGAGGCCCGGCTGCTGCGCGCCGCATATGCGCCACACCAGCAGGTCGAATCCCCGCCCCAAAAAGCCAACCCGATGTAGAAGTAATTTACGAAAAAGCGTCGGGCAGTGATGCTTTCTTGGCCGCCACATACTGCGCCAACGCCTCGGCAATCGCCGGGTCCAGGGCGGGTTGCTGATAATCGTCCAGCATCTTCTTCATCTTGATATTGGCAATGTCATGGTATCGCGCTCGCCGTCTTCGGCCCAGGTCTCAAACGGCTTGTAATCCAGAACATTGCTGCGCCAGAACGCCGTTTTGAAATTGGCCTGCGTGTGGGCGCATCCCAGATAGTGGCCTCCGGGGCCGACCTCTTGGATGGCATCCATCGCCTGGCCATTCTCATCCATATACACCCCTTTGGCCATATGGTGCAGAACGCCCAGTTGGTCGGCATCCATCACAAATTTCTCAAAGGAGGACACAAGCCCCCCCTCCAGCCAGCCACAGGCATGCAGCATGAAGTTAACGCCCGACAAAAGCCCCATATTCAGGCTGTTGGCGGTTTCATAAGCGGCCTGTGCATCGGGCAGTTTTGAGCCGGTAAACGCCCCCGCTGAGCGATAGGGCAGCCCAAGGCGCCGTGCAATCTGACCAGAGCCATAGGTGATTTGTGCCGCCTCAGGTGTGCCAAATGTCGGCGCACCCGAATTCATGTCGATCGAGGTCACAAAGGCCCCCATGATCACCGGCGCCCCGGCACGGCACAGTTGGTTATATGCAATGCCTGCCAGTACTTCGGCCATCACTTGTGTCAACGTACCCGCCACAGTGACCGGCGCCATGGCCCCGCCCACAATAAAGGGCGACACGATGCAAGCCTGGTTATTTTGCGCATAGACTTCCATTGCGCCCATCATCACATCGTCAAATGTCATCGGCGAGTTGATGTTGATCAGCGAGGTCATCACCGTGTTTTCCTGCACGAAATCCTTGCCAAACAGGATCTCGCACATCTCCACGCTATCCTGGGCACGGCTGGGTTCCGTAACCGACCCCATAAAGGGTTTGTCGCTATAGATCATATGTGCCAGCAGCATATCCAGATGGCGCTTGCTCACGGCCACATCGGTGGGCTCGCAAACGGTGCCGCCCGAATGGTGCAGCCACTTGGACATATAACCCAGTTTCACGAATTTGATGAAATCATCCATCGTGGCATAGCGGCGCCCGCCATCCATATCGCGCACAAAGGGAGGGCCATAGACCGGCGCCATCACCATGTTTTTGCCGCCGATCACAACCGAACGCTCGGGATTGCGCGCATGCTGGGTAAATTCAGAGGGTGCCGTCTTGATCAATGCGCGCGCCAGCCCTTTTGGAATGCGCACCCGCTCACCATCAACATTGGCACCCGCCGCACGCCAGCGTTCCAGCGCCTTGGGGTTGTCGACAAAATTAACACCGATCTCTTCGAGCACCTGCTCGGCATTGGCCTCGATGATATCCAGCGCCTCTTCGCTCAGAACCTCAAAGTTCGGAATGTTGCGCTCGATATATTTGGCGGTTTCTATGCTAACGGCGGTGCGTTCTGCCCGCCGCGCGGCCCCGCCGCCCCCACGTCCACGTCTGCGTGCTTCGGACATTTCTTTGTCACCCTTGCAAGAATCTACGCACCCCCCTCGGGCGCGACACGATCTAAATTTATCGCAAGGTGTATCGACGTCAGTGGAAAATAGCGGCCAATACAGGGGGAAAGCGACATTTCCCTCCTTCAGGGCTGTCTTTGGCTGACGTGCTGCCTATCGAAATAGTTCAGACGCCACCCGGCCAGGGGTACAGACGCTGTATTTGTAGATCCAACCTTGAGAACACGTCAAATCAGACATGTTATATATGACATGTCTACACAAGCAGGCCACACCAGATACCACTCGGGCCACTATCGCACCCTATTGCACTACTTTCCCTCTCGTCCTACTAGGAAATCATGACCCAACACACACATGACCGCCTTCTTATCATCGACTTCGGCAGCCAGGTTACCCAGCTGATTGCCCGCCGCCTGCGCGAGCTGAACGTCTATTGCGAAATCCACCCCTATCAGAATGTCACTGATGCCTTTCTGGCCGCGTTTGCGCCAAAGGCCGTGATACTCTCAGGTGGCCCCGACAGTGTGGTGCGTGAGGGCTCCCCTCGCCCACCGGCATCTGTGTTTGACATGAACATACCGATCTTGGGCATCTGCTATGGCCAGCAGGTCATGATGCAGGAACTGGGCGGTCAGGTTGAGGGGGGTAAAATCTCGGGCGGCGGTGGCACGGCTGAATTTGGCCGTGCCTTTGTGAAACCCACCAACACCCTGCCCCTGCTGGATGGCTGGTTTTCGGAGGGCGACGAACAAGTCTGGATGTCCCACGGCGATCACGTCAGCAAACTGGCTCCGGGGTTTGAGGTCTATGGCACCTCCCCCAATGCGCCTTTTGCGATCACCGCCGACACCGCGCGCAATTTTTATGCCGTGCAGTTTCACCCCGAAGTGCACCACACGCCCAATGGCGCGAAACTCTATGAAAATTTCGTGCGTGCGGCTGGCTTTAGCGGCGATTGGACCATGGGCGCCTACCGCGAGGAAGCCATCCGCAAAATCCGCGATCAGGTTGGCGACAAGCAGGTGATCTGCGGTCTTTCAGGCGGCGTTGATTCGTCTGTCGCAGCAGTGCTGATCCACGAAGCCATCGGTGATCAGCTGACCTGTGTCTTTGTTGATCACGGTCTTTTGCGTCAGGATGAGGCGACCGAAGTCCTCACCATGTTCCGCGACAATTACAACATCCCCCTGATCCACGCCGACGAGAGCGAGCTGTTCCTGGGTGAGCTTGACGGCCAATCCGACCCTGAAACCAAGCGCAAGATCATCGGCCGACTGTTCATTGACGTGTTTCAGAAACACGCCAACACCATCGACGGGGCCGAGTTTCTGGCGCAGGGCACGCTTTACCCGGATGTTATCGAATCGGTCAGCTTCTCGGGGGGGCCGTCGGTCACCATCAAATCGCACCACAATGTGGGCGGCCTGCCTGAAAAAATGGGGCTCAAACTGGTTGAACCCCTGCGTGAGCTGTTCAAAGACGAAGTCCGCGCGTTGGGCCGTGAACTGGGCCTGCCCGCCAGCTTCATTGGGCGCCACCCCTTCCCCGGCCCCGGCCTTGCGATCCGCTGCCCCGGCGAAATCACCCGCGAGAAACTCAATATTCTGCGCAAAGCCGATGCAGTCTATATCGACCAGATCCGCAAGCACGGGCTGTATGATGAGATTTGGCAGGCCTTCGTGGCCATCCTGCCTGTGCGCACGGTTGGTGTCATGGGCGATGGGCGCACCTATGATTTTGCCTGTGCTTTGCGCGCGGTCAATTCCGTGGATGGCATGACAGCAGATTATTACCCGTTCAGTCACGACTTCCTCGGCGAAACCGCCACACGAATCATCAACGAGGTGCCAGGTATCAACCGCGTCACCTATGACATCACCTCAAAGCCCCCAGGCACAATTGAGTGGGAATAGATAACCGCCAACAACCCCCTGAAAACCCTTTGGTGACTGGGCCATCTCACACGTTGCACGCAGCGTTCTGGATGATCGGCTCCATCACATCATTTTCCCTCATGGCCGTCGCCGGGCGCCGCATCAGCTTTGAGCTCGATACATTTGAGATCATGCTCTATCGCAGTGTTGTCGGGGTTTTCATTGTGCTGGCTTTCGCCCTGTCAACTGGCGGGCTTGGGCAAATCAGCACCCGCAACATAGGTTTGCAAACTCTGCGCAATATGGCGCATTTCACCGGTCAAAACCTGTGGTTTTATGCGCTCACGGCAATTCCTCTGGCACAGGTCTTTGCATTAGAATTCACATCACCGCTTTGGGTGCTCATCCTGTCGCCTATTTTATTGGGCGAACGGCTGACGAAGGTGCGGGCGCTGGCCGCAACCCTGGGCTTTGTCGGCATTCTGATTGTGGCCCGCCCCAGCCCCGAAACGGTGAACATTGGCACCTTGGCGGCCGCGGTATGTGCCATCGCCTTTGCGTGTACGATCATGTTAACCAAACGGCTGACCCGCACAGAATCCCTCACCAGTATCCTGTTCTGGATGACGGCCATGCAATGTGTATTTGGGGTGGCTTTCGCAGGGTTCGACGGCGACATTGCATTGCCCTCTGCGGCCTCTGTACCTTGGGTTATTGTCATCGGAATAGGCGGCATCGTTGCGCATTTCAGTCTGGTAAAGGCGCTTAGCATTGCCCCCGCGACGGTCGTCATTCCGATTGATTTTGTGCGCCTTCCAGTCATCGCTGTTGTCGGCTTGATTTTCTATAACGAGCCGATTGACGCGCTGGTGATCCTGGGAGCGCTGCTGATTTTCGGAGGCAACTACCTGAATATTTGGTCCGAAACCCGTCGAAGACCACTTTGATCCGTTGTTTCGCGCTAAATTTGTGACACTTTTGCTCGCACAGTAGCGATAGAAATTCGTGACGTGGCGTAAATTATTGACCGGTTTTATGCCATTTGTAATGTCACTTAAATTCGTTTCGGAAGAGAGGGACCATGAAACAACTCGCACTGGCAGCCACAGCGCTGACCGTGGCGGCAGGAACAGCGCAGGCCGGCGGCCTGGATCGTTCTTATACGCCAATTGATATGATCTTTGAAAAAGGCAACTACGCTGAACTGTCGTTCGGCTATGTGATGCCTAGTATTTCAGGCGGTGACTTGCTTGGCAATTCCATCAGCAATATTGCCGCTGATTTTGGCCTGGCCAGCACCGGTGTCAAGCTGGACATCACTGAAAAGCTGTCGTTTGCACTCATCTATGACCAACCTTATGGCGCCGACACGCGCTATGGTGGCAACCCGGCAGCCACTCTGCTGGGCGGTACGGCCGCTGAAGCGGAAACGCATGCCATCACAGCCCTGTTCAAGTATCAGCCGACCGATCGCATGTCGGTCTTTGCTGGTCCTCGCGCAGTCAAATCCTCAGGCGAGATCACTCTCTCAGGCATTGGGTATTCGGTTGCATCGGGTTACAACGTCAAGTTCAGCTCTGACACTGGCTACGGCTATGTTGTTGGTGGCGCTTACGAAATCCCCGACATCGCCTTTCGTGCCTCGCTGACCTATCACTCTTCGGTCGATGTGAGCATGAACTCGGTTGAAAATATTCCCGTTGCTGCTGGCGGTCCGGGCTTTGCCGTTCCGACCGGCCCGACCGACTCGGAAATTCCGCAGTCGATCTCGCTGGATGTTCAATCAGGCATTGCCAAAGACACGCTTTTGTTCGGTGGCATCCGCTGGTCCGAGTGGAGCGCGTTCTCGTTGCAGCCCCCCGGACTGGGCTCAAACCTGGCCGAGCTGGACGACACAATCACCTATGAAATCGGTATTGGCCGCAGGTTCACCGTTAAATTCTCGGCAAGCTTATCAATCAGCTACGAAGATGGTGGCAGCGACGACCTGGTATCGCCTTTGGCGCCAACCAATGGCCAAACGGCCATATCTCTGGGTGGCAAATACGAGCTGAGCGACGCGGTGACGCTGTCAGGTGGCATCCGCTACACCATGTTTGGCAACGCACAGCCCGAAGTCGGCACGCCCGACACATCACTGGGCAACTTCACCGACAATGACGCCATCAGCGCCGGGTTGAAGTTGGGCTTCCACTTCTGATCATCTGATCAATCACGCAGACAATCGGGCGCGGATCTTTGGATCGGCGCCCTTTTCTTTTGCCTGCCCCCCCTTGGACCGGGCAAACGCCGCCCCATTGCATCTTTCCAACCCCAAAGCCTTTGACCTGAGGCCGACAGATGGCGAGGCCGAGCACGAGATAGGACCGGTGTGGGCGTTTGAGGCAAACCCTCTGATGCAGGTGTGGCGCGAAACGCTTTACCTGATCACTCCGGATCGGGCGCATCTGTCGCCAGCAACAGATCCCGCATGATTGCGTTGCCCGCAGGCCCCAGGTGCGTCTGATCCACATAAAGCGGCACGCCGTCATCATGCAAAATACAGGTGCCACTGGCACATAACACCTCATGGGGGGCCACAACGCGCATGTCTCGGGCCTGCCCGGCCTGTGCGATGAAATCCACCAACCGCCCATTGCGCGCATTATAGGCGTCCAGCGTTAT
>JGI24025J20009_10003031_pt1 | contig 11665 bp, 7 predicted proteins | sample Cruoilmetagenom3_FD_20009 | JGI IMG/M metagenome (IMG submission 20009) | reverse complement strand
CTTGTAATTAGCTTAATTAATCGCTGCATTTTTTAAGGGCGCAGAATTGCCTTACTAGCTTAGCTAAAAATGGTGAGTTAATTGAGCTTACTATTGGCAGGTGTATAACTCACTTTTGCACTCTATACGCTCATAAGTGAGTAATTCTATCGCAGCGAATTGCTGAGTTCCCCTTACAAAATAATTATTGCAGCTTGGCAAAACTTATTGAGTTTGGTGAGCCTGCCACTGCTTTAGCCAACTCATTAAGCCAATGCTGCTTAACGGGTGGCCAAAATAATAACCTTGTGCTGCGTGCGCTTTTAAACTTTTTACAAACTTTAATTGGTCTAAGGTTTCAACGCCCTCAAAAATAACCTTGGTATTTTGTTGGTTATGCATTTCAACCATACCGCCTACTAGGCTGCGTATATTATTTTGATTGCTAAAATCTGCAGTAAGCGATGGCGCTACCTTAATGTATTCAACAGCTAGATTTGGCAGCTTAGAAAGAACAATGGGGTTATCGCCTAGCCCATCAACGCATATCTTTAAACCTATATTATTTAATCGGGCAATCATCGCACGGCCCTTATTATCTAAATCTGTGAATATATGCAGCGGGCATTCAACAATTAAATCTCCGTGTTGTAAGTTGTGCTCACTCACCACGCTATCTACAAACTCAACAAACTCTTCGTTCAGCATTTCGGGGCCAAATAAGTTAATGCTCAGTGGTATAGCAATCCCCTCTATGCGCAATGCCATGGCAAGCTCTGCGGCCCGCTCTATAACAAATTTAGCCAGTGGGTAAGCTAAACCCGCAATATGAATATCATCAATAAATCGGTGGGCAGATAAAATACCTTGTTGAGGGTGCTGCCAACGCAACAGAAGTTCTAAAAACTCAATTTTGCCGTCGTCATTGCGGATAATAGGCTGAAAATAAAGCTCAAGCTCGCTTACAAAATCAATATTAGCCAGCTCTTTTAAACGGGCTTGCTGCTCAAGTTGCTCAACCATCATTTGTTGATGATACACAACCACTGCTTTTTTAGGCTGACTGTCAAGGGCTAAGTAAGCACACGATACTAAGTTATCAAAGTTAGCGTCTTGCTCATCGCAATTAACGTAACTCGCCCTTGCTTTTACCTCTACGGTACAATTAGCGACGTTAAACGGTTTAAGTGTTGCGCCAATAATTTGCTCAATGATGTGTTCATGGCTATGTTTGTGCACAGCTAAGCTGCAAATAAAGGCAAAGTTAAGACCCCCTAAATGCGCCAACTTTTCTTGGCCACCTAAATCAATTACATCGTCATTATTTAGTAAGTCTTTTATTCTGTTGGCCGATTGTGCCAAAAGCAAATCACCAAAATCTCTGCCTATGTACTGATTAACTTGCTCAAACCCTTCTAGACGAACAATCACCAGTGCTGCTTCTAGCTGTTTTTCTTTACACCAGCTGTAATAGCCTTGGCGTAACTGCTGTTTATCTGCAAATGCAGCAAGAGGAGAGTCATCTTGGTACGGCTCAGGCTCATTAATGTTATGCGAATCTTCAACTTTGAGCTCTTCTTCCTCGCTCATTAGTCCTACAACCGCTAGCAGAATAATAGCCACCACCACCCAAAATAGGGGCACGTCCATGAGTAAATGCGCTGAAAACAACACCACAAATAACAACCCTGAAACGGCGCTTGTGATAATCATGCTCCAACTATTACGCTCAAACGCTTGCCATAAATGAAAGCAAAAACCAAAAGCGAGCAAGATTGCTAACCAAGCAGCCCCGCTACTTAAAATGGCTAAACCGACAGCGCCTGTACATAAGTAACTAAATTTAATACTGGTATTTTTAACCGCAAATAACGTAGCGACCATCGCCATTAACAGCGCGCCGCTAAAAAATATTGGAAAGTTACTGTCAGTCAAAATACTCAAGCTTACGCCACTCCACTAGCTATAAAATTTAATAAAAGCATGTTAAATATGGACAAAAATAATACAAACTAATTAATTCTACCCAAAATCCATAGATTTAACAGTTTATTTACGCCAAATTGGTAACTTAATTGTGCAGGGTGACCTATTTGCCAGTGCGCAATATCAGCCCTTGCGCCAACCTTTAGCACGCCTCTGTCTTTCAAACCTAGTGCCTGCGCTGCATTGCGGGTTACTCCCGCAAGGGCCTGCTCAGGGGTGAGCCTAAATAAAGTACATGCCATGTTCATCATTAATTGCACAGAACATAAAGGCGAGGTGCCTGGGTTAAAGTCACTGGCAATAGCAATAGGCACATTGTATTTTTGCAGCAAATCGATGGGAGGGAGCTGTGTTTCTCGTAAAAAATAAAAAGCCCCAGGTAATAAAACAGCCACAGTGCCAACCTCTGCCATGGCTTTTACGCCGTTTTCATCAAGGTACTCAATATGATCAGCTGAAAGGCCTTTATATTCAGCCACCAGCTGTGCGCTCTGCTGATTAGAAAGCTGCTCAGCATGGCATTTTACCGGCAAGTTATGTTTTGTAGCTGCATCAAACACTTGTTTTGTTTGTGCAAGACTAAAGCCTACATTTTCACAAAATACATCTACAGCATCGGCAAGGTTATTAGCCACTACCTGCTCAAGCATCTGCGTACATACTAAATCTATGTATTCATCTGCACGGCCTTTGTATTCAAGGGGTAGCGCATGTGCGCCTAAAAACGTGGTTTTAATATCAATAGGATGATGCTCATTAAGCAAACGCGCCACTTCTAAAATTTTTATTTCGTTTTCAACATCAAGCCCGTATCCCGACTTTATCTCAGCAGTCGTTACGCCCTCGGCAAGTAAAGTGTTTAAGCGATCTTTTGCATCAACAAATAACTGCTCATGATCTGCCGCGCGAGTGGCCTTAACGGTACTGGCTATACCGCCACCTTGTGCAGCTATTTGTTCATAGCTTACACCTTGTAAGCGCTGCTCAAATTCCTCAGCTCGGGAGCCTGCAAATATTAAATGTGTATGGCAATCAATAAGTCCAGGTGTTAACCACTGCCCTTTAATACTTAATGTAGGGGTAGCAAAGGCATCAAAACTAGGTAAGTTTGACTGCTCACCTAACCATACAATTTCGCCGTTTTTAATCGCCAGTGCCGCATTTTCTATAGCCCCATAAGGTGCATCAATTGTGCTATCCATGGTTGCTATGTTGGCATCAGTCAATAATAAGTCGAGATCTTCTAAGGTGTAACCCGTTGTTTTATTTTGCATACTTAGCTCCCTAACGTGCTTAAAATACAGTCTAACAATACACCTTGTATATACAAGATAATTATGCCATCTTTATTAAATAGTTTATTTTAAGTACAGCTAATAATAGTAATGACCACACCTAAATTTGCACAAATAAAACAATTTATTGTCGATAAAATAAAAAATGGCGCATGGCAAGAAAACCAACGTGTCCCTTCAGAAAACGAGCTTAGCAGCCAATTTTCTGTAAGCCGTATGACCGCACGACGTGCACTGAGCGAATTAACAGATGCCGGTATTTTAACGCGCAGCCAAGGGTTAGGTACGTTTGTAGCAAGTTTTAAATCGCAGTCGTCACTACTTGAAATTAAAAACATAGCCGATGAAGTAAAAGAACGTAACGGGCAATACAGCTGTAGTGTGCAAGTGCTTGAATCAATCAATGCGGTAGCACCCATAGCCATTGCGCTTGGCGTTGAAGTAGATAGCCTGGTGTATCGCAGTGTGCTTGTACACAATGAGAACGACAAACCACTGCAAGTTGAAGAGCGATTTGTAAACCCAGCTTTAGCCGCGGGTTATTTACAACAAGACTTTAGCGCCCTCACCCCGCATGAATACTTATCGAGCGTAGCGCCGCTCACACAAGCGCGCCACACAGTAGAAGCGGTTATGCCCAACTCGCAAATGTGCCAATGGCTTAACCTGTATAACGAAGAACCCTGCTTACAGGTTATTCGTCGTACTTGGTCTACAAAAGGCATAGTAAGCTTTGCTCGCTTAGTATCACCGGGCAGTAAATACCGTTTGGGCGGGCACTTAACATTTAAAAAATAATAACAACGTAACGCTCAAGGGCGTTTTTTTGTAGCTGACCATCTTGTATATACAACAGGAGAAATTCATGAACAACCGGCTCGACACACACCGAGAAATCCGCGCGCCTCATGGCGATAAAATTAGCGCTAAAAGTTGGCAAACAGAAGCCGCTAAACGCATGTTAATGAACAATTTAGACCCTGATGTGGCAGAGCACCCTCACGCGTTAGTGGTATATGGCGGTATTGGCCGTGCGGCAAGAGACTGGCCAAGCTTTGATAAAATAATTGAAACCCTTAATAGGCTCGAAAACGACGAAACCCTGCTTGTGCAATCGGGTAAGCCCGTGGGCGTATTTAAAACCCACGAAAACGCGCCGCGCGTTCTCATTGCTAATTCTAACCTGGTGCCACATTGGGCAAATTGGGAGCACTTTAATGAGCTCGATAAAAAAGGCTTAATGATGTATGGGCAAATGACCGCGGGCTCTTGGATTTATATTGGCTCACAAGGCATAGTGCAAGGCACTTACGAAACCTTTGTAGCAATGGCAAAACAACACTTTGGCGGTAATGCAAAAGGTAAATGGGTTTTAACAGCAGGCCTTGGCGGTATGGGAGGTGCCCAACCACTCGCCGCGACGATGGCAGGTTTCAGCGCATTAGTTGTGGAATGCGACGAAACCCGTATCGATTTTCGAATTAAAACCGGCTACGTTGATGTAAAAGCCACGACACTTGAGCACGCGCTTGAGCTAGTTACCGATGCTTGCATTAAAGGTAAGGCGTTATCGGTAGGCTTATTAGGTAATGCTGCCGATATTTTTACTGCACTGGCAAACAGCAATATAACCCCTGATATAGTGACCGACCAAACCTCAGCGCACGACCCACTCAACGGCTACCTACCGCAAGGTTGGAGCATGCAACACGCAGCAAAAATGCGTGAACAAAACCCACAGGCAGTGGTTAAAGCCGCTAAGCAATCTATGGCGGTGCAAGTAAACGCCATGCTAGCACTTCAAAAAGCCGGTGCTGCCACTACCGACTATGGCAATAACATTCGCCAAATGGCATTTGAAGAAGGCGTTACCAACGCGTTTGATTTTCCGGGCTTTGTGCCTGCTTATATCCGTCCGTTATTTTGTGAAGGAATTGGCCCATTTAGATGGGTTGCGCTTTCGGGCGACCCCGAAGACATTTATAAAACCGATGCAAAAGTGAAAGAGCTTATCCCAGAAGATACCCACTTACATAACTGGCTTGATATGGCGCGTGAGCGCATTCAATTTCAGGGTTTGCCAGCGCGTATATGCTGGGTTGGTTTAAAAAACCGGGCTCGCCTTGCGCTGGCCTTTAACGACATGGTTAAAAATGGCGAGCTTAAAGCGCCGGTTGTAATTGGTCGCGATCATCTCGACTCTGGCTCTGTAGCAAGCCCCAACCGTGAAACCGAAAGTATGCAAGATGGCTCAGACGCCGTTTCTGATTGGCCGTTACTTAATGCTTTGCTTAATACTGCGGGTGGCGCAACGTGGGTGTCGCTGCACCATGGCGGCGGAGTGGGCATGGGCTTTAGCCAGCACGCAGGCGTGGTTATTGTTGCTGATGGTAGTGAACAAGCCGCGCAACGCATCGCTTGTGTGCTTTGGAACGACCCTGCTACCGGCGTTATGCGCCATGCTGATGCAGGCTACGACATCGCTAAAAATTGCGCGCAAGAGCACCACCTAGATCTCCCTATGCTAAACAAGGAATAGTCATGATTTCACACACTCTCACACCAGGGCAGTTAGATTTAAGCACCCTAAGAAAAATTAATGACTCAGCTGTCACACTTAACTTAGTCGATGGCGCCAGTACACAAATAGCGGCCAGCGCACAAACTGTTCAAAACGTAATAAACAAACGCCAAACGGTGTACGGTATTAACACCGGCTTTGGCTTATTAGCCAATACAAAAATAGCAGATGACGAGCTTGAGCTACTGCAGCGCAGTATTGTGCTTTCGCATGCTGCCGGTATTGGGGAGTTCATGGACGACAGCACTGTAAGACTAATGATGACCTTAAAAGTAAACTCTTTGTCTCGGGGCTACTCAGGGATACGCCTAGAGGTGATCGCATTTTTTATGCAACTACTGTGCAGTGAAGTGTACCCGTGCGTGCCACAAAAAGGGTCTGTGGGTGCTTCGGGCGATTTAGCGCCTCTTGCTCATATGTGCCTTCCACTATTAGGTGAAGGCAACATGCGCCACAAAGGTGAAATTATAAGTGCTGCTCAAGGGCTGAAAATTGCCAATCTTTCACCTCTTACATTAGGCGCAAAAGAAGGACTGGCACTGTTAAATGGTACACAAGCCTCTACCGCGTTTGCGTTACAAGGGCTTTTCAAAGCAGAAGATTTATATGCACAAAGCTGTGTTATAGGCTCTATTAGCATAGAAGCCGCAATGGGTAGCCGTGCGCCCTTTGATGCACGCATTCACGAAATACGGGGCCAACGCGGCCAAATTGATACGGCCAGTGTATTTAGAGAGCTACTTAGTACTAAATCACAAATTAGCCAATCTCACGTAAACTGCGAAAAAGTACAAGATCCTTACTGCCTTCGCTGCCAACCTCAGGTACTCGGCGCATGTTTAACACAAATACGCCACGCCGCAGAAGGTGTTGTTATGTGAATCAAACGGCGTTACCGATAACCCGCTGGTATTTGCCGATGTGGGCGATATTATATCCGGTGGTAACTTTCATGCAGAGCCCGTTGCTATGGCAGCTGATAACTTAGCCATTGCGATTGCCGAAATAGGCGCGCTGGCAGAGCGAAGAATCGCGCTACTTATTGATTCAAACCTCTCTACACTGCCACCTTTTTTAGTTGAAAACGGTGGAGTTAACTCAGGTTTTATGATTGCCCAAGTAACCGCGGCTGCGCTTGCCTCCGAGAACAAATCGCTTGCGCATCCCGCCTCGGTAGACAGCCTGCCAACATCAGCAAATCAAGAAGATCATGTCTCTATGGCCACGTTTGCAGCAAGGCGCTTAAAGGAAATGGCCAATAACACCCGCGGGGTATTAGCAGTTGAATGGCTTGGAGCTGCTCAAGGGCTTGAGTTTAGAGCCCCACTTAAACCTTCACCGCAAGTAGAAAAAGCAAAAGCTCTGCTGCGCGAGCATGTAAGTTACTACGATAAAGACCGTTACTTTGCCCCCGATATAGACGCAACCAATACGCTTTTAGCACAAGGAGCATTGTGCGACTTTATTCACCACAACCCACTACCATCGCATTTTAAATTCCATGCTGATAGCTAAAGCCTAACGCTTCAATTGCTGAGCCAAGTACTTTGCGCTCAGCACTTTCATTACTGGTAAAAGTTGGCATTTCGCCGCCATGCTCTGCACATTTTTGTGCATAATAATTCGCTTTAGTTGGGTGCGATGGATTTACCACGTTATAAATATTTTGCCCCGAATTATAGTTTTCTATTACCGCAAAAATGGCGTTTATCACATCTTGTTGATGGACCATATTAACCACCTGCTGGCTCGATGAATTTAATTCTTTCCCAGCAACAAAGCGCCCTGGCTCGCGGTTAGGTCCTAATAACCCTGCTAAACGCAGTACTTTACCATCTTGCTCAAGCACCTTTTCTTCGCCATCGTATAGTTTTATTTGTCGCTCATTGGTACAACTTATTTCACTGCTTTCAGTGTAAACACCTGGCTCTTGGTCGTACACACCAGTAGATGAGCACAAAATAAAGCCCTTTGCATTTAATTGTTTAGAAAGTGAAAGTGCAGCGCTTAGTGTTTCTGGGTAGTTACTTTCACTGTGTCTGCTTCGTGGGGGGATTGCACACACCCAGTAAGCATCGTGTAAATCTATTTGGTGTATTAGTTGCCCATCAATCAGTACAAATTGACGCTGAAAATCGTCTGTGTGCTCATCACTTCTATGCGTACCTTGTACCTGCCAACCCGCCTGTTTAGCTTGCAGGCACAAAGTATGACCCAACCAGCCTGCGCCTAATACTACTAATTTATTAGCTTTTGTTTCCATTTTTGCATAACCCTTCATTTTAAACGCATAATTAGTGCTTTTTATCTAACTTCATAGAGATTTAAAGTAAGATATGATTAGATACAACCTACTAAAAAACAATAATACGTGCACTTATGCTAAATAATTTATCATTACGGAAGAAAATATTATTATTGATTGGTGGCACCATCACCATTTTGCTAATTATTGCTTCAACATTTTTTGTAAATCACATCGCTAACCTTTCCAGAGTAAACATTGAGCGCGAAGCTCAAAGCTACCTACAAAGCGAACAACTTTCAATGCAAAGCTACTTTGCAAAGTATGGCAAGCTGGTTTCTACGTTTGTTAATAACCCGCATTTAGTTAATTTTTTTGAAAATTGGGATACTCGCGACCAGCCGATTAAAAACGCCCCCGGCTACAACGAAGTTAATCAAGACTTTGTACGCATTAGCTCAAATGACGAAAATGTACTGTCGGCGTTTTTCGCATCAGCAACCACCGGTGAATACTTTAAAGAAAACGAGCGTACCAGCCATTACAATGGCCAACCTTACTACGCCTATAAACGTGGTTGGTGGCAAGAAGCCCTGCAAATTAATAAACTTTACGTAGGCCCTATATCGGTCGATTTAACCACTGGGGTTGCCTCAGCGGTTGTACAACAGCCGGTATACAACGCACAGCGTAAACTTATTGGTATGGGCGGCGTTGATTTACAGCTTAATAAAATCAACGATATGGTTGAAGGTATTCGCTTTAACGGTCAAGGCTATGGCTTTTTACTCGATGGCAATCAAAAGGTTGTACACTTTTCAAATGCTACCGGCCATAAGCTGTCTAACACCGACGAAGGCCCTAAAGGTAAAGAAGGGCTAGATGGCCTTGAAAGCCAGTTTAATAATACTTCAGGCTTTACAGAGCTTAATGCACAAATGCGTAATAACCTCGAAGGCAGCCAATTGGTGACCTTAAAAGGAGAAGAGTATTATGTGGTGTATCATCGCTTACAACTAGAGCAACCTTATCTTGATTGGTATGTAGGTATACTGATCCCAACCAGCATGATTGAAGCCCCCGTTAATGAGGCGGTTACCACCACAACCACCGCAGTGGTGATTATTTTAGTGATCATTTTAGCAATGATATTATGGGCAACCCACATGATCTCGCAGCCTATTACCACTTTAACTAATATAATGCGTGATATTGCATCGGGCGAAGGCGATTTAACCCAAAAGATTAATATTACCAGCCAGGATGAGGTCGGCCAGCTTGCCAATCACATGAATACATTCATTGATAAGCTGCGCGCCATGATGTTAGAAACAGCCGCACAAGCTGAGCAGTTAACCAATGCCGCAGCGCAACTTAAAAACGTGTCTGCTCAAACCAACACCGAAATACAGCAAGAAAAACAACAAGTAGACAGCGTTAGTGCCGCCGTGACCGAAATGGCCAGCACTGTACTTGAAATATCGCGTAACGCACAGCATACCAACAGCGCCGCCGAAGAAGTACAAGCTATTACTGCCGAAGGGGCTGACCGCTCAACTCAAGCACAACGTGTGATGACCGAACTTGCGCTACACATAGGTGAAGCGTCTAAAGTGGTAGCAGGGCTTGAGCAAGAAAGTAATAACATTGGTGCATTGGTGGATGTAATTAACTCCATTGCCGATCAAACCAACTTACTTGCTCTAAATGCCGCCATTGAAGCTGCGCGAGCAGGTGAGCATGGCCGTGGTTTTGCGGTAGTTGCCGATGAAGTACGTTCACTGGCAAGCCGTACGCAAGAATCAACAGACGATATCCGTAATATGATTTCTCGCTTACAGCAAATTGCCCAACAAGCGTCGGTAATGATGCTACAAGGGCAAGAGCAAACTGAAGGCTCAGTATCGCAAACAAAAGAAGTGCTAAGTTCATTACAAAACATTGCTCAGTCGGTGACTAAAGTGCAAGACCAAAGCCACCAAATTGCCACTTCAACCGAGCAACAAACCGTTGTCGCAGAGGACATTAATACTAGCCTTGCAGCAATTAATGGCTTAGTAAACAGCACAGCTGATCACGCACACATTTTAGCAGATGAAGCGCGCGATTTAAGCGATCTTGCTGTTGCCTTAAACAAAACGGTTAATCAGTTTAAACTTTAAAAAGCACAGCGTAATAAGGTGGGTAACTAAGTATAAATTAACCCACCTAGGGTGTGTTGAGCTTTGTAGATTGAATGAATTTCAATCACCCAAGGCCTGCATGCCCTAGCACTCTTGTTTTTAAATTTTTTAACACCATATCTTCACAACTTGCTGCTATTTTTTAGCGTAATTAAATCAGTTAAAGTGGTTTTTACGCATCAGATCAAATTTTTCTGTTTTTAATACACATCTTTTAGTTGAGATAGTTTGTTGTTTGGCAGAGTCTGGTATAGTAGCACACGTATTAAACAGTGCTTTGAGGCTCTTTAATACAAAATTGCTAATTAATATGTTCTACAGGTTATGTAAAAGTACATATTAATTACCAATTGTAAAAAATGGGTTAGCCGACACTCGGTTAACAAAGAATACATTGTAACGGTTTTATCATGATATCTAATTTATTTACCAAGATTTTTGGTAGTCGCAATGACCGCACTATTAAAAACCTAAGAAAGACGGTCGCGCTAATTAATGCGCTAGAAACGCAATTAGAAGCGCTTTCTGATGAAGATTTAAGAGCTAAGACAGCTGAGTTTAGAGAACGTTACGATAACGGACAAAGCCTTGACGACATTCTACCAGAAGCATTTGCTGTGGTACGCGAAGCGTCAAAGCGTGTAAATGGCATGCGTCACTTTGACGTACAGCTATTAGGCGGCATGGTTTTACATCAAGGTCGTATTGCAGAAATGCGTACCGGTGAAGGTAAAACCCTAACAGCCACACTTCCAGCCTACTTAAATGGCTTAACAGGCAAAGGCGTGCACGTAATTACCGTGAACGACTACCTTGCTAAACGTGATGCTGAAACAAACCGCGAGTTATTTGAGTTCTTAGGCCTAACTGTGGGCTGTAACGTACCAGGCATGATGCCACAACAGAAAAAGCAAGCTTACAGTGCCGATATTACTTACGGTACTAATAACGAGTTTGGTTTTGACTACCTACGTGACAACATGGCATTTAGCATTGATGAGCGCGTACAACGCCCACTGTTTTATGCAGTAGTGGATGAAGTGGATTCAATCTTAATCGATGAAGCGCGTACACCACTTATTATTTCAGGTCCGGCTGAAGATAGCTCTGAGCTATACATCGAAATCAATAAAATTGTGCCGCTTTTAGAGCTTCAAGAAAAAGAAGACGAAGAAGGCATTGAAGGCGATGGCGATTACACAATCGACGAAAAGTCTAAGCAAGTTCATTTAACTGAGCGCGGTCAAATTAAAGTAGAAGACCTACTTACTGAACGAGGCTTAATTGAAGAAGGCGACTCGCTTTACTCAGCCGGTAGCATTACCTTACTGAGCCATGTGTATGCCGCACTTCGTGCCCACAAGCTTTATCAAAAAGATGTTGATTACGTTGTTAA
>JGI24025J20009_10003028_pt1 | contig 11670 bp, 12 predicted proteins | sample Cruoilmetagenom3_FD_20009 | JGI IMG/M metagenome (IMG submission 20009) | reverse complement strand
AAGCGGCGAGCAAGGTGGCGGCCATGCCGCCGGTCCGCGAAGCATTACTGGAGTTCCAGAAAGACTACGCCCGACGCGAGGGTGGCGCGATCCTCGACGGGCGAGATATCGGCACCGTGATCTGCCCCGAGGCCGAGGTGAAAATCTATGTGACCGCCAGTGACGAAGTTCGGGCAGAACGCCGCCAAAAGGAGTTGGTGCCAGATAAGCCTGACCTGACCGTCGGGCAGGTTCTTATCGACCTGCGCGCGCGCGATGCGCGGGATGCCGCGCGGGATGTGGCCCCTATGAAGCCGGCACAGGATGCGCTCTTGCTAGACACTACGAAATTGTCTATAGACGCAGCCGTTGCCGAGGCTTTGGCGCTAATACAAAAACGAATCGGATAAGGGTGGATAAAATTCTGCCCTGCTTGTCGTTTTAACCACTGCCTCATGACCCGTTAACCGAAAGACCGGCGGAACCAACCGCACGGCCCGTAAAACAAAATATTAGGAGACTACATATGGCTGCTTCCGTATCCATGGAAGACTTCGAAGCCCTTCTTAACGAAAGCTTCGAGCTGGAAACCCCCGATGAGGGTTCCGTTGTTAAAGGCACTGTTATTGCTATTGAAGCTGGACAGGCCATCATCGATATCGGCTACAAAATGGAAGGCCGCATCGATCTTAAAGAATTCGCTATGCCAGGTCAGCCCGCAGAAGTCGCCGTTGGCGATACTGTAGAGGTATTTCTTGACCGCGTAGAAAACGCACGTGGCGAGGCTATCCTTAGCCGTGAAAAAGCCCGTCGCGAAGAAGCTTGGGACCGTCTCGAAAAAGCTGCTGAAGCTGAAGAGCAGGTCGAAGGCGCTATCTTCGGTCGCGTTAAAGGTGGCTTCACTGTTGATCTTGGCGGCGCTGTTGCGTTCTTGCCTGGTTCGCAGGTTGACGTTCGCCCGGTACGTGACGCGACTGCATTGATGCACATCGCACAGCCGTTCCAGATTCTGAAAATGGACCGTCGTCGTGGCAACATCGTTGTTTCCCGTCGTGCAATCCTTGAAGAGTCGCGCGCTGAGCAGCGCTCCGAAATCATCGGCAAATTGGCTGAAGGTGACGTTGTCGAGGGTGTTGTTAAAAACATCACTGACTACGGTGCATTCGTTGATCTTGGCGGTGTTGACGGCCTGTTGCACGTTACCGACATGGCTTGGCGTCGTGTTAACCACCCATCCGAAATTCTGGAAATTGGTGGCACGGTCAAAGTTCAGGTTGTTAAAATCAACAAAGACACACAGCGTATCAGCCTTGGCATGAAACAGCTGCAGGAAGATCCTTGGGCAGACGTCGAAGCACGTTACCCACTTGGATCCGTTCATATGGGCCGCGTTACAAACATCACCGACTACGGTGCGTTTGTTGAGCTTGAAGCTGGCGTTGAAGGTCTTGTTCACGTTTCCGAAATGTCTTGGACCAAGAAGAACGTACACCCGGGCAAAATCGTTTCTACTTCGCAAGAAGTTGAAGTTATGGTTCTGGAAATCGACAGCACACGTCGCCGCGTTTCCCTTGGTCTGAAACAGACACAGGGCAACCCGTGGGACAACTTCGCTGCGAAGTTCCCTGCCGGTACAGAAGTCGAAGGCGAAATCAAGAACATCACCGAGTTCGGTTTGTTCGTTGGTCTCGACGGCGACATCGACGGTATGGTTCACTTGTCGGACCTCGACTGGGATCGCACTGGCGACGAAGCCATTCAAGACTACAACAAAGGCGATGTGGTTAAGGCCGTTGTCACCGATGTTGATGTCGAGAAAGAGCGTATCTCGCTTTCGATCAAAGCCTTGGACGGTGACCCGTTCGTTGGTGCCACAGACGGCATCAAACGCGGTGCTGTTGTAACGGTTGAAGTTACATCCATCGAAGATGGCGGCATCGAAGTCGAGCACGATGGCATGAAAGCCTTCATCCGTCGCTCCGACCTGTCGCGTGACCGTGCAGAGCAGCGCCCTGAGCGTTTCTCGGTTGGTGACAAGATCGACGCACGTGTGACAAACATCGACCGCGCAAACCGCCGTCTTGGTCTCTCGATCAAAGCACGCGAAATTGCGGAAGAGAAGGAAGCCGTTGAACAGTATGGTTCTTCGGACTCCGGCGCGTCCTTGGGTGATATTCTTGGCGCCGCTCTGAAGGGCGGCGACGAGTAATCGTCATCTGACCTGAAGGTCTAAAAAATCGGGGCGGCATCGGCGACGGTGCCGCCCTTTGTTTTAGTTAAACTCGTGTATACGCATCGAATCACTAGCCTTGAGATATGTGGCAACACGGTGAGTAGCGGCGACGAGATTGCCAATTGCACAACTCTTGCTGCGACAACTTCGGCAAAAAACCGCTTTCGGGTGTGGAATCTTGCGTTCAGGCGGATGCGCCGACTTCCCAAAAATGAATAATGCTGTCAGTATAACGACTGATAACAGTAACTCGTATCCAGTAAACTTGAACGTTTCCGTATATTTAGCGGGGCGAATTCGGGAAAGGGTGGAACCAATGATAAAATCTGAACTTGTCCAGAAGATTGCAGATGAAAATCCGCATTTGTACCAGCGCGATGTTGAACGCATCGTTGGTACAATATTTGACCAGATTATCGAGGCGATGGCCGAAGGTAACCGTGTCGAATTGCGTGGTTTCGGGGCGTTTTCTGTTAAGAAGCGCGACGCGCGCATGGGGCGCAATCCGCGTACCGGTGAATCTGTGTCGGTTGACGAAAAATATGTGCCGTTCTTCAAAACCGGCAAACGTCTGCGTGATCGCCTAAACGGCCGATAAGCGCCAAAGGAAATTCTATGCGATATCTTCGCTACAGCTTTTATGTTGTTTTGATGCTGGTGCTGATTCTGTTGGCGCTGGCTAACCGCGAGATGGTGACGCTGGCGGTTCTACCTGAACAACTGTCCGGACTGTTTCCGGTTTCGGTGCGCCTGCCTTTGTTTGTCGTTATTTTGCTGTCGATGATGGCGGGCCTTCTGGTCGGATACGTTCTGGAATATTTCCGCGAGCACAAGTTGCGCCGCGAGGCTGCCGCGAAGAAGCGCGAGGCCGCAAGTTTGGCGCGCGAAGTAGATGCGTTGAAAAAGCAGGCAGGCACCGAAGAGGATGACGTCCTCGCGCTGCTGAACTGATGCACGTTAAAATTTGCGGGCTGAGCACGCCGGAATCTGTGAAGGCTGCGGTTAATGCTGGCGCAACTTACGTCGGCTTTGTGTTCTTTTCGAAATCTCCAAGACATTTGACTTATGAGCAGGCGGCCGTGCTGGCCAAGTCCGTACCCGGGGGTGTGGTAAAGGTTGCTTTAACGGTAAATGCGGACGATGCCGCGCTGGCCGAGATGTTGGCCAAGGTTCCGGTGGATATGCTTCAGTTACACGGCGGGGAAACGCCTGAACGGGTGGCCGAAGTAAAGGCGAAGTTCGGTTTGCCGGTGATGAAGGCAGTCGGGGTGGCGGAGGCTTCGGATCTGCAGGCCTTGAAAGATTACGCCACAGTCGCTGATCAGTTGCTTGTCGATGCCAAACCCCCTAAAGGTAGCGCGCTACCGGGGGGGAATGCCGTGGCATTTGACTGGCGTTTGATCGCCGGTTTTGAGTGGACGGTGCCGTGGATGCTCGCAGGTGGCTTGACGCCCGAGAATGTCGCCGCGGCGATGGAACTGACCGGTGCGACGATGGTTGATGTTTCCTCGGGCGTTGAAAGTGCGCCGGGGGTGAAGGATTTGGACAAGATCGCGGCCTTTGTGAAGGCCGCTAAAGGAGCGGTGTGATGGCCTCGGATAAGGTGAATTCCTACAAGACTGGCCCTGATGAGCAGGGTCGTTTCGGCAATTATGGCGGGCGCTTCGTGGCCGAAACCCTAATGCCGCTTATTCTTGATCTAGAGGCCGAGTACGAGAAGGCAAAAACCGACGATTCCTTCTGGGCCGAAATGGATGATTTATGGAAGCACTACGTTGGACGGCCCAGCCCCCTTTATTTTGCTGAAGGTCTGACCAAGCATCTTGGCGGTGCGAAGATCTACCTGAAGCGGGACGAGCTGAACCACACCGGTGCGCATAAGATCAACAACGTGCTGGGGCAGATTTTGCTGGCACGGCGCATGGGTAAAACACGGATTATTGCCGAGACCGGTGCAGGGCAACACGGCGTTGCAACGGCGACGGTTTGTGCGAAATTCGGCTTGAAGTGTGTGGTGTTTATGGGCGCAACAGATGTTGAACGTCAGGCGCCGAACGTGTTCCGTATGAAACTGCTGGGGGCGGAGGTTGTACCGGTCACGGCTGGTCGCGGCACTTTGAAGGACGCGATGAACGAAGCGATGCGTGATTGGGTTACCAATATCGACGAGACGTTTTATTGCATCGGGACGGTTGCTGGCCCGCATCCTTATCCGGAAATGGTTCGCGATTTCCAGTCGATTATCGGCAAAGAGGCCCGCGAGCAAATTCTTGAGCAGGAAGGCCGGTTGCCGGACACTCTGATTGCCGCAATTGGCGGTGGCTCGAACGCGATGGGTCTGTTCTTCCCGTTCCTCGACGACAAAGAAGTCGGAATTATCGGGGTTGAGGCCGGTGGGCACGGTGTTGACGATCGTAACGAGCACGCGGCCAGCCTTTCGGGAGGACGTCCGGGTGTGCTGCATGGCAACCGCACGTATTTGTTGCAGGACGATGATGGGCAAATTCTGGAGGGGCACTCGATTTCTGCGGGCCTCGATTATCCAGGAATCGGTCCCGAGCATTCGTGGCTGAATGATATTGGTCGCGTGGAGTATGTCGCGATTACCGACGTCGAGGCGCTTGAAGCGTTCCAGCTTTCCTGCACCACCGAGGGGATTATCCCCGCGCTCGAACCGTCGCACGCTTTGGCGCATGTCGCAAAGATTGCCCCGAATCTGCCAAAGGACCATGTAATCATCATGAATATGTGTGGCCGTGGCGATAAAGATATCTTCACTGTTGCTGCCGCACTGGGCGTGGATTTCAACGAATGAAATCTGCGTTCCACCTTGCGTATAACGTCCGTGATTTAACGGATGCCCGTGCGTTTTATGGCGGGCTTCTTGGATGTGCCGAAGGGCGAAGCACCGAAACTTGGGTGGACTTCAATTTCTTCGGACACCAGATTTCCTTGCACCTTGGCGAACCGTTTTCTGTTGAAAAAACCGGTATGGTGGGTGGGACGAAGGTTCCGATGCCGCATCTGGGCGTGGTATTGCCTTTGGAAGACTGGAAGCTGCTCGCGTCAAAACTCCAAGCGGCAGACTTGGAGTTCGTGATTGCGCCGTCAGTCCGTTTCGAAGGAGAGCCGGGTGAGCAGTGGACAATGTTCTTTTATGACCCCAGCGAAAATCCGATCGAAGTTAAGGGCTTTGCCGACTTTGAAGGAATTTTCGCCAGCTAGGTTTCGAATTCCAGCGGCGGCAGGATTAGCCGCCATGTTTCGAACGACTGTTCGGGATTCATGCTGTCCCGCTTGCTGTGCAACATCAATCGGGCAAGCCCGTGAATAAGCGACCAAATCATTAACTCATTAGCTTCGCTGCCGCCTTCGCCCTTTTTTATCGGGGCGCAGATTTCGCGGAGTACATTATGGGCGTCTTCGGAGGCTTTGCGCAGGTTCTCGTCGTCCACGTCGCGCGGGGTGCCGCCAAATATCAGGTTGAACAACCCTTCGTTATTCTGCGCGAAGCTTAGATATCCGCGCCCCGCCGCTAGTATCCGTTCGCGTGGGTCCTCCGACGCATTTGAGACTTCCGCGCGCATCGAGTCGGCGAACATCTTATATCCCTCGGCCATCAGCGCGGAGTGCAACGCGGTTAGATTCGCGAAGTGATGTGCGGGGGCTGCGTGACTGACGCCCGCTTTGGCAGCGAGCTTACGGATCGACAAGGTTTCCGGACCACCGGTCTGCAGCAACGCCAAACCCGCTTCGATCAGTGCCGCGCGCAGGTTTCCGTGGTGGTGAGGTTTCTTTTTAGTCATGGCCGCAAAATAAATACAAACTTGACAGTGTCAACTTCATTGTGCAACTAGACACTGTCAACTTTGGAGTAAGGATCATGATCCGCAGCCGTTTCCTATTTTATACCGCAGTTATTTTCAGTTTTATGATCGCGCTGATGTCGTACCGTTTTCTGGTGCTCGACCTAGATCTCGCGTTTTCCGAGATGTCCGGCCATATCCTTGATCGGAAGTGGGTATTTATCGCCCATATTTCGGCATCTCCTTTAGCGTTGGCACTAGGGGCGATAAATATGTGGGAGCGTCGGAACAGGAAACATCCTGTTGTGCATCGGTGGACCGGGCGCGGATATGCGACTGCGATTCTGGTTGGCGGAGTTTCGGGNTTAGGTCTGGCCGTTGGTGCCGAAGGTGGCATAGTCGCAACCTTCGGGTTCGGNATTTTGTCTGTGCTTTGGGTGGCTGTCACCGNGCAGGCAGTGCNTCTCGCNATGGCGCGGGATTTCAAAGGGCATCGNCGCTGGATGATACGGTCATTTGCACTGACGTTCGCGGCAGTAACGCTGCGACTGTATCTGCCCGGATTTATAATTTTCGGCGAGATGACCTATGCGCAAGCGTCGGTTTGGGTCGCATGGTTATGCTGGGTCCCGAACCTGGCGCTTGCGGAATGGTGGCTTCGTCGCTAGATCGCGGCGAGCTCGGCTTTGATCAGGCGAGCGGCTGAAAGCGGGTCTTCGGCCTTCCAGATCGGGCGACCGACTACAACGTGGTTGGCGCCGTTGCCAATCGCTACGGCGGGAGACGCGACTCGTTTCTGATCGTCGGCGTTTGTGCCGGTCGGGCGAACGCCCGGGGTAACGATCAGCTTACCTTCCGCCTCTGGAAGGGCGCGGATCAAGGCGGCCTCTTGCGGGCTGGCGATTACACCGTCGGCACCAGCCATAAATGCGAGGCGTGCGCGTTCGCAAACAATATCCTTGATGTCACCGCTACGAATAAGGGCAAGGTCAAGGTCGCTGCGATCCTGAGATGTCAGGACTGTTACCGCGAGGATTTTCAGGTTTTTATCGCCGCGGCCTGCAACAGCGGCGCGCACAACGTTCGGGTCGCCGTGGACCGTTAGAAAGTCGAGGTTGTATTGCGACAATCCGGTGACAGCATTTTCGATAGTCTGGCCAATATCGAACAGTTTCATATCGAGGAAAACACGTTTGCCTTTTTCGGTCAGTTCGTTGGCAAGGGCCAAGCCACCACCCGTCAGCATACCGAGGCCGATTTTGTAAAAGGAAACTTCATCACCCAGCTTTTCAACAAGGCGCAGGCCTTGCAAAGCGTTGGGGACATCGAGGGCTACGATTAAGCGGTCGTCTGCGGTGCTCATTGCGTTCTCCTATGCAGCATATACCTTGAATATATGTCGGGGGGCGAGGGGGCTCAAGGCGGCAAAAGCGCCTAGTTCTGTTTGTAGAGAATCCGCATGTCGGGGTCTTCAGTGCAATACATATGGACCCAGATATAGGCGTGATAGAATAGCGCCAGAACCAATGCGTTCCATGAACCGAGCAACAGTGCGATTCCCCATAGTCCGGTGAATATGAAGGCGTACATAGCATTAGGCGAGTATTTGAACGCGCCTTGGTCGACAATCGGCATATTCAGGTATTCGTCGTAGAAATGATCACCGCCAAGCGCGCGGTTGATCGTGAAGTATTTCAGGACGGAGTGCATGCCCCAGGGAATAAGCAGCACCAGCAAGGCGCCGGCCACGATTTGCAGTTCTCGGTTTCCACCAAGCGAGCCGTAATCCGAGATGCCTACGATTAGTATCAAAAGCGGGCGGGCAGCGAGGAAAGGCAAAAAGATAACGGCCCAAACCTTTAGCGCGTTATCCCCGAATAGCCGCACCATAATATCGAAGTGGAGTTGCAACCGGAACACAACGGCGACGATACTTTGGTGGATCAGGCCAACCGCGATGGTGATGTAGGCCCATGTTGTTGTGTCCATGCCAAGAAAGCTGCGGCCGTCATCTTTCAACATGGCGCATGCCCCAGCAGTTAGCAGCGCGGCGATCATGGCGTGCTGAATCTGTCCGCGAAAAATTTCGGTTTTCGAAGTGTTGGCGCGGATTTCAGTTAGGCTTCTCATGTTATGGTCCTCCTGAATATCAGCTTAGCAGGTATCTGAAAAAGCACATAGTGGAGTCCTTGCAAGGGTCGCGCATCACTCCCACTTATCAATCGAAGGGTCATACTTGACGTGCCAAACGGGCGTCGGATGTATGAACGCCATAAAGGAGAGAACTATGAATTTTGAAAAATTCACAGAGCGTAGCCGTGGTTTTGTTCAGGCTGCCCAAACCATTGCGCAACGTGAAGATCACCAGCGGGTTATGCCCGAGCATTTGCTGAAAGCACTGCTTGATGACGAGCAGGGGCTGGCAGCTAATCTTATTAAACGTGCCGGTGGTGCGCCGAATGTAGCGCTGGCTGAAGTTGATGCGGCGCTTGCAAAGTTACCGAAAGTTACTGGCGACCAATTATATATGGACGGTCAAACCAGCAAGGTTTTGATCGAGGCTGAAAAGCTGGCCGATAAGGCTGGCGATAGTTTTGTGACAGTTGAGCGGATATTGACTGCTTTGGCCGTGACGAAATCCGACGCCGAAAAGGCGTTGAAGGCCGCCAAGGTGACAGCGCAAGCGCTGAATGAGGCGATCAACGATATTCGCAAAGGCCGGACCGCTGATTCCGCGAGCGCTGAGGAAGGTTATGACGCGTTGAAGAAATACGCGCGCGACCTGACCGAAGCTGCGCGCGAGGGCAAGATCGACCCTATCATCGGGCGTGACGAGGAAATTCGTCGCACGATGCAGGTTCTTACGCGCCGCACCAAGAATAACCCGGTTTTGATCGGGGATCCCGGCGTGGGTAAAACCGCGATTGCCGAAGGCTTGGCACTGCGGATTGTAAACGGCGACGTGCCGGATTCGATTGCTGGCAAGAAACTGATGTCGCTTGATATGGGCGCGCTGATTGCTGGTGCGAAGTATCGCGGGGAATTCGAGGAACGGCTGAAGGCTGTTCTGAACGAAGTGACCGACGCGAACGGCGAGATCATTCTGTTTATCGACGAAATGCACACGCTGGTTGGGGCTGGTAAGTCGGACGGGGCGATGGATGCTTCGAACCTGCTGAAACCTGCCTTGGCGCGGGGTGAGTTGCACTGTGTAGGCGCGACGACGCTCGACGAATACCGCAAACATGTTGAGAAAGATGCGGCTCTGGCGCGTCGGTTCCAGCCTGTGATGGTTGATGAACCGAGTGTCGAGGACACGATCTCGATCTTGCGCGGTATTAAAGAGAAGTACGAGTTACACCACGGTATCCGGATTTCGGATCGGGCGTTGGTGGCGGCGGCTACTTTGTCTGACCGTTATATCACCGACCGCTTCTTGCCGGATAAGGCCATCGACCTGATGGACGAAGCCGCCAGCCGTTTGCGGATGGAGGCGGATAGCAAGCCCGAGGAACTCGATGCGCTCGACCGCGAGATTTTGCAAAAGCAGATCGAGGCGGAGGCGTTGAAGCAGGAAACCGACGATGCGTCGGCGGACCGGTTGGTGAAGCTGTCCAAAGAGTTGTCTGAACTGCAGGAGAAATCCACCCAGATGACGGCGCGTTGGCAGGGTGAGCGCGATAAGCTTGCCGGAGCGCGCGACATCAAGGAAGAACTTGAAAGCGCACGCGCCGAGTTGGATCAGGCAAAGCGGGAAGGTAATTTGGCCAAGGCCGGAGAGCTTTCATACGGCGTTGTCCCTAACCTCGAAGCACGTTTGGCCGAAGCGGAAGCTGCGGAAAGTCAAGCCGCCGACCTTATGGTTGAGGAAGCGGTGATGCCTGAGCATATTGCTAGCGTTGTTGAGCGCTGGACCAGCATCCCGATGGACAAGATGTTGGAAGGCGAGCGCGATAAGCTGCTGAAGATGGAACTGGAGATTGGTAAACGCGTCATCGGACAAAGTCCGGCGGTGGTTGCCGTATCGAATGCCGTGCGTCGGGCGCGGGCCGGGTTGAACGACCCGAACCGCCCGCTCGGTAGTTTCCTGTTCCTCGGGCCAACTGGTGTGGGTAAAACCGAGCTGACGAAAGCGCTTGCCGAATACCTGTTCGACGATGACACCGCGATGACCCGTGTTGATATGTCGGAATTCATGGAGAAACACGCAGTCTCGCGTCTGATCGGTGCCCCTCCGGGGTATGTCGGGTATGACGAAGGTGGTGTGTTGACCGAAGCGGTGCGGCGCAAGCCCTATCAGGTGATCCTGTTCGACGAGGTCGAGAAGGCGCATCCCGATGTGTTTAACGTGCTGTTACAGGTGCTGGACGATGGTCGTTTGACCGATGGGCAGGGCCATGTTGTCGACTTCAAGAATACACTGATTATTCTGACATCGAATCTCGGCTCACAGGCGTTAAGTCAGTTGCCGGAAGGGGCTGATGTGGATGCCGCCAAAGAACAGGTGATGGAATCCGTTCGCGGGCACTTCCGCCCCGAGTTCCTGAATCGTCTGGACGAGATCGTCGTGTTTGATCGGCTCAGCCGCGAGAACATGGACGGTATCGTGGATATCCAGTTGGCGATCCTCGACAAACGTCTTGGAGCGCGCAAGATCACGCTGGAGCTGGATGAGGCGGCGCGCAAGTGGTTGGCNGATACNGGCTACGATCCGGTTTACGGCGCACGGCCGCTGAAACGTGTGATCCAGAACGCACTGCAAAATCCGCTGGCTGAAATGCTGCTGGGTGGTGAGGTGTTCGACGGATCGAAAGTCCCTGTCTCGGTCGATAGCGAAGGTCTCGTTATCGGGCAGGCAGTGAGTGTCAGCGAGCCTGAAACAGTCCACTAAAGAAAGCGGCTGGCCAATTTGATTTGGCCAGCCAACATTTTATTCTGCAATAGCGTCGGCGATGATGGAATCAAGCAACGCGTTAACTTCGGCCATTGATTCCCCCGGCATTGCGCGGTAACCCACAGTAGTCTGATCGGGGTTCTCTGGCGTCGAGAATACGAAGATACCATAAGGGCAGAACGCAATGTTCATAATGTCGGCCTCCATGGCCGTTCTGGAAACGGAAGCGGAGCAAAAGCTGTAAACAACGCCGTCTGTATATAACGTAACCTCTGAGCCAACATCGATACGTGTACGCTCCAGCATTTCGCCGACATGGCTGACGGAATCGATCGTTAGACCCTTGTCCAAGATCGCGCTTTCGACCGAAAACGATACATTGTCGAAGCTGTCGTCCACGACCCAGGAGCTGTGTTCTTGTGCAAGCGCCGGTGTGGCAAAGACCGCAGCGGCGATTAGCGGGAGGAATCGGGAAGTCATTTGGTTCTCCTTTAATGTGGTGTGTCAGCATTCTAGCGACAAAATTTTAATGAGGGTGATAAAATCCCGAAACAGAACGTGTTACGTTGATATAAATCATACGATTATTCAAAAAAACCCAATGCTTACTGGACGAAATCGCAATTTTTACTGCCTTGTCAAAAAAGTTTCATATATTTGAATTTAGTGCTTGCGCGACTCGTGAACGGGGTCTAGAAGTCCCCTCACCGACACGGCGAGACGCTGGGTTGGTTAGGAAATACCGGGATGGACGAGCG
>JGI24025J20009_10003023_pt1 | contig 11676 bp, 12 predicted proteins | sample Cruoilmetagenom3_FD_20009 | JGI IMG/M metagenome (IMG submission 20009) | reverse complement strand
CATCCCCAAGAAATGGCAGGACTTCCGAAATCAGGTCACCGATAACTTCCGCATCATATCAGATCAAAATCTTCGGGTTTTCGAGGGATAGGGGTATACCTGAAATTTAATTGGCTTCATCACTCACCAATTTGACCTGTCTCGGCGTCTTTGATATCATGATCCGCCTGTTTGCGTTCATGATACGATTCCATCTTTGAAGGCCGTCGAGGTGGGCGACGGCCAGTCTTCACATAGCCGTTCTTGTTGCTGACGGGTTTGATCTTGTGCTTCGTCGCAGCTTTGTCCTGTGCATCTTTGATATGAGACACAGCACTGAGATGTTTGTTCTCTGTGATCGCCGCTGCGCCATGCACGCGATACGTCTTCAGCAATTTTTAGGGCAGAGTGACACTTTTGCTTTGCTCACGGGTTCCATTTTAGCTTTGCAGCTACCCCCCCCCTTTTTTTACTCGCATAATCAGTATTATGTTAAAGGAAGGGATAAAATTGCCGGCCCGCAACGGCCCATAATACAATCACGTAGAACGCGAATTGCCGAGACGCCTGAACGCCATACTTGCACTGACGCCTTAGGTTTCCTAGAAAACCTGACCAGTGGTCCGAAATTCATACGGCCCCGACACCAGGGAAATTTTGCGCATGACCTCGATCCTGATCCTCAACGGTCCCAACCTCAACCTGTTGGGCACGCGCCAACCCGAGGTCTATGGCTCTACCACGCTGGCGGATATCGAAAGCGCCTGCCGCGGCAAGGCCGAGGACATGGGCGTCGCGCTGGATTTCCAGCAATCGAACCACGAAGGCGTATTGATTGATGCGATTCATACGGCCAAGGGCCGCCATGACGGGATCATCCTGAACGCGGGTGCCCTCACCCACACATCGATCGCCATCATGGATGCGATCAATTCGGTCGAGCTGCCGGTGATCGAGCTGCACCTGTCGAACATCCATGCGCGCGAGTCGTTTCGCCACAAGTCCTGGATCGCGCCCGTTGCCCTTGGACAGATTTGCGGATTCGGGGCGCATGGGTATAGTCTGGCCATTGACGCGCTTGCCGCGCATTTTGGGAAAACTTGACATGACAACGATGCGCTATCTGGAGCTGCTGACCGACACCCGCAGCATCGAAGAATTGTGGGAAATGCATTGCAGCAAGATGGCGTCTTACGGGTTTGACAGGCTGCTCTATGGGTTTACGCGCTATCGGACCGAAAACTCGCTGGGCAACCCCGAGGATTTCGTTGTTCTGTCGAACCACCATCCCGACTATACTGACCGTTTTATTGGTGATGGCCTTTATTTTCACGCACCGATGACGCAATGGGCTATCCACAATACCGGCGCGTGTAGTTGGCGAGAGCTGGCCGAACGGACCAACCTTGATACCCTGACCGAGAACGAACGGCGCGTGATCGCCTTGAACCTGTCGCAAAAGGTACAAGCCGGATACACGATAAGCTTCAATTCGTTGTCGATGCGTAACCGCGGCGCGATCGCGCTGACCGCCGCAGACGGCATCATGCAGGATCAGGTAGATGCGGTCTGGCAACAGCATGGCCAGGACATCCTTGTGATGAACAATGTCGCGCATCTCAAGATCCTGTCGCTGCCCTATTCCGGGCCGGGAAAACCGCTGACCAAGCGCCAGATCGAAGCGCTGGAGTGGGTTGGCGATGGCAAGACCACACAGGATATCGCGATGCTGATGGGGCTGACCCCAGCCACGGTCGAGAAGCACCTGCGCTTGGCCCGTGAGGCGCTGAACGTCGAAACCACCGCCCAAGCGGTTCTGAAAGCGGCATTCAAAAATCAGATGTTCATTTTTGACGGCGAGCCCGTGTTGCCCTGACCCGACGCGGATTGATCAAACGGTCAGTTTTCGGGCTTAATGTTCTTGATTTAGCAACAGCATTCTACCCAAAAGCGAAACCCTAGCTAAATGGGTAGGGAATCCCTTACTTTCTTAATTGCGCGTTAATTGGCATTCTGCAATCGTTCCGTGAGTGGTGGCTTTAGCCAAGGAACATCGGGAAGATCACCCCTGAGATTTCAGGGCCCTGCCTTTCCGCCGGACAATCCGGACGTCGGCCCGAGGTGTATAATCAGCCTCGGGTCGGCACTATCGGCCCGCTCCCCCTCTCATCCCCATTGTCCCGGGGGTAGTAGCCAAAAAGAAACGGTGCCGTCCCTGGGGGCGGCACCGTTTTTTCTTTGATCGGTCGGTGAAAGACTGCGGCCGGATCAACCGGCCGCAAGAAGAATCAGGCGCCCGCTGCGGTCTTGGCGACTTCGGCTGCAAAATCCTCTTTCACTACTTCGATGCCTTCGCCCACTTCCAGCCGGACGAAACCGGTGACGGTCACGCCTGCTTCCTTGGCGGCGGCTTCGACGGTCAGGTCGGGGTTCACAACGAACGCCTGGCCCAGCAGGGTCGATTCGGCGATGAATTTCTTCATCCGGCCTTCGATCATCTTCTCGATCACCTGCTCCGGCTTACCGGATTCGCGGGCGATATCGATTTGAACCTGCTTTTCCTTCTCGACCACGGCGGGGTCAAGATCGGCTTCGGACAGCGACGCAGGGTTGGCTGCGGCGATGTGCATGGCAACCTGGCGGCCAAATGCTTCGTTGTCACCGGTCATTGCGACCAGAACGCCGATTTTGCCCATTCCTTCGGTGACCGCGTTGTGCACGTACGAAACGACCTTGTCGCCCGAAATTTTCTGCATCCGGCGCAGGGTCATGTTCTCACCGATTTTCGCGATGGCGTCGGTCAGAACGGTCGCGACGGGCTTGCCGTTGATTTCAGCGGCGTTCAGCGCGTCGATGTCGTCTACTTTCAGCGCGGCCTCGGCGATGGAAGCAACCATGCCTTGGAATTCAGCGTTCTTGCCGACGAAATCGGTTTCGGAGTTGACTTCGACAGCGACAGCGGAGCCACCATCAACAGCCACGGCCACCAGACCTTCGGCGGCGGTGCGGCCGGACTTCTTGGCGGCTTTCGCCAGGCCTTTGGTGCGCAGCCAGTCGATTGCGGCTTCCATGTCACCATCGGTTTCGGTCAGCGCTTTTTTCGCGTCCATCATGCCTGCGCCCGACGTTTCGCGCAGTTCTTTCACCATTGCAGCAGTGATCGCCATGTTACGGCTCCTCGAAATTCTTTTGAAACGGGTTCCGGGGGCGGTCTATCCGCCACCCGGTGACATTTTCATGACGGGCGGGTGCAAAGGCACCCTGCCCCGTGCATGGATCAGGCTTCGGCCACGGCCTCTTCGGCGGGGGCTTCGTCCAGCGCGCCAAGGTCCACACCGGCGGCGCCCATCTGGGCGGTCATGCCGTCCAGCGCAGCGCGGGATGCCAGATCGCAATACAGCGCGATGGCGCGTGCCGCGTCGTCGTTGCCGGGAATGATGTAGTCGATGCCATCGGGCGAGCAGTTGGTGTCAACGACGGCCACAACGGGGATGCCCAGCTTGTTGGCTTCGGCGATTGCCAGTTGCTCTTTTTTCACGTCGATGACGAACAGCAGGTCGGGAACGCCGCCCATTTCGCGGATGCCGCCCAGGGACGCGTTCAGCTTCTCCTGCTCGCGCTCCATGCCCAGACGCTCTTTCTTGGTCAGGCCTTCAAAGCCGCGCTCGGCTGCTTCGTCGATCGTTTTCAAACGGTTGATCGACTGCGAAACGGTCTGCCAGTTGGTCAGCGTTCCGCCCAGCCAACGGTGGTTCATGTAATACTGCGCGCATTTCTCAGCAGCATCGGCGACGGGCTGTGCGGCCTGACGCTTGGTGCCGACGAACAGAACACGGCCGTTTTTCGCCACGGTGTCACGGATGACTTTCAGCGCCGCGTCCAGCATGGGAACGGTCTGGGTCAGGTCCATGATGTGGATGCCGTTGCGCGCACCGTAGATGAACTCGCCCATACGGGGGTTCCAACGCTGCGTCTGGTGACCAAAGTGAACGCCGGCTTCAAGCAGCTGACGCATGGAGAACTCGGGAAGAGCCATGTCTTTTTCCTTTCCGGTTTACGCCTCGGCGGGGTGTCAGGGCATTTGCCCAACCGGCGGACCTGCAAGGATGTCTCCCTCACAAGGCCCAACCCCACCTGCGGGTTTGAGTAGCGCGCCTATACACGCCCCCTGCCCCCTCGGCAAGTGCATTGCGTTTTATTTCGCGGCTTTTTGCGCGCTACAGGAACACCCGTTCAACCACCCAATAGCCGCCGATCAACGCCATCACGCCCGACGCGGGCATGGCAATCGCCTGTCGGTACCATGTTTTGCCGCGAAACCATACACCTACGCCAAGGAATGCAAGTGCGATCACCGTCAGCTGCCCCAGTTCCACCCCGACGTTGAACCCGATCAGCGCGGGAATGAACTGCGCCTGCGGCAGGCCGAATTCCCCAAGGACCGAGGCAAAGCCAAGCCCGTGCAGCAGACCAAAGGCAAAGATCACCAAGGGCCGCCAGCGGTGCAGCTTGCCATCAACGATGATATTTTCCACCGCCACCCAGCAGATAGAGGCGGCGATCAGCGGCTCGACGATGCTGGCGGGCACGTTGACCAGCCCAAGCGCCCCCGCAGCCAGCGTGACCGTATGCGCCAGCGTAAAGGCCGAGATTTGCCAAAGCAGCGGACGCAAGTGCGGCGACAGGAAAAACAGGCCCAGCACGAACAGGATATGATCCAGCCCCTTGGGCAGGATGTGGTCGAAGCCTACCGGCACGTATTCGGCAAAGGCCTGCGGTCCGCTCAGCTGCGCCGCACCCCCTGCCAAGGGAAAGACGGGGCTGGCATCGCCACCCTCGATATAGCCGGTATAAGGGTCGTCCACGCCCTGTTGGCGCAGCACGATTTCGCCATTGCCCGCCGCCCAGCGGAATTGGAAATCCTGCGCACCGTCCGGCATCGGCGCGACAAAGGTCAGGTCGCTGGCGCGGGGCAGATCGACATTACCCGCGGGATTCAAGGTCATGTCTTTAAACGTCATTTCCAAAGGCGTGCCATCCACGAGCAAGGTAAACCCGTCCAGCAAACCCCGCATCCCCGCCATGACCTGCGGTCGCAGCGCCTCGGCTTCAAGGATGCGCAGCGCGTGATATCTGTCGGTTTCTTCTGCTTCGTCCGTGTCGGCCACGCCATCCAGATCTATGCCCGCCAGAAACGCCTCGGCGTTCAGGCGCAGTTCCAGCACGGCTTGTCCGTCCCGTACGTAAAGATTGGCGATGGTCGGCGTCACCTCATGCGCGGTCGAAACCGTGGCAAGGCTTGACAACACCCAAATCAACAGCAGCTTGACTGCCATGAAACTTTTAGCCCGCATTCTGATCCTCGCCCTTGTCTTGTCACCCGCACAGGGCGCATTTGCCCATGAAGTATGGCTCGACTCTGCCGAATGGCAACTGCAACCGGGTGACGACCTGGTGGTCAGCTTGAAAAACGGCGAGGATTTCGACGGGATCGAACTCAGCTGGCTGGACCGCCGCATGACCCGTTTCGACAGTATCACGGACGACGATGTTACCGCGCTGCAAGGGCGTGCGGGCGATATCCCCGCGGTCCAGACGGTCGCGCCGGACGAAGGGCTGATGGTGCTTGCCTATTCCTCGACCCATTCCACGGTGCGCTACAAGACTTGGGAAAAATTCATGTCCTTCGCCGGCCACAAGGATCTGGCGCGCGATATTCCGGAAGTCGCGCTGTATCACAAGGCAAACGACCTGCCGTTCAAGGACTTCAAGGAAGTTTACTGGCGTCATTCCAAGGCCTTGCTGGGCATAGGTGATGCAAAAGGCAAGGACAGGGAGCTGGGGCTGGAAACCGAATTTGTCGCCATGAGCAATCCTTATACCGACGATCTTGCCAATGGATTTCAGGCCATGCTGCTGTATCAGGGCCGCCCCCGCGACGAAACTCAGGTCGAGGTCTTCGACCGCGCCCCCGACAAATCCGTGACAGTCACCCGCCTGCGCACCGATGCGGGCGGCGTCGTTACTGTGCCTGTCATCCCCGGCCATACCTATCTGCTGGATTCGGTGGTCTTGCGCCGCCCCGATGCCGACCTCGCCACGAAGACCGAGGCGATCTGGGAAACGCTGTGGGCCGCGATGACCTTTCACGTACCGCAATAGCGCCGCTTGCGCAGCCTCCGCTTTGCGGGCAGACAGGGCCGCATGACACGGGTTTTATGTATCGGAAGCGTCCTGTGGGATGTTATCGGCCGCGCCGAGCGCGCCATAGGGCTGGGCAATGATGTGCCCGGCCATATCACCCGTTTGCCCGGTGGCGTGGCAATGAATATTGCCATGGCGGTCCAGCGCGCAGGGCTGCGCCCATTCGTCCTGACCGCCATCGGATCCGATGACGAGGGCACGGAATTGATGCGTGCATGCAAGGGTTTGCAGGTCGAAACTGATCTGGTTTTCCGCAGCGCAGACATGCCGACCGACCGCTATTTGGCAATTGAGGGAGAAAACGGGCTGATTGCCGCCATTGCCGATGCGCATTCGCTGGAACGGGCCGGTGATGCGATCCTTTCGCCGCTGTTGGATGGGCGGCTTGGGTCCGACGCGGCACCCTATGACGGGCTGATCTGCGTCGATGGCAACCTGACCCGCGATCTGCTGTCGCGCATCGCACTGGCGCCGGCCTTTGCGCGCGCCGATCTGCGCGTGGTCCCCGCCAGCCCCGGCAAGGCCGAGCGGATCGGGCCGCTGATCGCGCGCCTGAATGCCACGCTTTACGTCAACCTCGAAGAGGCCGGATTGCTGGCCACCGCCACCTTTGCCGACGCCCCCAGTGCCGCCCATGCGCTGCTGGAACAGGGCGCGCACCGCGTGCTTGTGACGGATGGCGCGCGCGCCGTGTCCGATGGCGTCGCGGGGCAAGGCATCGTCACAATGAACCCGCCGCAAATTCGCGAGGCCCGCGTGACCGGCGCGGGCGACACGTTCATGGCCGCCCATATCGCCGCCGAACTGGCCGGCCAGGACCGCGCCCAAGCCCTTGAAACCGCGCTGGAAACCGCCGCCCGTTACGTCGCAGGAGAGCCCGCATGACCGCCTTTTTCACCCCCTCGCCCGAGGTTGCCGAAGCCTTTGCCGATGGACGCCCCGTTGTCGCGTTGGAAAGCACGATCATCACCCACGGGATGCCCTACCCCGACAACCTGACCACCGCCCGCGCGGTCGAGGACACCGTGCGCGAATCCGGTGCCACCCCGGCAACCATTGCCGTGCTGGAGGGCAGCTTGCACGTCGGCCTGACCGACACGCAGCTTGAAACGCTGGCGCAGGCCAAGGGTGTCGCAAAGCTCAGCCGTGCCGATCTGGCCGCCTGCATGGCGCGCGGCGGCACCGGGGCCACCACTGTCGCATCGACCATGATCGCCGCGCGGCTGGCCGGGATTGAGGTGTTCGCCACCGGCGGCATCGGCGGCGTGCATCAAGGGGCCGATCAGAGCTTTGACATTTCCGCCGACCTGCAAGAACTGGCGCAAACCCCTGTCACAGTTGTCGCGGCGGGTGCAAAGGCGATCCTTGACTTGAACAAGACGCTGGAAGTGCTTGAAACACTGGGTGTTCCCGTTGTTGCCATGGGGCAGGACAGCCTGCCCGCCTTTTGGTCTGCCACGTCCGAATTGAAGGCGCCGCTGCGCATGGACACCGCGCCCGAGGTCGCCCGCGCCCACCGCCTGCGCCGCGCGATGGGCATTCCCGGCGGTCAGTTGATCGCCAACCCGATCCCCGCCACGCTGGAAATTCCGCCCCATGAAATGGCCCCCGTGATCGCGCAGGCCAATGCAGATGCCGATGCCATGGGCATCACCGGCAAAGAGGTCACGCCCTTCCTGCTAAGCCGGATCTACGATCTGACCGGGGGGCGGTCGTTGAAGGCCAATATCGGGTTGGTGCTGAACAATGCCCGGCTTGCGGCCGAAATCGCCACCCAATTGGTGAAAATTTCATAAATCCGCGGTCATATGCGCCAAAACCCCTGCGATGATGCATCAATCGCCATTGTGACGTGGCGGCAAAGTGCCTAACTACATGGCCACGGCCACGGCCGCATCCCAGTTTCCCCGCGAGTTGACCCGCATATGACAAGCCCCTTTGACGAAACAACGCCAATTCCGCGCAAGCCGGGGCTTTTTGGCCGACTGCGGTCCTCTTTTCTGACGGGGATCGTCGTGATCGCCCCTGTCGGTTTGACCATCTGGCTGCTCTGGACGCTGGTGGGATGGGTCGATGGGGTGGTTCTGCCGCTGGTGCCGGAACGGTTCCAGCCGGAACATTACATCGGCATCAACCTGCGCGGCGTCGGCCTGATCATTTTCCTGGTCTTTACCATCCTCGTCGGCTGGATCGCGCGTGGGTTGATCGGGCGGTCGCTGATCCGTTTTGCCGAAAGCCTCGTGGAACGGATGCCGGTGGTTCGGTCAATCTATTCGGGTGTGAAGCAGATCGCGGAAACGGTCTTTGCCCAGACCGAACGCAGCTTTGAAAAGGCCTGCCTGATCCAGTACCCCCGAAAGGGCGTCTGGGCCATCGGCTTTGTCTCGACCGAGGCGAAGGGAGAGATCGCGCGGCGCGCCGAAGCCGGCGGTCGCCTGATGTCGGTTTTCGTACCGACCACGCCGAACCCGACCTCGGGGTTTTTGCTCTATTTCCCGGCAGAGGACGTTATCGAGTTGGACATGTCGGTAGAGGATGCCGCCAAGCTGGTGATCTCGGCAGGGCTGGTTTATCCGAACCCGAAGAACCCCAAGATTCCCGCGCAATCTGAATAATCCGGCGCTGAATGCGCCATCCGGGTGCCATTTATGTTGAAAAATACCTGACGCGGCAAAGCGACACTTCCCAGACAACCCAAGCCAGTATAATGCTTTTATTTGCCTTTGGTTGAAACGCGGGGAATAAAATTAGTGACTGATACAATTCTGGATTGCTGCATCATTGGCGCCGGGCCTGCCGGGCTTCAGGCCGGGTATAAAATGGCAAGAATGGGCATGGATGTGCGCCTGTTGGAACGGGGCCAGGTCGGCCAGTTCTTTCGCCAGTTCCCGCGCCACCGCACCCTGATTTCAATCAACAAGGTGCATACTGGCCTGTCCAATCCAGAAACCAAACTGCGCTATGACTGGAACAGCCTGCTGAATGACGATGGCGTGCTGTTCCCCGATCACAGCAAGAAATATTTCCCGAACGCCGATGTTTACGTGGAATACCTGGAACAGTTCGGTGGGCTTCTGGGCGACCGGATCGTCGAGAATTGCGAGGTGACGCGCGTCAGCAGTGATGATGGTTTGTTCACCCTGACCTGCGCCGATGGCAGCACCCACCGTGCGCGCAGCGTGATCGTCGCCACCGGTGTCTCGCGCCCGTGGAATCCCGAGATTGAAGGTTGGGATTTGGTCGATCAATATTACGACTTCGACACAGATGGCGCGGTTTACGACGACAAGCGCGTGCTGGTCGTGGGCAAGGGCAATTCCGCGTTCGAGACCGCCGATGCGCTGATCGAACATGCGCAGGCGATCCATGTCATGTCGCCCAACCCGCTGAAATTCGCGTGGAACACCCATTTCGTCGGGCATCTGCGGGCGGTGAACAACAATTTCCTCGATACTTACCAACTGAAATCGCAAAACGCGGTGATCGACGCCTCGATCCGCAAGGTTGAACGCAACAACGACGGCACGCTGACGGTCACCGCCGGCATGGAAGCCGCCGAAGGGCACGACATCGTGCTGACCTATGACAAGATCATCGCCTGCACCGGGTTCCGGTTCGACGCGTCGATCTTTGACGAGGATATCCGCCCGACCCTGCGCCACATGGACAAATTCCCCGCCATGACAGCGCAATGGGAAAGCGAGGAAATTCCCGGTCTTTTCTTTGCAGGCACCATCATGCAATGCCGCGATTTCAAAAAGACCATGTCGGGGTTTGTCCATGGCTTCCGCCACAATGTCGAATGCCTTGTAGATTTCATCGCCGACCGGCTTGGCACTGCGCCCATGCCCTCTGATACGGTTCCGATGCAGCGCGAGGCGCTGGCAGATGTGCTGATCGACCGGTTCTCGACCAATGCCGAACTGTTCTTGCAGCCAGCTTTCATGGCCGATGCCATCATCCTGTCTGGGCCGGATGCGGGCAAACGCCTGCGCGGCGTGCCCATGGCGTGGCTGCGTGAACAGGCCGATTTGCGAAAACACGGTGTAATGGCGCTGAGCATGGAGTTCGGCAATTTCGGTGACAGCCCGATGCATGTGAAGCGTCAAAATACGCTGCAAGGCGATCATGCCGATCCGTTCATCCACCCCGTGCTGCGCATCTTCCGCGGCGACGAGGTGGCGATGGCCCACCTGCCCGACCATCTGGACAGCGACTGGCGCAGCGCCGCCGCCAAGGATGCCGGTGCCGGCACGGTGCAGGAAATGACCTATGACGGAAAGCTGCAATCCTGCGCCCATGCCGCGCGGCAAAAACTGATCGAGGTGCTGACTCAGCATGACATCGGCCAGCCAGCACGCGCCACCACGGCGGCGCGCTAAGCCGTTGTAATCAAAACCGATCTGGCCGGGATTAATTCAGCATACCGGCCAGATCGACGGTTCCGTGATCGTTCAGCGCCGCCCAGTGTTCGGCAAGGAAACGATCCGCCGCCGCGCGCCCTTTGGCCTTGAGCTGCAATAACAGTGCCGGTTGCGGCAGCAGCTTTGTCGCGACGGACAGCCTGTTCATCAGCGCGTCATCGGCCACCATATGCACATGACCCGTTTCATCGCGCCCTCTGTCACGCTTCCCTCGTCGATCAGGCGCTGGACAAAGGCAACCGCGCGCAATTCGCGCAACAGAGAGGAATTGAAGCTGATCTCGTTGATCCGGTTCTGGATCTGTTGTGGCGTCAGGGGCAGGCTTTCGCGCTGGATCGGGTTGATGTTCACGATCAGAATATCGGCTGGCAAGCCCTTGTCAAACAGGGGAAATAACGCCGGATTACCACTATATCCGCCGTCCCAATATGCCTCTTTCCGGTCGGTTTCGGGATCATGAATCTCTACCGCCTGGAACATTTCCGGCAAGCAGGCAGAGGCAAGCAGCGCATCCGGGGTGATCCCCTCGTGGGTGAAAATGCGGATCATGCCGCTGCGCACGTTTGTCGCCCCGATAAACAACCGCGGCCCCTCGTGCGAGCAGACACGATCAAAACGGAATTCCTCGGCCACGTCGGCCAATGGATTACGGTAGAACGGCCCCAATGCATAGGGCGACGCCACACGAGAAGCGGCGTCTAACATCGCGTAAGGAAAGGTATAATCCAACGCGGCCGAGGTTGCGCCAGGACTGGGCGAAAAGGCCTTGGCCATGTGGCCCAGCCATGGCATGCCGTGCAAGTCGCGCAAGGCGCCCATCCGGGTCCACAGCCAGTTCAGGTTGCGCCGCGCCCCTTCGCGCCCGCCATCAAGCCAGCCCGATTTATAGGCCGCGCCGTTCAGCGCCCCCGCCGAGGTGCCAGAGATTGCGTCGATCTCCAGCTTGTCCTCGTCCAGCAGCCTGTCCAGCTCCAAGTCTGACACATGTTACCTGTTTCCCCTGATTTCATCGAGAGCGTTGAGCGCGCGGCGTTCGCGGGTGAGGATGTTTTCGGCGCTCTTGGTCCAC
>JGI24025J20009_10003022_pt1 | contig 11677 bp, 14 predicted proteins | sample Cruoilmetagenom3_FD_20009 | JGI IMG/M metagenome (IMG submission 20009) | reverse complement strand
GTCATTAAGCTTAGTTGTGGTACAATGCGGGTGGTTGTGCCTCCGANACGNCAAACGNGCCTCCGTAGCTTGATGGACACCCGCCAAAATTGTCCCTGTAGCTCAATGGACAGAGTACTGGCCTCCGAAGCCAGGGATGTGAGTTCAACTCTCGCCAGGGACGCCACCCTTCGCTCTTCTTTACTCAAACTTAAACTTTTTCCTGATCGCCAAAACGACGAAGCCGTGTTTTTCGATTTCTTCCTTGGTGTGGAATTTTTCCATCTCTTTAGTGTTGAATTTGTACAGAACCTCGCATTCTATTTCTCGGCCAGTAAGTTCACGAGTGTTTTGTTTTTGTTCTTTGAGAACAAGAGTATCGCCGGGTCGGCATTCAAAATCCGCCAACCGAACCTCAAACCCTTTTTTGCCTTCGCTGACGGCCTCAAAATATTCCTGCTGAACTTTTTTCTCAATTTTCATAACTTAATTGCCTAATAGCGGCTTCTTCGAGCGGCGTAGTTGAACGGGTAAAAATAACTCTGCCATTTTTCATCCGAAGAACCGTAACTATTGTCGAAAAAGAAATAATCAGCCAGCGTTTCTCTTAGACGAGTTAGCTCTTTTAAGCGCGGTCGGTTTTTTTGATCCCCTATGGTCAGGTCCAAAAGTTCGAGGGCTCTCTTAAAAGCAAGATCGCTGTATTCTTTCTTTTTCTTTCTCCAGGAAATGGTTCGCCCGACCTCGCTGCCAATGTTAGCCATCTGCTCAAAAAATGGAAGATCAAACCATCGTCCTTGGGATAATTCTTTGTGGTGAACGCTCATTGCTTTATCAGCTTATTGACAATCTCTTTAATCTTCCGCTGAATTCTTGGGTTTTCAACCCCTCTGGTTAAGTTGTTTTGGGAAGGACGAAGATTGATCATTGAATCAAACTTGATCATATTCTCGTCGGCTACGTCTGGATAAATATTTATTCCCCATAAATCTTTTTGGTGGGAGCCGTCTTTTAATAAAAGACCTTCCTCATCGGAGTGGAGTTCTCCGTCCACCGCCATGACCTCTCTTTGGGTGTCCACAACCGCTTTAACAAGGTTTCCAAACGTGTTTTTGGCCATCTCTTTTAATTCTTCTTTGGATATTTTGTCGTTGATTATTTCCATGATTTAATTTGCTCGATGATGGTTTCTTTTGTATAATATCACATATTGGAGGGGTGCGAGAGCGGCCTAATCGGCACGCCTGGAAAGCGTTGCGGGGAGCAATCCCCACGTGGGTTCGAATCCCACCTCCTCCGCCACGCTTAGCGTGGCATCTGAGACGCTCAGCGTCTCGCCACCGACCCTTACACCCCTTGACAAACGAATAATTATTCGTTATTATTAATTTCTAATGACGAAACCAATCACAAAAAATAGCCGAGGCCCTTGTATTTTGGAAAGGCTATCAAAGTGAAGGGAGGTGAATACGTAATGCCATTAGGACTTGGTAGAAGACTTGGTTTTGGTCGTGGACGGATGGGGGGACCCCTCGCCGCCGGACCGGGAGGAACTTGCGTTTGTAGTAATCAGGATTGCAAACACGAAATTCCTCATCAAATCGGGGCTCCTTGCACGCAGCAAAAATGCCCCAAGTGTAATAGCCCCATGATTCGAAAGCGTTAAAGCTTTCGCCTCAATATGGTAGGATAGGTCTAATGACTAAAGAAACTGTTTCTATTGTTAGCGTAGTTGCCAATCTCGTCTTTGGGCTTTTGAAAATAGGATTGGGGTTGGTCGCTAAAAGCTCGGCCTTAATGGCCGAAGGCCTGCACTCGGGAATTGACGTTATTTCCTCGGGAATTACTTTTATTGGCATCAAGGTTGCCAAAAGGGAACCGACCAAGGAGCATCCCTACGGTTGGGGACGGGCTGAGGTTTTGGCGGGGTTGGCGGTCACCGTTTTTCTAACCCTCGCCGGTTTAGGAATTATTCGCGAAGCGGTTACCACCCTTCTTAGCGGTCAGCATGAGGCGGAAATAAATATTTTAGCGCTTTTGGTAATGCTCGCCTCGGTGGGTATCAATGAGGCCCTGGCCCGATTGAAAATCAAGATTGGTCAAAAGGAGGAAAGTTTAGCCCTGATTGCCGACGGTAAGCATTCACGGGTGGATGTTTTAAGCTCTGCCGCCGTGCTGGCTGGTTTGGGTTTAACCCATTTCTTCCCGATTGCCGATTCTCTAACCGCTACCTTCGTCGGGATTTATGTTCTCTACGAAACAGTTATTCTCGGTAAGGAAATTACCGAAAATCTTCTCGACATCGCTGACCTCAAAGTTGAAAAAGAAATCGAAAAAATCTGCCGAGAACAGCAGGTCAACTTAGTGATGCTAAAGACGCGAAAAATTGGAGCCCTAACTCTGGCCGAACTGGAAATTTCTCTTCCGACCGAAACCAAAATCAGCCGGGCTGACGATCTCATCTCCGAATTGCAAGAAACCCTAATTGCCAAAATTCCTCGTTTGGAATATGTAGTCGTTCAAATTAAGGGAATTGGAAAAAGGTCGCGAATGCTTCGGGGACAATGCACCGAAACTTTGGAACGGCTCGGTCCCAAAAAACTGGGCTGGCGAGTAGCCATTCCTTACCGCGACGGTAAGCCCTATGATGATTTTGGCGCGCCAGAATATTTAGTTACCGATTACGAAAACGATAAAGAGGTTTTGCGTCAGACGATTAAAAATCCCTATTATAAGATCGGCCGCGGCCACGGGGTTCGCTTTTCCCAAGCGGTCCAAGCCGATGAAGTTCGCACCCAAAACATTGGCGAAAACGCCAAAAAAGCGCTTAAAGATTTAGAGATTGTAGTAGCGCATTTTAATGCGCGCCCCTCGTCAAAATGACAAATTTATTTATTACAGTAACGACTAAAGTTGTCACTCCAATTTTATTTTTAGTCCTCTTAGCACCAACGGTATCCGCTCAAGAAGAAAACCAACCCCCACAGGAAGAATTTTTTGAGGGAAGGATCGAAACTATCCTTGAAGAAACTGAAAATTACCAAAAACTAGAAATTCTTATCACTAACGGCTTACGCCGAAACGAAAAAATAGAAATCGAGGTAGGGGGAGAATTTCAAAGAGTAGGACAGGTTAAATATAAAGTAGGGGACAAGGTCGTCGTTTCCAGTTTGGGCTATATCACCGACTTCGTCCGCCAGCGACCGCTGGTTTGGCTTTTCGCGATTTTCGTTGTCCTGGTTATGCTCATCGGGCGGTTTTGGGGGACCACCTCGCTTTTGGGGATGGGGATCTCGTTTTTGGTTATCTTCAAAATTATCCTTCCCCAAATTTTGGCTGGTCACGATCCCGTCCTGATCACCATTCTCGGCTCGTTGCTGATTATTCCGGCCACTTTTTATCTCTCTCACGGGTTTAACAGGAAAACGACGGTGGCTATCGGGGGAACCTTGATTTCCTTGGTCATCGCCGGTCTCCTCTCCAAAATTTTTGTCGAACTGACCCATTTGACCGGTTACGCTTCCGACGAGGCCTCCTTCTTGCGGATGATGAAAGGAGGGGCGGTTAATATCAAGGGCTTGCTTTTAGCGGGGATGATCGTTGGAGTTTTGGGAGTTTTGGACGACATTACCGTTGCCCAAGCGGCGGTCGTTGAGCAGTTGCGGCAAGCCAACCCTAATTTAAGGCCCGGTGAACTCTTCAATCGGGCGATGAAGGTCGGTCAGGATCACATCGCTTCGATGGTCAACACCCTGGTTCTGGTTTACACCGGAGCTTCCCTGCCCTTGCTCTTGCTTTTTGTCAACAACCCCCAGCCCTTTTCTCAGATTATCAACTACGAAATTATTGCTGGGGAAATCGTCCGCACCTTGGTCGGTTCTATCGCCTTGATCCTCGCCGTCCCCACCACCACCTTCCTGTCGGTTAATTTCGGCCGTCCCAGAAGCTAACTTATGGTAGAATCAAAGGGAAATGGCGGAAAATCAGATTGAAGAAATAAAATCCAAGATTGACATCATTGACCTTGTTTCCGGCTATGTTCCGATCGAAAAGGCCGGGAAGAATTATAAGGGCCTTTGTCCCTTTCACAAGGAAAAAACCCCCTCCTTTATGGTCTCCCCGGAGTTGCAAATTTTCAAGTGCTTTGGTTGCGGTCGTGGGGGGGACATTTACGCTTTTCTGCAGGAAATTGAGGGGATTGAGTTTGGTGAGGCCTTGAGAATGCTCGCCGAGCGGGGGGGAGTCAAGCTAAAAAGTCGCCGACCGGGCCCTCAACAAGAAAAGCGTAAACAGGTTTTGGAGATTAACAATCTGGCCAAGGAGTATTTTAGCTATATCCTTAATGAGCACCGGGTCGGCAAAGGAGCCCGCGAGTATCTTAAGAAGCGGGGAATAAAAAAGGAAACCATCGAGACCTTTGGCCTTGGTTACGCTCCCGACTCCTGGGAAAGCCTCTCTAAATTTTTGTCAGGTAAAAATTACCCAGAAACGGCTCTTCTGGCCGCTGGTCTGGTCAGATTGCGGGATCAAGATAAAAGCCCCTACGACTTTTTTCGCGGCCGGATAATGTTTCCCTTTTTTGGGCATAATAAGGGCATTATTGGCTTTGCTGGTCGGGCCCTGGGAAAAAATGAACCCAAATACATTAACATTGGCCAGACCCCCGTTTTTAAGAAAAGCACCTTCCTTTACGGCCTGTCTCAGGCGAAAATGGCTATCAAGCAAAAAGATTCGGCCCTTGTTGTTGAGGGGCCTTTTGATGTTATCTCTCCCTTTCAGGCGGGGACCAAGAATGTGGTCGGTTCCCAGGGAACCGCTCTGACTTTGGGACAAATTAAAATCCTCAAACGCTACAGCGATAATGTTGCTCTATGCTACGATACCGATCTGGCCGGAGACGCGGCGGCTAAGCGTGGAATTGACTTGGCCGAAGAGCAGGGCCTAAATGTCAAAGTGATCACCTTGCCTGCCGAGTATAAAGACCCCGACGAAATGGCTCAAAAAGACGCCAGGGCTTGGAAAGAGGCGACGGAGTCGGCCGTCTCCGTTTACGACTTCTTTTTCTCCTCCGCTTTTAAGCGTTACGACGCCGGCAAGCCCTTGAGCAAAAAGCGGGTCGCCGCCGAACTTTTGCCGATTATCAAAGGGATTCCCGATGAGATTGAGCAGGATCACTACGTTCGTAGACTAGCGTCTGCCCTGGAAACGGAAGTTGGTGTCGTCATATCAGCGATGGAGCAGACAACAACGGAAGACAGAGGACGGAGGGCAGAAGACAGATCTAGAAGACGGAAGACGGAAGACAGAAATGTCGAGGCCGCGAAGAAACTGGGACTGGAGGAGTACGTTTTGTCCCTGGTTTTACATTCCCCTTTAGACTTAGCCCAAAAAACCTTACACAAGTTGGGTAAGGGGGATTTTGCTGATAAAACAACCCTAAAGATTTTTGAGGAACTAAAAAGTTATCTGGCCGGTCGCCGGCGGAAGTTTAAAATTGAGGTCTTTGGTGGTAAACTTAAAGGAGCCGAAAAAGAACTTTTAGGTAAGGTTTACTTGGTCCAACTTGGGGAGTTAACCGAGCAGGAGTCTAAGTTGGAAGAGGAGATCGAAAGGGCGACTAAACTGTTGAAGGTGCGGGGATTGAAACGGGAAATGAAAACCTTAAGTTTGGAGATTAAAGACGCGGAGTTGTTGGGTGAGAAAGAGGCTTTGGAATCGGCCCGCGAGGCCTTCCAAAAGGCTTCGCAACGGTTGTCTAGGATTTCGTAATTATGGTTGGTAAGAGCAATAAAATTGAAAAGTTAATCGAAAAAGGTCAAGAGGAGGGTTACGTTCTTCAGGAAGATGTTTTGAAACTTTTTCCCGAGGCCGAGGAAGATATTGAGACCCTTGATGATCTCTACCGAATCTTGATCGAAAATGGGATTGATGTCTTTGACGAGTTCGCCGAGGGCAAAAAGAAGACCGCCAGCGAAATAGAGGAAGAAGTCAAGGTGACCTCGACTTTGAGCAATGTCACCTCCGATCCGGTGCGCATGTATTTAAAGGAAATTGGCAAAGTGCCCCTTTTGGCTCGGGAGGAGGAGGTCTCGTTGGCTAAAAGGATCGAGAAGGGTGACGAAGAGGCGCGGGAAAAAATGACCACCGCCAACCTGCGTTTGGTGGTTTCGATCGCCAAAAAATATCTCCATCGCGGGCTTTCCTTTTTAGACCTAATCCAGGAAGGGAACACCGGCTTGATGCGGGCGGTCGAAAAGTTCGACTGGCGGCGGGGGTTTAAGTTCTCTACCTACGCCACTTGGTGGATCCGCCAGGCTGTCACCAGGGCGATTGCCGATCAGGCGCGGACCATCAGGATTCCGGTCCATATGATCGAAACGATTAACAAGTTTAGAAAAACTCAGCGCGAACTGAGCCAAGAACTAAACCGCGAGCCGACTTCCGAAGAGGTGGCCGAAAAGATGGAGATTTCTAAAGAAAAAGCCGAGCAGATTGTCAAGATTTCCCGGAAGACGACCTCTCTAGAGAAGCCGGTCGGTAAGGAGGAGGACACGCGACTCAAGGAGTTTATTCCCGACGAGGACACAAAGACGCCAATGGAAACCGCTTCCCATGCCTTACTGCGGGACCAACTCGGTGAGGTTTTGAAGTCCCTGACTCCCCGGGAACAGCGGATTTTGGAACTGCGGTTTGGTTTGATTAACCACCATCCGCGGACTTTAGAAGAGGTTGGTAAAGAATTTGGGATTACCCGCGAGCGGATTCGTCAAATAGAGGCCAAAGCGCTGAGGAAGTTGCGCCATCCTTCGCGGGCCAAACAACTCCGAGATTACCTGGAATAGTATCCTGTTACATGAGTAGCCAAGGATGAAAGATCGCTTAAAAAGTTACAAGAGTCGAACTTGACAATATCGCAAAATTGTTATATATTACCTTTATTATGAACTGGAAAACCCACAAAAAACAGCTTTTGAAGGATCACAAATTTAGAAGGGCGGTGGCCGAAGCCAAACCGGAGTACGAGATCGCTCGGGCTTTTGTTTCGGCCCGAATCAAGTATAAGCTGACCCAGAAACAGTTGGCTAGGAAACTCAAGACAGCGCAATCGGTTGTTTCCCGAATCGAGAACGCCCGCACTACCGCTTCGGTTTCCTTCCTCAAACGTTTCGCCGCCGCTTTTGGTGGGAGGTTAAAAATTGGTTTTGAAGGTATTTAAAGCCACCCCTCGGCCCGCTTTGTTTTTGTTGCTTGCTACCCCATAGACTTGACATTTTCCCTTTTCTCAAAGCCCTTTCTTTAGTTTGCTTTTTGGACTGCTTTGTGTTATAGTGACAGCGCACAGGAAGGTGGATGGTTGCTCCGACGTAACGTCGGAGAGGAAAGTCCAGACAGCATAGAGCAAGGGAGTGGGCCGCAAGGTCCGAGCCGTAAGGCCTGGTGCTCCTAAAACCGAAAGGTTTGGGAGACAGATTTGGAATCAACCAAATCTGAGAGCAACAGGGACGATCAAGTGCCCCTGTGAGTTTAAAAACTCACGAGGTGCTCACCTGAAACGGGCAATCCCACCCGCTGCAATCCACGACTGTACCATTTGAGCTTGCTCGGCGACGGTACGAAGATGGAGCGAAGATAGATGACCGTCTTAAAAACAGAATCTGGCTTACGCCCTCCTGTGCAATTTTTCACTCAATTTCAAGTAGAGACCTGATGATGAGGTAACCCATCAGGGTGGTGGGGATAGCCAGAAGGGCCCCCGAAACTCCAAAAAGTCTTCCGCCGATCAAGATAGCAAGCAGGGTGACAATTGGCGAGAAGCCCACTGCCTTTTCCATTACCTTGGGAACGATAAAGTTGCTCTCAATCTGCTGAATCAAAATATATAAGGCGGCGACCAAAGCAACCGAGAGGGGAGACTGAACCGAAGCTACCAAAACCGCGGGAATAAAAGCGACGATTGGGCCAATCATCGGCACAATCTCTAGAAATCCGGCGATGACCGCCAGAGATAGGGCGTAATCAATTCTTAAAATTGTCAGACCTACAAAAGAGGCCAGACCAATGACGAGCATCATAAAAACCTGCCCTCTTAACCATCCCCCGAGACGATCTTCAATATCCTCAATGAGAGCGGCCACCCTCTTTCCCGAAACCTTGCCGTAGAGTCCCAAAAGCCTTTCCTTCAAATTGGGATAATCAAGCAAAAAGTAGAAAGTCAACACAAAAACGGTGACAATCGAGAAGGCGTTAGAGAAGAAGTTCAGAGTCATTTTGACCAAATCGCCGGTGGTTTTTGATACTTCGGAAACAAGGGCGTCCAAGAATTGGTCTCCGACCGACCCCAGTCCGGGAAGAGAAATAGAAGAAACATAAAACGGCAGCCGCTCGACCAGTCTTTGTAATTGATTAACGATGGGGGGAAGAGCCATCGCGAAAAGCCCGACGACCAGCCCCAAGAAAAAAATGTAGGTTAGGGCGACGGCCAGGGTCCGCGAAAGTTTTTGTTCCGTCAGCCAATCGACCAGGGGGCTGAGACCGAGGGTAAGGATCAGAGAAATAAAGACGGCTATGATAATATTTCCAATCTGGGCTACCAGCCAAAGGACCAGGAGAGAGGTTAGGAGGATCAATATGGTTCTGGTGGAGATGATGATGTCTTTGTTCACGTTATTAACGTAATGACAAGCTTGCTTGTTATGTAACAAATAAATTTATCACTTCAGATAGGATTTTACCATTTTCTCGACCTTTTTTTCAAAGTCGGACTCTGTCAAATCAAACCACTTTATTTCTTTGTCCCTTTTAAACCAAGTCAACTGCCGGCGGATGTAGCCGTGAAGGTCGAATTTAATTTTTTGGAGCATTTCTTCTTTGGTGATTTCGCCGTCGAGATGATCAGCGGCCGTTTTATAAATGATTCCCTGCATCGGTGCTGTGTTTTTATATCCGCGGTTGGTGAGGTCTCGAACCTCGTCAAGAAGGCCGTTGTTGACGATGGCCTCTGCCCAACGATCTGCACGATCGTAAAGAACTTCGCGAGGAGCGGTCAAACCAATCTTTAAAACTTTGGCGGACGAGGGAAAGAGCCTGGCTCTAATTCCCCCGTCAGAGCGAGGCTCTGAGGAATCGGCCGCCGCAACTTCAATCGCTCTAACTAATCTTCTCGGATTTTTCGGATCGATTGTCTTAGCTCGCTCGGGATCAAGTTTCTGAATTTTTTCAAAAAGCTCCTCGGTCGAAAGTTTTTCCAACTCCTTTCTTAATTCCCAATCCGGCGAGATTCGAGGAAGCTCCGTTTCCCCCAAGACAGCGGCAAGATAAAATCCCGTCCCCCCAACCAGAAAAGGAATTTTTTGACGCCGCCAGATGCTCTCAATCTCTTTCGTCGCCGCATCCTTAAACCGAGCGACGGAAAACTTCCGATCCGGCTCGACCACATCGTAAAGATGAATATAAATACCTCCAACAACCCAAAACCCCTCACCAACAACGTGATTGGGAACGGTTCCCTTCATCCTTGATATAGCGGGCTTTTTGCCGGTACCGATGTCCATATACTTAAAGAGTTGACGCGAATCGGCGGAGATGATTTCCCCGTCGAATTTTCTGCACAACTTAATTCCCAGCGAAGTTTTTCCCGTCGAAGTTGGCCCGCAAATGATAATTAGTTTATTCATGTGCTAAAATTATAACGCGGATACGGGTTCGAAAGCCAACTAGGGAGGTGAAACGCTATGGAAAGCAAAAAATTGGTTAATGCACTTTTAATGGTAGGCGCTGTAGCTATCGGTGGGGTTGGTCTATTTACCTATCTGAGTAAGGTTGAAAGTATTGGCGGTAAGAGGTGCGGGATGGAGGATTGCCACGGTCTTGATATTACTTGTGGACCAAACATTCCCAAATCTTGCACAATGACGTACGAACTCGGGGACAATTGTCGGCAGTATGCTAGTTGTGAAATTATTGGTGGTAAGTGTCAACTAGTTAAGAGCGAGAAATTTGAATTGTGTAAATCTTGTGTTGAGAAATGCGCCGAAGATTTCAAGGACGATGTTATAGAAATCTTTAGGTGTGAGGGTGGTTGTTACAAAGAAGGCCTCTAAAGGGTTTGCAAGGCCTGGCCTCGTGTGGTAGGATATAACTTATCATGACCAAACAAAGAATTTTAACCACTCTTAAAAACTTTCAGCGCTTATCTGACAAGTCCCGTCGGCGGTTTTTTGATGCTTTTGAAGAAAAGATGCTCTATCGAACAACCAAAACAGAGAATCCTGAAACCACGCCTCAAATAGTACAAAAGGTGCTTGAACGATACCAAACAAAAAGATGACCAAACGCAAGGATGAGACAAGTTATAAAGAAACTGCATTTGGCATAATTCCACGATCAAAACTTATTCCTCTTGAAATCGAAGGCGTGAAAAGAGCATGGGATTTTGTTTTGAGCGAGCGTAAAAAAACGAAAATTTCCATAACGCCGGCCTTCACCAAGAAACTTCACGAGGTCGGTTTTGCCTGGATATTTCCAAAAGAAGGTGGCAACTTTCGGAAAGTTGAAGTAACCGTTTCGGACCACATTCCACCCAAATACTATCTTGTTCCTCAATTTATGGACAGTTATTGTAAGGATTTGAAGGAGAGGTTACAGCATCTACCAAGTTTAGACCAGACCGGTTTTATTGAAAAATTGATTTCTCTCCTTGCTTGGGCACACCATCGTTTTCTTTGGATTCATCCGTTCAAAGACTACAATGGCCGCGCTGGCCGTCTTTTGATAAACGTCATTCTTTTCAATCTTGACTTACCTCCAATTGAACTTAAAGTTGAAACTAAACTTGGTAGGAAAAAATACGTGCAAGCGCTAAAAAATGCCGACGATGGGGATTACTTAGATTTAGAGAAGATAGTTAGAAAAGCCATTGAGGAAACAACAGAGGATCTGGCATTATTTTGAATTCTTCCAGGTTTGCGTTAAAACCTTGTGCCTTCTTTTCTTTTCGGAAAGAGGAACGTTGTCTTTGTAAAGTTTGGCCGCGACGGTGCCGGGGCGTTCGGAGTAAATCAAGATAAAGGCGTTTTCGAATTTTAATTCCTCAAAAAGTTTAACCGTGTTTTGAAACTGCTCTTCGGTTTCACTGGGGAAACCAACCATTGCGTCGGTACCAATGCGGACGCCGGGAATTTTTTCTCTAACTTTTTTAACTAGGTTTTTATACTTGGCGACCGTGTAAGGCCGATTCATCTGTTTCAAAATCCCATCATCCCCACTCTGCACCGGCAGGTGAACATACCTCTCAAACTTCGGTAGCGCCAAAACCTCAATCAACTCATCGGAAAAATTCCAGGGGTTAAGAGAAAGCATCGAGATTTTTTCTAATCCGTGAACACCGTGAACCTTTCTTAACAGCTCAACGAAAGAGTTTTTGGTCTTGTAATCATTTATACTTTGCCCCAAAAGCGTTACCCACTTGGTTCCCCTCTCAACCAAACACTTAACTTCTTCGATAACTTCTTCCACCGGCCGCGAGCGCACCGGCCCCCGACCATAAGGAACAACGCAATAAGTGCAAAACTGATCACAACCTCGCATCACAGGCACCAACGCTGGTTCCTTTATTTTACGTTTTTCGTCAATAACTTCAGCGCTACATAGTGCTGAAGTATTGACTAACTCTTCGAGCGAAACAAATTCATCCACCCAC
>JGI24025J20009_10003020_pt1 | contig 11682 bp, 13 predicted proteins | sample Cruoilmetagenom3_FD_20009 | JGI IMG/M metagenome (IMG submission 20009) | reverse complement strand
GTAAATCCCATTATAGCTTCCCTGATTAACCTATAAAACACTATTCATCTGTATCAACTCATCAACTAAATGGTTCGAGCCCAGGGGAAAAGACGGCTCCTGACTGATCCCAGCCAGCCTACCCTATTCGAATCGTCACAACCCAAAGAGGAGCGGTCCTATGTGCCCGCTGGGAGGGGGCGGGGTCCCACCAATGAAGTGGTGCCCCCTTAAACGGAATGGAAGCTGACGGTCCATTTACGAAGGCTACAACCCCATAACACATCTTGAACCTTTATCTCACTGAGGGGGCATCGGATAACCTACCTGAGCTTGATCCCCGATCCGGCATGGGCGAGGAGGTCGCGCTCGATGAGGTGCCGGAGGGCCGCCTCCGCCTCGCCGCGGGTGAAGCCCCGCCTCGCCATCTCCCTCACCAGCCAAGGGGTGGTGTAGACGAAGCCCGGGATGCGGACGGTACGGAGGAGCTGATCGCAGCACGCCCTCATCCTCACCTCGCTCTTGGAGGCCGTCCCCATCAGCGTCTCCTCACTACCCGTCAGCAACCGCGCGTCGATGCCGAGCCTCCTCCTCACGTAGCCGGCGAACCCCTTCGTCAGCGCCCCGCCGTGGAAGGTGAGCACCCGCTTTGGGTGACATCGCCTGATGAACCTGAGGAGGTCCCGGAAGTCGGCGTGGTCGCTGAGGGGGAAGGAGTGGCCGCGCCTCTTCATGATCGCCGCCCATCCGGAGGCGAGGGCCACCTCCAGGTTCTCCCTCTTCAGCTTCGACCCCTTCGGCGTCACGAGGACGCACCTCCCCGCCTCCAGGAGCTCCCGTCCCTCGTCTGAGTCGGCGTCCACGTAGTCGAGGCTGTATCCGTACTCCCGGTAGACATCGCTGACCTTCGTGGCGCTCTTGGCGGTGACGACGGGGAGCTTCGTCATCCTGTTGAAGATCGAGATGATCTCCTGCGCGTTCCCGATCGAGTCCGCCTTGAACGTCGGCACCCTCCCACCGGGGATGGCCTCCATGACCGCCCACCTGACCATGTCGAGGGCGACCTCGTCCCGCTTGGGGAAGGTGAACATCGGCGCCCCGAAGGTCGTCTCGATGACGAGGAGATCGCAGCTCACCGCCTCCGCCGCCTCCATCGTGTAGGAGTCCCCGAGGGCGAAGTCGCCGGTGTACAGGACCGTCCCCTCGGGCGTCGCCGCCTCGAACTCGACGGAGCCCAGGACGTGACCCGCGTTATGGACACGGACCTCGATGTCACCGGCCTTCACCCTCCCGCCGACGGAGACGGGACGCCACTCCCCCTTCCTCCGCCGCCCCAGCGCCCCCAGAAGCCTATAGGTCGGCTCGGTCGCGTACTTGATGAGGTCCTTGTACCTGAAGGCGGCGGAGTGATCGGCGTGGGCGTGGGAAACGAAGGCTGGATACGGGACGGCCGCGGAAGTGGGGTCGAAGACGACGCCCTCACCCGCGTACTCGACGACTACGCCCCCCTGACGCCTCACAGTCAAAGCCAAATTATAACACCCAACCGTGAAAACTGAGGCTGGACCCCTCAACGCGGTCCCGCGCGCCCCTCACCCCGTCGTCAGCATCAGGATAGCCCTGGCCAGGTCGCCCTCCGCCCCCTCCAGCGCGGCCCTGGCACGGTCCATGCTGACGCCCGCCTGCTGGGCCACGAGCAGGACATCCTCCTCGGGGATGACAAGCGCCTTCTCAACCGCCTTCTCCGTGACCCTGCCCCCCGCCACCTGGTACATCCGCTGCCCCTTCATGTCTATGACGGTCACAGCCGGCCCCTCGATGACGATCTCCCTGCTCGGGCCCTGGAGGATGACGCGCTCTATGTCGCTGAGCTCGCCCATCTTGAGGCCCATCTGCTTCATCATCCGGCGGGCACGGCGGGAGTCGATCCTCGACACGGTGTTCACCGTAGAGAAAGGGGGCGTAGCGCTTTTTAAACGCTCGACCGCTCCGCGGCCTTCAGTGCGTTCCTGATTAGCATCGCGATGAGCAGGGGACCGACGCCGCCGGGTACCGGGGTGATGGCGGAGGCGACCTCCTTGACGCCCTCGAAGTCGACATCCCCGTAGACCTTCTTTCCCTCGTAGTTGTTCCCGTTATCCACGACCACGGCTCCGGGCTTCACCATCTCCGCGGTGACCGCCCACTTCCGGGCCACGTCCACCACCAGCACGTCGGCTTCCCTGGCGTATTCGGCCAACTCGGGGTCCGACGCTCGGCAGCAGGTGACCGACGCCTCCATGTTCGTCAGGAGCGCGGCCAGCGGCTTCCCCACGATGTTGCTCAGCCCCGCGATGGCCCAGCGCTTGTGCTCTGGGTCGATACCGTACCTGCGCAGCAGCTCGATGATCGCCTCGACGCCCGCCGGATGGAAGCAACCCTCGCCCATCAGCAGCTTCCCAAGGGTCGCAGGGCTGAGGCCGTCCACGTCCTTATCCGGAGAGATCGCCTCGACGGTCGCCAGCTCGTCGAAGCCCTCGGGGAGGGGGAGCTGGACCATGATGCCGTGGACCGACGGGTCGCCGTTCAACCTCCCGATGAGGGCGAGGAGCTCCTCCTGGGTCGCCTCCTGGAGGTGGTGGAGCTGGGCCTCGACGCCGACCTTGCCACACCGCCTCGCCTTCATCCTGACGTAGCGCCTGGAGTACTTGTCGTCGCCAACCAGCACCAGCGCCAGGGTGGGCGTGACCCCCTTCCCCTTGAGCTCCTCCACCCGCGCCCTCAGCTCCTCCATCACCGCTGAGGCGGTCGCCTTACCGTCGAGGATGACGACCATACCCCTCGCCTCAGCTCAGGCCGATGATCCGCCCGTTTTCGTCGATGTCCATCTTCTCCGCGACGGGGTGTGAGGGGAGGGCGGGCATCGTGCTGATATCGCCGCTGTAGGCGACGATGAAACCCACCCCCGTGGACGGCTTCAGGTCCGTGATCGGCAGCACGTAGCCCTCGGGCGGAACCCCCTTGATGCGCGGATTGTCCGTCAGGGAGAGGTGGGTCCTAGCCATGCAGATCGGCATCTTGTCGAAGCCGAGCCTCTCGATCCTCCTGAGCGCCTTCTTGGCATCGGGTAGGAGCTTGATGTCGGAGACGCCGTACATGTTCGTCGCGATCGTCCTGATCTTCTCCTCCACCGGCATGTCGAGGGGATAGAGGAAACTGAACTTCGCCTCCCCTTTTCTGATCTCCTCCAGAACCCTCTCTGCCATCTCAATACCTCCCTCACCTCCCTTGGCGTAGACCTCATTCAAGGCCACGGGGATATTCTTGGATTTGCACCAGTCCATGACCGTCTTTACCTCTTCATCGGTGCCTCTATCGAATCTATTCAGGGCGACAACGACCGATAAGCCAAACCTGCGCGCATTTTCAACCTGTCTCTCCAAGTTTGGAAGCCCCCTCTCAACCGCTTCAAGGTTCGGCTCGGCCGACTTCCTAAACCTAACGCCACCATGAACCTTTAGCGCCCTTATTGTTGCGACGATGATGGCCGCATCCGGTTTTAGACCCCCAACCCTGGCGGCGATGTCGCAGAACTTCTCCATCCCGAGGTCCGCGCCGAATCCCGGCTCGACGACGACGTAATCCGCCAGCTTGAGGGCCGTCTTGATGGCGACGATGCTGGGGCATCCGTGGGCGATGTTGGCGAAGGGGCCGCCGTGGATGATCGCGGGCGTGTTCTCGATGGTCTGCACCAGGTTCGGCTTGACCGCCTCCTTCATCAGTATCCCCATCGCCCCATCCGCCTTCAGCTCCCTTGCCTTCACCGGCTCGCGGTCCTTGTTGTAGGCGACGGTGATCTCCCCCATCCTCCGCTTCATGTCCATCAGGTCGGTGGCGATGGCGTGGATCGCGGCGATCTCGGATGCCGTCGTGATCTCGAAGCCGGTCTCGTAGGGGGTGCCACCGAGGCGACCACCGAGGCCAGCGACGATGTTCCTCAGGCAGCGGCTCTCGATGTCGAGGACCCTCTTCCAGAGGATCTCGTGGANGTTGATGTTGAGCTTGTTGCCCCGGTAGATGTGGTTCTCGAGCATCGAGGCGAGGAGGTCGTGGGCGACGGTGATGGCGTGTAGGTCACCCGTGAAGTTGATGTTTATGTCCTCCATGGGGAGAACCTGAGAGTACCCGCCACCGCAGGCGCCCCCCTTGATGCCGAAGGTAGGTCCCAGCGAGGGCTGTCTGAGGACAACAATGTTTTTCATCCCAAGCCTCCAGAGGGCCCCGCTGAGGCCTATCGCCGCCGTCGTCTTTCCCTCACCAGCCTTCGTTGGGGTTATGGCGGTTACGATGATCAACTTCCCATCATGCCTGTCTTTTAGCCTCTTGAGAACATCAAGGGATATCTTCGCCTTGTACTTCCCATAGGGCTCTATGTCATCCTCGGATAGGCCGATACCAGCGGCGATCTCCGTGATGGGCTTGAGCTTCGCGCTCTGAGCGATCTCGATATCGGGAGGAATCTCCACCTCTATCAACTCCTTCAGTATATCCCGGGGGTCTGACTTAATAGTTTTATTGAACCAGATAGAAATATGAAGGGATGGTGAAACCATGGTCAAGGTAACGTTCCTGAAGATCGGTTACATAGGGGCGACGAACCTCATCGACGCGATCCTCGATGAGCGGGCGAGCCGGAGGGATCTCTCCGTTCGGGTGATCTCCTCGGGCTGCAAGATGGACGAGGGGGAGGCTGCGGACGCCGCGAGGCTGGCCGCCTCGGTCCCCTCCGACCTCTACGTCGTGGTCTCGCCCAACGCGGGGCTACCAGGGCCGACGGCGGCTAGGGAGATCCTGAGGGAGACGGGGAGGCCCATCATCGTCGTCTCCGACGAGCCCTCAAGGAAGCTCGCGAAGAAGCTCGCGGAGCAGGGGATCGGCTACCTCATCATTTACGCCGACTCGATGATCGGCGCCCGCCGGGGCTTCCTAGACCCGGTGGAGATGGCCCTGTTCAACAGCGATGTCATCCGCGTCCTCGCCGTCACGGGGGTCCTCCGCCTCGTCCACACGGAGATCGACCGCGTCGTGGCCCAGCTTGAGATGGGGGAGGAGCCCCAGCTGCCCCAGGTCCTCGTCAGAAAGGAGCGGGCGCTTGAGCATAGCGGGCTGGAGAACCCCTACGCCTACGCGAAGGCGATGGCGAGCTTCGAGGCCGCTAGGAGGGTCGCCGTCCTCTCCACCGAGGGGTGCTACAAGGTCCAGGAGCGGGAGAGGTACCTGCCGATCGTCGCCGCTGCCCACGAGCTGATGAGGCAGGCGGCGCTGATGGCCGATCAGGCACGGGAGATGGAGAAGGCGAACGACTCCGTCACCCGCGTCGTCCACTTCCGCAAGGGAGCCCTCCGGAGGAAGACGAAGCTCCTCGGCAAGTTAGAGAGGTAGGCGCTCACCGGTCCCGGAGGCGGCCCCGCCGAACCCTGACGGCGACGCCGACGTTGAAGGCGCTCATCTCCTCCCTGTTGAGGAGGGCACGCCCCACGGCCAGGACCCCCCGGTCCGGGTCGAGGACGACGACCTCGTCCCCGGGCCTGATGAGATCCCCGGCGTCGAGGACGTGCTTGGCGAAGACGTTCCGCCCCCGGGCTATGAACTCCGCCACCTCGCCCATCACCATCACCGTGAAGCCCGGGGCATCCACCTCGGAGACCAGCCGCTCCGCTCCCGCTATCGTGAGGGTGAAGAGGCAATCCGTCGGCCTCAATGAGGCGAGGAGGGCGTCGCCCAGGTAGATGTGCCTGATCCTCCCCGTGTTCTTGGAGTGGGTGATGGTCACGCCGTCCGGGAAGAGGGCCGCGCCGCACCCCTTGCCGAACTGGTAGTTGGCAATGCCCCTGATGCGCCTCAGCTCGCCGTCCATAACCCCCCTTTAAGGGGCGCTGAGCATTTATAAACCGATTCGACCCTCCATCCTGTGGAGGTTGGACGATGCGCTGCGAGGTCTGTGGAAGGGAGATCAGGGGACAGCCATTCCGCCGCATAATCGAGGGCGCCAGGATGACCGTCTGCGCGCAGTGCGCGCGCTTCGGGACCGCCGACTGGACCCCGTCCAGGCCCCAGCCCAGGAGGAGGCGGCCCAGGAACGAGGTCGAGGCCGCGGAGAGCCTGGAGCTGGTGGAGGGCTACGGGGAGAGAGGATAAGGAAGGCGAGGCAGAGGATGAGGATGACGGTCGAGGACCTGGGGAAGAAGATCGGGGAGAAGGCNTCCGTCATCAAGAAGCTGGAGAAGGAGGAGCTGAACCCGGACAGGGGACTCGTCCGGAAGCTCAGGAACGCCCTTAAGATCACGCTGCTCGAGGCCGAGGAGCCCCTGGCGTCGCCGAAGATCCCCAAACCCTCCGGCGGCAGGACCCTAGGCGACCTCATGAAGATGCGCAAAGGCACCGAGAAGTCGCCAGGGGATGAGGAGAAGGGAGATTGACCGCCGGGGGGCGGTCCCGTTTCTAAACGGGTCAAGTTGGGCCCTTCGGGGTAGGGTTATTTATCCTCCCCCCTCCTACAGCCGTGGAGTGCCCCTATGTCCGCTCAGAGGTTGATCGTCGTATTGACGGGCGTACCCGGCGTCGGAAAGACGACCGTCGCAGGGATGCTCGCGGANCGGCTGGGCGGAGCCCNCATCGACCTCTCGGTCCTCGCTGAAGAGGAGGNGCTCATCACCGGCTGGGACGAGGAGAGGGAGACNGCGATAGCCGACCTCGACGGGATGCGCCGGCGGCTGACACAGATTCGGTCCTCCTCTGATGGAGCGCTGATCGTCGAGGGCCACTTCGCCTCCGATGTCGTCCCCCCCGAGGCGGCATCGTTCATCTTCGTGCTGAGGCGGGCACCGTGGAGGCTGAAGGGGGAGCTCGAGGCGAGGGGCTACGGGCCTGAGAAGGTGAGGGAGAACGTGGAGGCAGAGCTCCTCGATATCTGCCTCGCCGATGCCGTCGATGCCTACGGGCCGGGCCGGGTCTGCGAGATCGACACCACGGATCTGATGCCGGAGGAGGTCGTCGAGGAGGTCCTCTCCATNATCAACGGCGACGGCGTATGCCGCCGCGGCCACCTGGACTGGCTCGGACGCGCCGAGTCGGAGGGGCTGCTGGAGGGGGGATGACCTTGTACGTGGTCGTCAGATGTCCGAGGTGCGGCGGCCTCNTGCTGGCGAAGACAGTGCAGAGGACGCGGTCCTGTCCCCACTGCGGNCATCGCGCCGAGCTGCGCCGCCTGAGGGTGCTGGGCAGGACGGGCTCGCCGAGGGAGGCCGTGGCCCTCATCCAGGCTCTGAAGGAGAAGGACAGCGGGAAAAGGGTGGAGGAGGGTGCCTAGCGCGGTCACTAGGGACCCAACACCCGACTAATATATATAGTAAATACGCGACGCGTTAGTGCAGTGTTCCGAATGACAAGCGATGAGTTGGCTGAACTCCGGAAGTACCTAGAGAACGAGGACTACAGGAAGCTCCTGACCTTCTGCTTGGAGCCGAAGGCGTGGAACGAGATCCGGAAGATGAAGATCAAGCAGAGCAAGCTCTTCCAGATACTGAAGGACCTGAAGATGGCGAAGGCGCTGGAGTTCGCCGATGGCAAATACTACGCGGCTGCGTTCACTAAGGAACTCCTCAAGTGACGAGGGCGGAGACGCCCGGAAGGTTCCAAGACCTCGACCTGCCCCCTCATGGGCTTTTTCATTTTTATACTATGACGCGTTATTCTCTCCCCCAGAGGTGTTGAGATTGGCCGCTGTAGCGGGTAGGAGGTTCTTCGAGGAGCTTGGGCAGCTCATCAACAAGGTCGTCAAGGTCGAGGACGTCACGGGGAAGGTGATGGAGGGGACCCTTCTCAGGTACGACACGAACTCAATGAGCGTCTGCCTCGGGGACGTGAGTGGAGAGAGGGGGGCCAAGATCCACAGGGTCTTCGTCTACGGACCCACCATAGCGAAGATATTGGCCTCCGAGCGCCCGTTCAACCTTGAGGGCCTCGCCGAGCGCCTGGAGCGGGTCTTCCCCAACATGGTCAGGCTTTACGCCGACGCCGGCATCATCGTAGTCATGGACAAGATCCGCGTGGGCGAGGATGGAATCGTGGAGGGGAGCGGGCCCGCGGCGGATCGCGTCCGCGACATCTACGAGCGCTTCGTCAGCGAAACCGCGTAGAGGTCCCGCGCGCCTTTTCCCTGATTTTGCACCTCTCTGATGAGCTGGGCTGCTGCGAGGTCGGCGACGATTCGGTGCCAGGCCCCCAATCAGGATGGGATCGCCTAGCTTTGCTCACGGATGGGCCTCAGGTGGAAGGTCATGGGCGCCAAGATGAAATACCCCGTCGGCGTTAAAGCATCTGAGATGTCCTTCGAGCTGCGCGACCGGGACCTGCTTGGGCGGATAGGGAGGCTGAGGACGAAGGCCGGCGTCGTCGAGACCCCTGCCCTCCTCCCCGTCGTCAACCCCCTCTCCCAGCCGATATCTCCGAGGAGGATGATGGAGGAGTTCCGCTGCCATATCCTCATCACCAACGCCTACCTGATCAAGAAGGACCTCGGCGCTCAGCCCGGGCTCGACGTCCACCGGCTCCTAGACTATGACGGCGTCGTCGCCACCGACTCCGGAGGCTACCAGATACTCGTCTATGGCGGGGTGAAGGTCGCCCCGGACGAGATCATCGCCTTCCAGAGGAGCATAGGCTCGGACATCGCCGTCATCCTCGACGTCCCCACGGGCTGGAACGTGCCCCGGAGCCGGGCGGAGTGGAGCGTGGAGGAGACCCTGAGGCGGGCGGAGGCGGCCCTCCCCCTCATCGAGGGCGACGACGCGCTCTGGGTGGGGCCCGTGCAGGGCGGCGGATATCTGGACCTCGTTGAGCGGTCGGCCCGCGCAATCGGCTCCATGCCATTCGACATCTACGCACTCGGGAGCCCTACCCAGGTGATGGAGAGCTACCGGTTCTCCGTCCTCGTCGATATGATCATGGCGGCGAAGCTCAACCTGCCGCCGGACAAACCCCTCCACCTCTTCGGCGCCGGCCACCCGATGATGTTCAGCCTCGCCGTCGCCCTAGGGTGCGACGCCTTCGACTCCGCCGCCTACGCCCTCTACGCGAGGAAGGACCGCTACCTGACCCCCCGCGGCACGATGAGGCTCCGCGACCTCAGCTACCTCCCCTGCTCATGTCCCGTCTGCCGCAGGCACGACGCCGACGACCTCAGGGAGATGCTGAAGGGGGAGCGGATCAGGGCGCTGACGGAGCACAACCTCTACGTCTCGATGGCCGAGATGGACGCCGTCAAGCAGGCGATCTCGGAGGGGACCCTGTGGGAGCTGCTGGAGGTGAGGAGCCGCGCCCACCCGGCGCTTGCCTCGGCTTTGAGGCATCTGGGTCGATACCGGGACGCCCTGGAGCGGGGCAGCCCCTCCTACAAGGGACGGGGGATCTTCATCTTCGACTCCACCGACCTGGCGAGGCCCGAGGTCACGCGCTACCTCAACCGCTTGGAGGCGACCTACCGGCCGCCGGAGGGGGCGGACAGGCTCCTGCTGGTCCCAGCCCCGGAGGTCAAGCCCTTCTGCAGGGCGCCCCCGTACCGCCGCCTGAGGAGCGCCGTCGAGGGGGCCACGGGCCGCGCGGCAGCCCGCATCCATCTCTGCTTCTACGCGGCGCCCTTCGGCGCCGTTCCCCTTGAGCTCTCCGAGACCTATCCCCTCTCCCAGTTCGAGGCCGTCGAACCCCTGGACAGGGAGACCATCGAGTTCGCCGCGGCGCAGGCGGGGAGATACGTCGAGACGGCCAGCTACTCCGAGGTGGTCCTCCTCCGAGGGGCAGCCGATCTCGACGGGCTGGTCGAGGACCGATGCAGGGATGCGTGCAGAAAACGGGGGAGGCCCTTGAAGGTGATCTCTGACCCGCAGCCCTGGGGTGACGAAGCCCTGAAGCGGCTGGTCGCGCTCCTAATGGATCGGGGCTGATGCCTGCTACGNGCACTCGGCGTCGGCGATCTTCAGGGCCTCGTCGAGGACCTGCACGCCCTCNTCGATCTGCTCCTCGGTGACGATCAGCGGCGGCGCGACNATCAGCGTGTTTATGATGTTGACGATGTAGACGCCCTCCTCCATGGCGGCGGCGCTTATCCTCTTCAACGTGTTCGGGATGAACTTCTGGCTCCGGGTGACGAACGGCTCCTTGGTCTCCCTGCTCCTGACGAGTTCGACGCCCCAGAAGAGCCCCTTGCCCCTGACGTCGCCGATGGAGATGTGCTCCTCCCTGAGGTCGTTCAGCCTTCTGCCCAGCACCTCCCCCATCCGCCTTGCGTTCTCGATCAGGTCCCTGTCCGCGTACTCCTGGATGGCTGCGAGGGCGACGGCGCAGCAGAGCGGGTGCATGGAGTACGTGTGGCCGTGGCAGAAGAGGTTCCCCTCCTCCTCGAAGAAGTCAGAGATCTTCTTCCGCGCTATCGTCGCCCCTAGGGGTATGAAGGCCCCCGTTATCCCCTTCGCCATCGACATGATGTCCGGCACCACGTCCCAGTGCTCTATGCAGAACCACCTGCCGGTCCTCCCGAACCCCGTCATAACCTCGTCGTCGATGAGCAGCACCCCCCTCTCGTCGCATATCTCCCTCAGTCGGGGCACGTACTCGTCGGGTGGGACGAGGATGCCGTTGGAGCCCACGATCGGCTCGATCACCACCCCCGCCACGGTCTGCTCACCCTCCATCTCGATGATCTCGTCCACGTATTCGGCACAACGGATCCCACAGTCCGGATACTCAAGACCGAAGGGGCAGCGATAGCAGTAGCAGTCAGGGGCGCGAACGACGCCCGGCATCCCGACCGCGTACTGTGTCCGGGGGTCCCCTGTCAGCGCTATTGCGCCGGAGGTGGCGCCGTGGTACGATCTGTACCGTGAGATGAGCTTCCTTCTCCCGGTGTATAAACGGGCTATCTTTATGGCCGCCTCATTTGCCTCCGCCCCACCGAGCGAAAAGAAGCTCTTCTGAAGGTCGCCGGGGGTGATCTCCGCGAGCTTTCTCCCCAGTTCCGCGGCCGGCCTCGTCGCGAAGCTGGGCGCGATGTAGCAGAGCTTATTCGCCTGCTCCGACAGCGCCTCTATCACCTTTCGGTTTCTATGGCCGAGGTTGGAGCACATCAGCTGTGAGGAGAAATCCAGATACCTCTTCCCCTCAGCGTCCCTGAAGTAGCAGCCCTCCGCCTCTTCGATCAAGCGTGGGTTCCACGTGTACTCGTATCTCCAGGTGCCGAAGACATGTTCGCGTTCAAGGGCGACATAATCCACCTTTTCCTTCACTCCAATAGCCCTCCTCTCTCATCATCTTATCGTCTGCGGCGTTAAAACTTGGTAGGGTGGCCCCCGTCCTCTCGGCACGGCCTTGGATGGAACGCTCCTCCGTTCGGCTCAACCCCAGAGCCTCCTCACCATCGGGATTCGAGCGGGCGCCTGACCGAGAAGGGGGGTAATGGGGCCCTCTAAGCTGATACGGCTCAGCCCGGGGGTGGAAACCGTTAAGTTCGAGGAGCGCCTTAAACCGTCTGTCCCCCCAGGAGGTTCAGGGCCTCGGGGAGAGGACGGAGGCGAGCCGCCGGTTCCCAAACATCGGAACCTTCATAAAGCGGGGTNGTTTCAACAGCAGGTCCAAAAGGCTAGGTGAGGGGATAGGTATGGTTAAGCTGCG
>JGI24025J20009_10003018_pt1 | contig 11683 bp, 13 predicted proteins | sample Cruoilmetagenom3_FD_20009 | JGI IMG/M metagenome (IMG submission 20009) | reverse complement strand
GTGCCGAGGGGGAGACTTGAACTCCCACGGGCTTACGCCCACCACCCCCTCAAGATGGCGTGTCTACCTATTCCACCACCCCGGCATGGCAGGGGCGGCAGGATTCGAACCCACGACCTGCGGTTTTGGAGACCGCTGCTCTCCCAACTGAGCTACACCCCTAGAACTATATATTATATCAAATACCCCTGGGGCGACTCGAACGCCCGACACGCGGTTTAGGAAACCGCTGCTCTATCCTCTGAGCTACAGGGGCAAGTGGAGATAGGGGGATTCGAACCCCCAACCTCTGCGATGCGAACGCAGCGCTCTCCCAACTGAGCTATATCCCCTCAGACTTAATTCTAGCAAGGAGTCAAACTAAGAGCAACTTTCCATGGTCGTATACTCCAGTACACCGGTTCCCCTTTGACATCTCCTTAAGTGAGTCAGGATAATTTTGTCCGACAGCAATATAGGCAAAGCTAAAGATGAGCGATGTTCATCTTTATGCGCCATCCATGCCCTTGTTTGACAACACCAAACTCAGAAGCCACTGAATTCTCGAAATAATGTTACCTTCCTGACTTCCTCAACTACTATTCTTCTGAGTTCCCTCAGTTTGTGTTCTACCACCAGCGAAAGCTCCGAGCCCCAGCCTATATGTTTGGGTTCGATCCCGACGATAATGGTATTCTTGGGTTCTTTTCCTAGCAGCTTCAATATCTTCAAGCTATCTATCACACTCAACTCATGCAAGGACAATGTTACAGGCAAATCCATCGCTATCTCATCAACGTTGAAGCGGTAGACCGTACCTGGCTCTTTACCACCCCTAATAGCATCAACTATGATTAACTTATAAGCATCTTCAACAAATGATACAAACTCAGGACAAATCCCAGCATCTATGATTTCTAAGTTAGCATAATCCAGGCCATCCCTACTTAGCATTCGTACAAAATGTATTCCCAATCCCTCATCACCAAGAAGCAGATTACCCACACCAAGAATGATAATCTTTGGCTCACCTATCGCATTTAACATAAAAGAAGGCCTTAAAGAAATTTCACTTCCAGCAAATGGGTCGAACAGGAAATACAGGGGTCATAAGCCCGCACCAGCATTTCTAGCTTATGAGTTATCTCATCCTGCGTCTTGTCAAGAATGCTGGGCACTAATGCTTCCATATCCTTCTGAATGTTATTGTGGTTCTGGTTAGTGGGAATAATGCAGTTAGCCTCGGTTAATATTCCCTTGTCGTCATAAGTGTAGTCATGGAATAAAATCCCGCGAGGAGCTTCCACAGCACCAATGCCCCTCCCAGCCCTAACGTTAACCTCTGGCTTCTCATCCTTTAGCCCTTGCGCTATGATTTGGTCTACGAGCCTCAGACTGTCTTCAACCGCGTGGATTGATTCCACAATTTGAGCTACAGTTATCATATATGGATTGTGGCACATTGCTTTTAACCTCAATTCTTCAGCCGCTTTTTGGGCTTCAGGCAAAAGCTGAGAATGGTTATTGTTAAACCGTGCTAGAGCTCCCACCATGTAAGAATCACGGTTATGTTTGCTAAATTTAGCCGTGGATTGAGGCACACAAAATTCATTAGTTATCTCAAGATAATCTCTGATTGGCGCAGTACCCCTGTCAGTAGAGGAAATATCACCCGAGATAAAAGCATATTCCCCTGGGCCTTTGAGGGCAATGTATTCTGTTTCTCTGGAAAAGTTAGGAATACTCAATCCCTTGAATAGCTTGACTGTCTCTTTTAAGTCATCCATCCCCTGGCTTAATCTCTGCGCCATAGTTTTTAGTTGGCTAACTTCAGGCAATTTGGCAAATCCACCAACAACACAAGTTACAGGATGAGTTTTCCTACCACCTATTAAGTCAGCCAGATCATTGGCCAATTTCTTCAACCGGAGCGCTCTTAAAACTAATTCCTTATGGTTGTTCACTAACGGAAAGACGCTACCCACCCCCAAAAAGTCCGGGGCCGCCAGGAAATAAAAATGGAGGACATGACTTTGCAGCGTTTCAGCGTGATACAGGAGCTTGCGAAGGAGCATAGTCTGTTCGCTCGGTTGAACACCGAAGGCTGCTTCGGTGGCTTGAATGGATGCGGTAGAATGAGCTATAGAACATATGCCACAGATTCGGGGGGCTAGCAAAATAACGTCTTCCCAGTTCAGACCTCTAAACATGGCTTCGAAGAACCGAGGCGACTCGACAATTTCCCATACTATTTGCTCTATCTTGCCGTCCTTAGCATTGACAGCAATGTTGGCATGTCCCTCTACCCTGGTTACGTGATGGACATTAATGTTTACCTTCGCCATTCTGATACCTCTGGATAACAACCATTAAACAGCCTGAACTGCCTTAATATGTCATCCACAGTCAATCCATGTTTTTCCAGTATCTCTCTTGCTGAATTTATGTTGGGATCATCTACCAGACCACGACATCCCCAACAGTGGCGGCCACCGTTAATGCAGATAGCACCACAGCCAGCCCTGGTAACTGGCCCGAGGCAGAATCCCCCTTGTTCAAATACACAAACATTCCCAGCCATCTTACACTCAACGCATACGGGATAGTTAGGCAATTCAAACTTTTTACCTACTAATAGCGCCTTGGCCAGCCGGAGAAACTCATGCCTATTTATAGGACAACCTGGCAATTCATAGTCTACTGACACCACAGCACAGACCGGGCGTGCTGGAATTGTGTCATAGTATTTAGCAGCATCCCCATAGACTATCCTGAGATTTTCCTCCATAGAGCGGAAATTCTTGAGGCAATTGACCCCGCCCAAACAGGCACAAGCTCCCATAGCTACCAATACTTTCGCCTGTTTCCTTATCTTCTTTATCCTCTGCACATCCGATTCTGTGGAAATGGCACCATCAATGAAGGCTATCTCGTAGTTTTCTCCCTTCTCCTGCATTACTTCCCTGAAGTTGACAATATCCACGTGTTTTAGCAGCTCACCTAGCTCAGTTTCAAAATTGAGTGCCTCTAATTGGCATCCTTCGCAACCGGTAAAATCAAAAAAGGCCAACCTTGGTTTCATTTACATTAGCTCTCTTAATTTCTTGACCTGAGCATAAGTGAAAACCGGTCCTTCCTGGCAAACGTAGATTCCGTTAATCTGACAATGTCCACATTTGCCCACGCCACACTTCATCCTCCTCTCTAAGGACATTATTATTTGCTCATCAGAAATACCCTTTTTCTTGCATTCAGCTACAACAAACCTATACATCACTGGCGGCCCTACAATGACAACAAAGGTCCTTTCGGGACCTACATTCACCTTAGAGAAAAGCGTGGTTACCACGCCTACATTTCCAGTCCACCCTTCGTCACATCTATCCACCGTTTCCAGAAGCTCCACGTCTTGTCGCTTCTGCCACTTCTCCAGATCGCTAACGAACACCCTTTCTCCCGATGTTCTACTACCAGACAGGATTACGAGCCTGCCGAAGTCACTCCTTCTGTCGAGAATATAGTTAATTAGTGAACGCAGAGGGAATAGGCCTATCCCCCCGGCTACTACCACGATGTCTCGGCTCTTGAGACTGTCTATGGGAAATCCGTTACCCAAAGGCCCTCTGATACCAACTGTAGCTCCCACGGCTAGCCTGTGCAGAGCATTGGTTACGTTACCCACAGCACGCACTGCAAGTTCGAAACTACCTTTCGTTATCGGCGAGGATGAGATAGAAATAGGCATCTCGCCAATACCAAAAAGGGAAATCTCAACAAACTGTCCTGGTTTGTGACCTAGCTCCTTCCCATCTTTCAGTTTAAATTCAAAGAGTTTCTCTTTCCCAGCTATAGACTCAACTCTTATTAGTTCAGCGAGATGAGGCTGATAGATGGATGTCTGAGGAATTGCCCGGCTAATCATCTGGCTTGCTCTACTCCTTCGATAGACTCTCTTCCTTTAACCGATTAAACGTTTCAGCCGGGCTAGCGATATCGGCGAGGCAAGCATCTGCGCATCTTCCACACCCAACACAGCCTAGCTTTCCATACCTCTCCCATAAATATTTCCCCTTCCGGTACATACGATGCCGGAATCGACTTTCCCTATCATTTCTGAAATTGCCTCCTCCAGCTACCGCAGCAAAATCGGCTAACATACAACCATCCCATTGGCGATAACGCTCACCTTGCTTGAGATTAAGAGCTATATCATCCTGAACATCAAAACAAAAGCAAGTTGGGCAGACCATGATACAGGAACCACAACTAAGACACTTTTCGCCTTTTTCTTTAAACACCAGGCTATCCCAAGATTTGTCTAGCAATTGTGGTATCTCTCCAGGCGACATATTAAGAGTTACCCTATATCTAGCCAATGCTTTCTGACATTCCTGCTCCTTTTGTGTTAACTCCGATCGAGTTGCCTCTGTGGTTACCGCATACTTCCTAAGTAGCTCTTCCCCTTTGCTGCTACCAATAGCCACAACATAGCTATCGCCAATGTCAGTTAGCATCAAATCAAATCCAGTCTCAGTGGTGGCTGTTCCCAAACTAGGGCAGAAAGCATTGGGACTAGGACTCAAGCAATCAACCCCAACGATAGTAGCTTCCCCCCTCCTAGAAAGATAGTTAACCTCAGGGTTAGTAGTAGAAAATACCGCATCCAGAAGTTCAATGGCTTTAATATCGCAAGGATGGACACCAAAAAGAATTATCGTTTTAGCTTCAACGACCGGCTCAACTTTGACTTCTTTGCCTAATTCAAACTTAACGAGTGTCTCTTTCGGGGGCAGGAGATACGCTTTTGGTGGCAACAGTGTTGTATCATAATCAAGGCACAACTCACTAGCATCCGTGAGCTTATCAAAAGCATACTTGCCATCTTTCCTCTTCGGTCCTACTACGTCATTCCCTATGCTAATTAAGGTGTTAGCAAATGACGTGATGTCCCATTTCTTAATAATTCTATTCCGCATCTAACCGTCGGAGCATCCAACCATCTTTGCCAATAATAACTTAAGAACCAAAGAGGCAACTACAGCTTAGCCAGTGCTATCTCAGCAGCGTTGACAATGGGATAAGGGATAGGCGATGGAGTGAAAAAAGGATGCGTGCCATATTGAAAGGTAGCTACTTTATTGGCAGTCATTCTATTTTCTATCAAAGCTGCCAGTAGATTGATAACCTCCCCCACAGTTGAACCCCCACAAACCTGGCCACCAACAATCTCCTGAGTCGCTTTCTCAAACACCAGCTTAACTTCAATCTCCTTGGCCGCCGGCATAGAACTTGGGTGCTTGTCTGCCGTCTTAACTTCGGCTGAAACAATATCGAAGCCTGCTGCCTGTGCTTGCGCCTCGGTAAGACCTGCTAAGCCTATACCTCTATCTCCTATGGCAGTGGCAAAACTTCCAATTACTCCTTCATTCCTCCTTTTTAATTCAAACAGGTTAGCACCCACGATCCTGCCTTCCTGTGTAGCGATAGAAGCCAGTTTTAAGGCAGAAGGCTTCTTTGTGAAGAACCATTTTTTCTCAGCGCAATCTCCAACAGCAAAAATATCTTTATCACTCGTCCTACCGTATTCATCAACCCATATAGCTTTAGTCTCCCCGATTTGAAGCCCCGCTCCCTGAGCTAGGGCAGTTTCAGGACGGACTCCAATAGCCACAAATACCAAATCTGCTTTCAATTCCTCCCCGCCAGCAAGTCTAACCCCCCGAACTTTTCTCTCCCCCAAAAATGCCTCTACCCGAACATTTGTCTTTATATCCACTCCCCTTCCCTTTAGCTCACTCTCAGCCAAAGCGCAGAAATCCTCATCAAGCACAATTTCAAGGCAGTGAGGTAACATTTCCACAATGGTGACATTTAATCCCCTTTTCCTGAATTCATCGCCGAACTCGAGGCCTATAAATCCACCACCAACAATTACTACATCCTTAACTCCATCTAGCGTTCTAAGCAATCCGTTTAAGTAATTTACATCCTTTATGGCGTAGAAAACATTTTCCAAATCCGAGCCCGGTACAGGAAGTACAATTCGCGCTGCCCCAACAGCTAGAACAAGCTTTTCATATCCTACAGACTTCCCAGTCACGGTGCTAACCATTTTCGCTTCTCTATCTATAGAAGTGACCTCATCAATGATAAGATCAATGTTAGTCTTTGACAGCAGCGCGTCTGGTATTAAGTTTTTTTCTAGCGCTCCCACCGTTCCGAAGATGTAAGGGATGCCACAAGGTATCAATACCTGCTCTTCTTTTTCTTTCCGGATGATGGTTATCTTGGCGTCCTTGTAGTGTCTCCTGGCAGTTTGCCCTGTAACGATTCCTCCCGCGCTCCCGCCTATGATTAATACATCTGTCTTTCCCACTCTTACCTCCTTTATTTTGCCAGGCTTTAAACAGAGCCTAATTATTGAGCCGCATTATCACATTTCGTGCCACCTAAGTCAATACCGGCCAAGGCTGAGACACATAGGTAACACTCATGGTATGGTTAGTGATGATATTAACTTACCATAAGGAGTTACCAGAATGAGAAGGTCAGCCAGCACACCACCTTGTTTCAGGTTAGTAACGTTGCTATACTAACTCCTGACTGATGGATTATGAGACTGTAATAGGCTTGGAGGTTCATGCTCAGCTTTTAACCAAGAGCAAGATGTTCTGCTCTTGCAGCAGCGACTACGTCAACGCCCCGCCTAATACTCACGTCTGCCCAATTTGCCTGGGAATGCCTGGCACCTTGCCTGCCATTAACAGGAAAGCGGTACAATACACACTAATGACGGCCCTGGCTCTGAACTGCACCATCCCTGAATACACTAAATTCGACCGCAAGAGCTATTTCTACCCCGATTTAATGAAGGGCTATCAGATTTCCCAGTATGATGCCCCTATTGGAAAGCAGGGGTGGCTGACCATTGATAGTAACGGCGCTAGAAAGAGGGTCAATATCACCCGAGTGCACCTCGAGGAGGACGTGGCCAAGTTATGGCATAGGGGAGACTACAGCTTGATAGATATCAATCGCTCTGGCGTGCCATTGATGGAGATGGTCAGTGAACCCGAAATTAGCTCGCCTGAACAGGCCCGAGATTACCTGGTCAAGCTGCGCAATATACTTCGTTATCTGGGAGTATCAACGGGCAATATGGAAGAGGGCAGTTTCAGATGCGACGCTAACATAAGCATCCGTCCCAAAGGCAGCAAAGAGTTGCTGTCCAAAATTGAGGTTAAAAATATGAACAGCTTCAAGGGAGTTTACCAGGCCATGGAATACGAAGCTAGACGCCAGAGGAAAGTGCTGGCTGAAGGTGGCGAGCTTGTGCAGGAGACAAGGGGCTGGCTAGATGAAGAGAACAGAACAGTGCTTCAGAGAACCAAAGAGTATGCCGATGACTACCGCTACTTCCCTGAGCCTGACTTACCCTCCCTGGTTTTCGACAGGAAATGGGTGGCGCAAACCAGAGCCAGATTACCCGAGTTACCCGACGCTAGAAGGGACCGCCTCATGACACAATACGGCCTGCCCCTATATGATGCCAATATCTTGACCAATTCCAAAGCCATGGCTGATTATTTGGAACACTGCCTCGAATTGATGCCCCGCAGCAAGGCAAAGGTGATAAGTAATTGGCTCTTGGGTGATTTTAGCCGATTGCTCAATGCTACCAGCACTGAGATCGAAGATGCCAAAGTTAACCCTGAGCGCCTGGCCGAGATGCTTGACTTAGTGGACAAGGGAACTATCGGCGGGCCGGTTGCCAAGGCGGTGTTTGAAGAAATGTTCCATACCGGCAAGACGGCTAGGGACATCGTAAGGGAAAAGAACCTGAGTCAAATTACCGATGCCTGCGATCTCAGGAAGGTGGTAAAGCAAGTGCTTGCTAGCCACACAAAGGCCGTGTCAGACTACGAAGCAGGTAAGGAGCAAGCCTTGACCTTTATGACTGGACAGGTAATGAAAGCTACCAGGGGGAGAGCTAATCCCTCTTCGGCCAAAGAGATTCTAATACAGGAACTAAGGAGGAAATAAGTTGCCTACATATCTTGCTATCGCTCAAATATCAGTGGCTGTAGCCCTAATTGCCACTATCATGTTTCAGATACGTGGTGGAGGTCTAGGAGGTATTTTTGGGCAACCCGATTCGGTCTATCGGACACGCCGCGGCATAGAGAAAACCCTTCTGCATCTCACTATCGTGTTGACTGTCATTTTCGTCATCCTCGCAATACTATTCGTTAGCTTTGCTGCATAGCAGGAAATGAATCCTGTAATAACGCTGACCACCGATTTCGGTCCCGATGATGCCTACGTTGGAGTCATGAAAGGCGTTATCCTGACGGTTAACCCCGGCGCTAAAATTATTGATATCACCCACTCTATCGAACCACAGAATATTGCTCAAGGCGCTTTTGTTCTTAACCTCGCTTACCGCTACTTCCCCAAGAATAGCATCCATATGGCCATTGTTGACCCTGGCGTAGGAACTGAGCGTCGGGGGATAATCCTGAAGACCTCCTCAGCCCTCTTCGTCGCCCCCGACAATGGCATCCTCGGCCATGTAATCAACGAGTTATCCCTGAATGAACGCCTGCCAAGCCAGTATCCGCAGAACCCCGAGGAAGTCAAGTTGAAAAAGGGACTTGAAGCCGTAGCGATTACTGACCCCCGGTTCTGGCGGCATCCAGTCAGCCCCACCTTTCACGCAAGGGATATTTTTGCTCCGGTGGCCGCCGGTCTTTCTTTGGGCATATCACCTTACGAATTCGGAGAGAAAATCACTTCCCTCTACGTTTCCCCTGCGCCAAAACCATGTCTTGATGCACAAGGCAACCTGGTGGGACACATTTTGTATATTGACCATTTTGGCAACCTCATCACTAATATTAAGAGGGCTGACTTGCCGGGTGAGAATGTTATTGTTGAGGCAGCAGCACAGCACATTGAAGGCGTAACCCGCTATTACGAGCAGAAAGAGGGGCTGATGGCCATTCTTGGAAGTAGTGGTTACCTGGAAATAGCGCTCAGGAATGGGAGCGCGGCTGATTTCCTTAGCATCACTGCAGGAGACAAAATAAAGGTAATCCTGGCTTAGTGAACGCCCCTCAAATAGGCAATCCGAGCCAGCCAAAGGCGCCAAGCATCTTTAGCCCTATGTACAGCATGACCACAATAAAGATATATCTTAATTGCTTTGCCGGCAAGGCGTGCGCTGTCATACTTCCAAGCTGCGCCATAGGCACGCTAGTAGCTGCCAGACATAACCATAGGAGCAGATTCACATAACCTATAGAATAGGGAAGAAGGCCAGGCACTCCAATACCATTTACCACATATCCAATAACGCCGCCCAAACTAGTAAATATTATCGAAGCTACTGAGGTTCCCACGGCCATGTGCATGGGAAAATCGAGTGCCAATACTAGCGCTGGAACGATCAGTGCGCCGCCACCAAGACCTGTGAGGCCGCTTATCGTGCCTATGGGCAAACCCAAAGCTACCAATGACCAAAGCTTATCCTTTGGCTTCACCGCCTCCTTGGCTAGCTTTGGCGTCATTTCCAGCCCCATCCATATGGCAACTGCCAGCACAAAACCCCCGAAGCCTAGCTTCAAGGCTTCGCCGGGAAGGTGAGCAGCTAAGGTTGCTCCGACTAGACCACCAACTAAACCACAGGGTCCCAGGACCAGCGCAGCTTTCCACCGAACTGCTTTTCTCTTGTTGTGTCTCCACGCTCCACTCATTGCTGTTGGCAAAATCACCAGTAAGCTTGTGCCGAAGGCAATCCTTATAGCCATGGCTGGTGGAATACCTATGGCCACAATTAGCCAATACATAACCGGAACCATAATGAAACCACCGCCAACGCCAAGCAGTCCGCTGGCAAAACCAGCACCTACACCAGTAGCTAACAATATAAGCAAATGACTCTGCGACACTATCAAGCCCCTAGCTTTTTATTACCCTAACAAAAGTATCTCTCTTACTTGCAATTATATTTTAGAACGATGTCACCGACCTCACATCCAATGTCATTAGCAATGACAGGGCATTTTGCTTTAAATAAAAAGAAGACAGGTGCATTGTCACTTCCTGCTAATCCTTCAAAATTTCCCTGCCCTTTGCTGATAATTAGTTTTGCCTTTTCATAAAGACTTAAGAAATCTGTCGAGCATAAACTTAACACTGTCCCGGGCACATCAGAGCCATTAGAGATAATCCTAGCTATTTTATCTATGCCACAAAATTTAGCATCTTCTATTAAGGCATCATTGATAACGGGTTTATCTCTCACCACATAGATAACCTTCTTAGCTAATTCTTCAATCAATATTCGGTCGAATACTACCTCTCCAGCATTATCGGCCAAATAGAGAATCTGCTTTGTACTATTTACAGCCTCTTTAAATTCTTGATAATCAAAGACAGCAAAATCTTTTTCAAACACATCCTCTATTTCCCCTTCGAGGTTAAAGGGATTGTCTACCCCGAAGTCGATCACATTGCCAGCAAGGGCAAGCCTTATAGCTGCTAACAACCTATCTTTGGAGTGAGCCACTTTCTCCTTCAAATCGGGATAGATATCCAAGGCTACCTTATTGTACTCATCCTTTACCTTTTTGAATGGGTCTTCCTCACCAGTAATTTCTCTAACAAGTTTATAAACAATTCTACCCATTTCAGGTGGCGAGCTCGATAAAGGGAAATTGGGCACTTCTGAAGCTAAACTATCCAATATTTCTTTCTGGACATGCTCATTTGCGCCGGCAAGCCTTGCTGCTTTAAGAGCTTGTTTAAAGAAGCAAGGAATACAATCTAAATATGTTCTCATCCCAGTATTACATCCTTGACAATAAGGGCTGCTGCCGCTCCAAGACTAATGGTAACAAAAGTCCATTTTAGGCGATTTCGTCTTAGAAAGAAACCAAGGATAGAACTTTAGCAACAGCCACTTCAATGGTCTTTCTAGGAGATGGTTCATATTTAAGATGCCAGTTACGTATTAAAGGAATAACAGAAATAGCTGTAAATAAAGCTAATACAAGGATTATAGGTTTTGTTGGCAGACTAACATTTAACCTAGCTCCTAAAGGAGCAAATGCTATCATTGCCAAGCCAGAAGGAATAGCTAGCCTCCAATTTATCATTTTTTTTAGCCCAAAAGTCAAAGCAGGCACAGATGTGTTTGCCACATTTAGCAGCATTCCCAGTGGAATTGCTTGTGTTTTCAAATCCATTCCTAGCCAGAAGAGGATGGGGATAAACAGCGGTGCTCCACCTCTCCCCAACATTGAGAACACAAACGCAATTACAAAAAAGAGGGCAGGGATAAAATAAGAGACGGCCATATTACCTCTCCATATCAGAGCAAAATGCTTCTACACGAATATGTTGCTGCCCACATCAAACGAATATTTTTGCTATCATCCATCCAGCAGCCACAACCAATATGACAACAAAGCCCAACTTTAAGAATTTTTCATCCACCTTAGCATGCATGCGGGAGCCTATTTGTGAGCCCAAGATAACTGTCGCCCCCAAGATTAAACACAGCTTCCACTCAACGCCACCATGTAATGCATGACCAAGGAACGACATCGAAGAAGATGCTAACACGAGAAATGTATTTGTCCCCATTGCTATCCTCAGGGGAACAGCCCCCAGGAGAATGCATATTGGTATAATCAATCCA
>JGI24025J20009_10003017_pt1 | contig 11688 bp, 10 predicted proteins | sample Cruoilmetagenom3_FD_20009 | JGI IMG/M metagenome (IMG submission 20009) | reverse complement strand
ATAGGAAGCTCATAGCTGATAGCTCATAGCAAATTCAAAACAAAGTTCAAAATAGCTCATAGCTCATAGGAAGCTCATAGCTGATAGCTCATAGCAAATTCAAAACAAAGTTCAAAATAGCTCATAGGAAAATCAAGACCGAGAAAACATAATTAGCTGATAGTTGAAGGAGAAGAGGGTGAGAAAACAAAGAGAAGGTGTATTTCACAGAAAAACACTCTGGTATTGGGGACCTGTAGTGATATGGATGGTGGTAATATTTATGGGGTCATCTCATCAGAATGTAGTGGTAAGTGAGACTCATGATAACCTAATAAAGAATATAGGCCATATAGGAGAGTATGCAATACTTGGATTTCTTATGTTTAGAGCCTTATTTAATAGAGAGAAAAACAATCCTGGGTCAAGATATGCCTGGTTTTGGGCTTTAACAGGGGCTATCTTATATGGAGTAAGTGATGAGATTCATCAGATGTTTGTTCCTACTAGAACTGCCTGCGTAGGAGATATTCTTATGGATGGAATAGGAGCCGGTATAGGGCAGTTATTTGCCATAATTGTATATCTTTATTTTTTAAATAAATTTTTTAAGTTATTGGATAGAGGAAAAGGAGGGAGGAAAGGAGTTTGGTAAGAAGTGTTTAGGAAAAGTAAATGGGTAATAATAGCTGGATGGATAGTCTTTATTTATGGGGCTTTTTTTTATTTTTGGCGGGGGAATATTCTCTGGTTAAGCATAGGGGAGACGCTCTTTAGATTTTTTCTCCTTTTGGTTTTTCTTCTGGTTGGTGCTGGCCTGGGGAGAAAGATTTTTAGATGGTTAAAGTTTGAAAGCAACTCTTTTTTAGAATCTTTTTTATTCGGTCTGGCAATAGGTCTGGCTATTTTCACTTATGCAGTAATTGGATTTGGCCTGGTAGGACTATTGAATAAGTGGGTGATTAACTTATTTTTTATAGGAATGTATGCTCTAACCTATGATGAGATAGGAAACATTATTCGCCAATTAAAGGATAAATTTAAAGCTTCTTTATCTACCCTAAAAATACCTTCTATAGAGATAGTCTTACTTCTTGTTTTAGTTATCCAGATATTCTTTAACCTGGTAGGAGCCTCGGTTTTTCCTTCTGGTTGGGATAGTTTGGGTGAACATTTAGCCAAAGCCGGGGAATGGAATCGCCTTCATCGCCTGGCAAGCATTCCTTACATCAATGTTAACCAGTGGGCTCAACCGTTTAATGTAGGTGTTCTCTATGGAATGGCGCTCTTCCTTAAAGATGCTATTCTGGCACAGCTCGTTCACTTTTCTTTTGGCCTTTTGACGGCAGTAGGAGTTTACGCTTTAGGAAAGAGATATTTTTCTCACCGTGTAGGGTTAATTTCAGCAGCCATTTTTTATACAATACCCTTAGTGGATTTTATGTCTACCACTGCTTATGTAGATCTGGGACTCACTTTTTATGTTTTTTTTGCTTTTTATGCTCTTGTTAATTGGGTTAGCTCAGGCAAGAGAGGCTGGCTTTTAATATCGGCGATAATCAGTGGTTTAGCTCTGGGTTCTAAATATGCGGGGTTACTCTTTGTGGTTATTTTATCCTCAGGAATTTTATTTGGCGGTTTGTTTGTTAGGAAAGAAAAATTTTGGAGAATAATCGGATATTTCTTTATTTTTCTCGCTTTGGGAGGACTGATAGGCAGTTTCTGGTATGTAAGAGCTTATTTTATTGGAGCGTATTCAATTTTTAATATGTGGCAGCATTATTTATTCATATTCTGGCGAGGAATCAAAGGAATATGGGCATCAGGATTTTTTAATATGGGAATTTCTCAGCCAGCTTTTGCTCTTAATCTTTCCCTTCCTAAAAAAATTATTTCCCTTTCCTGGGATGTGAGTATGCATAGTGGTAGATTTTGCGACTGTGGAGCAATAGGTATAGTTTTTTTGGCTTTTCTCCCTCTTCTTTTTTTTCCTCGTTTTCGCAGGAATAAACTGATAAAATTTATGCTCTTCTATTCAGCAATATGTTTTATTTTCTGGGCTGTTCTGGCACCATATAAGCGCTACATTATACCTATCTTTCCCTTATGCGGGGTAATGGTTGGCTATGTAGTAGATAGGATATCCAATTTTAATAGAATTTTTAAAAGTAGTCTTTATACAATTCTTATTTTAACATTCCTATTTCAGATGTTTTATTTAGCTCCTGAGGGTTTGGATAAGATTTATCAACGGATGTTGGTTTTTTTTGGTTTAAAATCTCAAGAAGAGTATATCTTAAAAAATGAGGAGACCTACGTTGTTTTTAAGTATATCAATGAAAAGCTACCTCCCGAAGCTAAAATATATGTTCTCAATGACCCTCGAACATTCTATTGCGATAGAGAATATGATAGGGCAGCCTTATTCTTAACCTCATTAGAGGAAGAGAAAATACTTACTAAATTTAAGCAAGAGAGCTTCACCCATTTTGTAATTCACAAACGGTTTCTGGAACAGGGGTATGGTATCTCCTTCTGGAATAGATTAAGTGAAGAGTTTAAAAAAGAGCATCTTAGAGTTATCTATGACCGTTATCCTTATACTATCTATAGAATAGTTTATGAGCTATGAGCTTTGCTTTTTAGGTTTTGCTATGAGCTATGAGCTATGAGCTTCTTATCAGCTGTTTTGAACTTTGTTTTTTAGGTTTTGCTATGAGCTATGAGCTATGAGCTTCTTATGAGCTATGAGCTTCCTATGAGCTAATTTGACCTATCCTCTGAATTTGTTAATATGTTTGCAAGAGAGAAGTTTATGATTGAGAATTCCAAAGTTCTGGTTGTTATCCCAGCTTATAATGAAGAAAAGAATATTGGAATAGTGATTAAAGAGGTTAAAAAAAATGTTTCTGTAGGTGGGATAATAGTTATTGATGATGGTTCTACCGATGCCACTTCTCAGATTGCCCGTCAAGCTGGAGCAGTTGTCCTTTCTCACCCTATAAATTTAGGATACGGAGCTGCTCTTCAAACAGGTTATAAATATGCTTTAGAGAAAAGTTATGACTGTGTTGTTCAAATTGATGCCGATGGACAGCATTCCCCGCAATATGTTAATAATTTGCTAAATATCTTAAAAAATGAGCCTATTGATATAGTGATAGGCTCTCGTTTCTTAGGTAAAAGAGATTATAAGCTTTCCTGGATTAGAAAATTAGGGATGAAAATCTTAGCATTTATTACTTCTTTTATAATTAGCCAAAAAATAACCGACTCTTCATCAGGTTTTCGGGCTCTTAGGAGAGAAGTTGTAGATTTTTTTGCTCATATTGATTATCCTTCAGATTATGATGATGCTGATGTAATTATCCTTGCTCATTTTGCTGGATTTCATATTAAAGAGGTTCCTGTTACGATGTATGAATCTATAAGTGGAAAATCTATGTTTAATGGGGGGAAACTGATTTATTATGGTTTTAAGATGTTCCTCTCAATTATGGTCACTTTACTGAGAGAAAAACCGCAAAGGAGGAGATAAGATGCCTCTTCAACAAAAGGTTTTAGCTATTTCATTAAGTATAGGACTTCTTATTCTTATTTTTGAGCTTGTTCGCCGGAGAAAGTTAAGAGAGGAATACTCCTGGCTCTGGATGTTAACTGGTGTAATTATCTTTGTTTTAGGTATATGGTATGATTTACTGTTGTTTATAACCCATTTAGTAGGAGCTGTTTTACCTACATCTACGCTCTTTTTCTTCGGTATCTTTTTTTTAGTGTTGATTAACTTATATTTTTCAGTTAAAGTTTCCACTTTAACAAATCAGATTAAGAAGCTTGCTCAAAGGCAAGCGGTTATTGATAATTATATCGAGGAACACCGTAAAGAATGTGAATAAGATAGAGAGCGAAGCTGTAAAGGTTGCTTTTGAGGAAGGGGAGCTTGTAATTTATTCAGGTAACAGAAAAATATAAAAGAGGTAAAAGATGAGAGGAATAGGAAAGTTTTTCTCGAGTATAATTCCATTGAACTATAGAGAAGATCCCTATATAAAAAGAGAACTATGGAAGTGGTTCTTAATTGGGCTCTTGATTAAATTTGCATTTATGCCTTTTACAGTATTTTTTCAGGACATTTTAGCTGTCAATTGGCGTGCTTCTTTAATTGTTTATCATGGAATTTATTGGATGGGAGGAATACAAATATTTGTTCACTATATTCATGCTTTTTTCTTATGGATTTTTAAGCCATTAATGCCCTATTTTCATAGTATTCTCAACGATCCAAACATGGGGACTCATTGTACCTGGGAGATGTTTGAAACTTTTGTTGGCAACCCTTACGCGTTTAGAACCCTTTTTCTTTTTAAAGTGCCTTATATGCTTTTTGATTTTGGTTGCATGCTGTTCCTTTTAAATATTTTTCGAGATCCCAAGAAAGGACTACGTGCTTTTAAATTTTGGGCAATAAACCCGATTGTAATATTTGCTACTTATGTTGCTCCTCGATACGAATGTATCGTCTGTTTTTTTATTTTAGTTAGTTTATACTACGCCAAAAAAAATTCTCCTTCAAAATCTCTTTTTTTTCTGGGGGTAAGTATTATTACAAGATTTTATCCATTAGTTTTACTTCCTTTCTTTGTAATCATTCTGGGAAAAAACCTGCGAGAGTATATAAAATTAACATTTTGGGGGATTCTTCCCTGGGTAATTATAATAATTTTAAGTAAGTTATTTAGTACAACCATTGGGCCAGCGGAATTGATGGGGATGTATCATACAAATTATTTATTATCAATGAGGTTTTTGTTAGGATATGCCTACGATAAGATATTTGTTTTTGTTGCAATATATACGTTCTTCTTATTATATGTTTTTTTCAATACCGACCATTCTTTTATAGATTTGTGTAAGAATGGTCTCGTTGTAATGCTAACACTTTTCGCCACTTGTTTTTTCCATGCTCAATACTTTATGTGGCTAATTCCCTTTTTAACTTTGCAAGTTGCGAAAGATAAGAGGTTTACATGGCTTTTCGTTATTCAGGTTTTATGCTATTTTGTCTATATTTCTCAACAAGAAAATAGATTTGCCGGTCTTCTTTTTACACCGATAGATCCTAAGTACTTTATGAGCCTACCTTCTCCCATTGAAATTATAAATCGGTACTATCCGGCTGGTAAATTTATCGGCATTTTCCGTAGCATACTTACTGGAGTTTCATTCTGGATGGTGTATTTGATTTTTAAAGAATCTTCTCTAAAAAAGCGGAGGAAAGCGGCATGAAGAAAAGAAAAAAAGTATTATTAATTACCATAATAGTAATAATATTAGGGGTTGCAATTGGAAGTATTTATGTTTTTAAGGGAAAGGAGGAGGAAATTGGCCCAGAGATTTCGGTTCTTAATCCCGGGTTCGAAACTCTGGATGAATCGAGTAAGCCAGAGTTTTGGTCGGAGAGTAAAAAGAGGGGTTGGTTTATCGACGCAGGACATCCCCATAGTGGAAGAAATTGTATGCGGGCAACTGTAAGCTGGAGTTATCTTGAGCAAAAAGTTGCTGTTAACTCGGGTAAATGGTATGCATTGGAAGCGTATGTAAAATCGGATATATCAGTACCTGAGAAAGATTATGCTAATACTTTTCTTTCTCTTGAGTGTATAAGTAGGAAAAAAGTTATTACAAGTGATTATGGCATTGTTAACGCTACCTCTTCATGGCAATTAAAAAAGGTATTAATTTATGCTCCTAAAGGCACAAAAAAAATTAGAATAAAATTAGCTAAAAGAAAAGGGGAGGGTAATGTCTGGTTTGATGATGTTAAACTAACAGAATTTTCATCAGGTTTAATTCTTAATCCCGGGTTCGAAACTCTGGATGAATCGAGTAAGCCAGAGTTCTGGTCGGAAAGTAAAATGGGAGGATGGTCTGTTGATACAGAGCATCCTTACAGTGGAAGAAATTGTATGCGGGCAACTGCAAGCTGGAGTTATCTTGAGCAAGAAATTTGTATTAAATCTGGTAAATGTTATACGCTGGAAGCGTATATAGAATCAGATATAATAATACTTGAAGAAGATTATCGTAACACTTTTCTGACGCTTGAGTGTTTAAGTGGGGAAAACGAAGTCTTAAATAGAGATTATGGCATTGTTAACGCCACCTCTTCATGGCAATTAAAAGAGGCATTAGTTTATGCTCCCAAAGGCACAAAAAGAGTTAGAATAAAATTAGCTAAAAGAAAAGGGGAGGGAAGTGTCTGGTTTGATGATGTTAAATTGATAGAGAAGCCCTGGTATCTAAAGATGAAATTTATAAGAAAGGCATCGAAAGATAAACTATTTTTTATTTTTTATGGTTGTGTATATCTTATATTAATAGTTTCTCTTTTGAGAATATTGCTAAAGAGAGCATCGAAGGTTAAGAAGAGTTAATGAGCAGTGTACGGAGGATTGCTAAGAATTTTTTCTCACTTTCCATTGGTCAAATAATATCGCAATTTGTGACATTTTTAGCTGTAGTGTATTTAGCGAGAGTGCTGGGGACGGCAAATTTCGGTAAACTCAGTTTTGCTCAGGCAACAGTTACCTACTTTTTATTAATAAGTGAGCTGGGATTATCTACACTCGGAATACGAGAAGTAGCAAGACATCGGGATAAATTAAATAATTATGTTGATAATATACTTACGTTAAGATTATGCTTGGCGTTTTTTTCTTTTTGCTTATTGTTATTATTTACTGTTTTAATTAATAAATCTATTGAAATAAAATATTTAATTATCTTTTATGGTTTGTCTTTATTTCCCTCTGCTTTACTAATGGAGTGGTTCTTTCAGGGTGTAGAGAAAATGGAATTTGTTGGGGTTTCCAAAATTTTAAATAGGTCTTTATATGTAATATTAGTATTCATTTTGATTAAAAACAATAAACAATTGTTGTTAGTCCCATATTTATGGTTAGCAGGAATTATATCTTCTGTTGGATTCCTTCTGTGCATTTTCATTAAACAAGTTGGCAGAATGAAGCTTGTCTTTAATTTCCCTTTCTGGAAAGAGTTGCTTTATACGGCTCTACCGATGGGTTTTGCCTGGATGATGATACAAATATACAATAACTTTGATACTATAATGTTGGGCTTTATGAAGACTGACGAAGTTGTGGGTTGGTATAACGCTGCATATAAAGTTATATTCTTTGTCTTTATGCTTGGGGGATGCTATATCACTACTATTTTTCCTGTTGTCTCGAGATATTATAAAGAATCTTCTGACAGGTTGTCGGTTCTGCTTTCCCATTCAGCAAAGTTGATGATTGCTATTAGTTTACCTCTGGGAATAGGAGGTACAATTCTCGGTAAACCATTAATGCGTTTGTTTTACGGGACTCAATACGATAATGGAATAATTGCCTTTCAGATATTAATCTGGTATGTAGTTATAAGCTTTATTTGCATGATTTATGCCAACTCTTTACTTGCTTGTAATAAGGAGAGAAAATATGCAGTGGGAGTTATGCTGGCAGCTATAACCAATTTAATATTAAATATTTTTTTAATTCCTCCTTTTGGATTAAAAGGAGCAGCTATAGCTACAGTAGCAGCAGAGGGGTCATTATTTGTTTATGCATATACAGAATTTCAAAAAATAAGAAAAGTTGAATTTAAAAAATATCTTTTAAGTCCTTTAATTAGTGCCTCATTAATGGGGGGGTTTTTATATTTGAATGTAAATTGGAATCTCTTTTTACTTATTGTTTCAGGTATGGTTATTTATACTGCCACTTTATTTTTAACAAAAGGAATTTCTCAGAATGATTTGATATTGGCAAAGGGATATCTTTTGGGAAAGGGCAGAGAATGAGAGTTACATTTATAATTCCTTCTATAAGTATATCCGGGGGTATAAGAGTAGTATTTGAACATGCTAATCGATTAAAAGAAGGGGGGTATGAAGTTTCCATTGTATATCCTCTACTTCCTCTTAGTTTCGGCTTAAAGTGGTACGATTTGAAGAGAAGATTACGTTTGGGGGCAAGGTTTTTATATAATTTTAAAAGAAACAATAAGGTTAATTGGTTTAATTTGAAGGCAAATTTAAAAATGGTACCGAATCTTTCGGAAAAATATATTCCTGACGGTGATATTATAGTTGCCACAGCATGGCCAACTGCTTATTATGTGGACGATTATCACAGATGTAAAGGCAAAAAAGTCTATTTTATTCAACATTATGAAGTATGGAGTGGTCCGCAAGATGAAGTAAATAAAACCTATAAACTTCCTCTTAGAAAAATTGTCATATCCTCTTGGTTGAAGGATTTGATGGAGAAAAAGTTTCAAGAAAGAGTTGAGGGAGTAGTTATGAATGGCATAAACTTAGATCAGTTTTATAATTCTCACAAAGAATATAATGAAAAAAAGAGGATTTTAATGTATTATAGTGATTGGGAATGGAAGGGAGCAAAAGATGGAATTAGGGCTTTCAAAATAGCAAAAGAGAGATATCCGGAGATAGAATTAGTGATGTTTGGAATGCATAAAGGTCGTGATGTGCCTTCTTATACCGAATTTCATAAAAGACCTACAGGAGAAGAATTGCGAAAGTTATATTGTTCATGTGATATTTTTCTTTATTCCGGTCGATGCGAAGGTTTTGGCTTACCCCCTATGGAAGCGATGGCCTGTAAATGCGCCGTGGTAGCTACAAATGTGGGGGCTGTTCCTGATTATACTATTCCAGGAAAAACCGCATTAGTTTCTCCCCCGGAGAATCCAGCGAACTTAGCTAAAAACCTGATTAGTCTATTAAGTGACAACAAGAAGTTGAAAGGTATTTCAATAGCGGGGTATGAATATATTAAGAAATTTAGCTGGGAAGAATCAACTAAGAAATTGGAGAAATTATTTGAGAATTTAGTGTTTAGTGACTGATTAAATAATTTAAGTAGTTTAAAATGCATGAAGAGAAATATCATACTTTGAATTGTAATGGGAGTTATAGCCAGTTGCTGACCAGGAAGTCGCTATCGTTAGTATTCATAGGGATACTTTTTTCTGTAATTCTTAGCGTTCTTTATTCCGTAAAAATTTTATCAATAGAAGCTATACTTATTGCAATAGCTCTGCCTTTTCTTTTATGTATCTTTTTTGCTCATCAGGAAATAGTACTTCTTGCTCTCATTGCTGCTTATTTTGGCGGAGGATATTTTTTCCCTGATTTAGTAACTCAAGGTTTGATGCGGGGGTTATTTCTATTTTTGATTGGGTTGATATTGCTATTAAGATCAGGCGCGGCGAAGAGTATAACTCGAATTAGAACCCCCCTGGATAGAATATTAATCCTCAGCTCAATCGCTGTTTTTCTTGCCTTTATTTACGGTTTTTATTTTAAGCATAATAATACCAGATATTTGGTAGGTGATTTATATAAATTTATGGAAATAATTTTTGTTTTTTGGTTAACTACCTTTATTATTAAAAATGAAAAACAGATTAAACTTCTTGTTGGGGGGTTTTTTATCCTGTTTATCCTATTTGGAGCTATTGATTCTCTTAAATTTTTTGGACAGGCAGAGATACTCCGGGCTGCTTTAAAAGCGAGAGTAAGAGCAGGGGCTCAATTCTCTTCAATCTTCGCCCTAATAATGTCTACAGCTTTGATATTATATGAAAAAAGGTTGAGGATGAAGATAATTTTAATGCTTTTAACTTTGGGCTTTTTTACCAGTTTTCTATTGTGCTTCTTAAGAACAGGATATGTTGCTCTTCCTCTAACCCTTATTTTTCTCATTTTTTTATATTTTTATAAAGAGAGGAGAAGTACTCTTGGAGGATTTGCAAAGCTTCTTCTCTTATTATTTTTGTTGTTATTATTTGTGGGGTTGTTTAATATGATGGTTGTCAGAACCAACCCCCGGGTAAATATCATTAAAGCAACCGTTACTCGGTTTAATACTCTTATCAATCAAAGGGAAGGCATTCCTATGGGAGTAAGGACTTTCGAAATCAAATCTATAATTTCTCAGGTATTAACTAAAAATCCCTTGCTTGGAAATGGATTAGGGGGGGAGTATTACAGTTTTGAGGACTTTCCCGAAGGATGGAAGTGGATTAGAAAGCATTATGTTCACAATAATTATTTTGAGTTCATTGCAAGGACAGGTATAATTGGATTAATCGTATTTGCACTTCTTGCCTTTCGGTATTTAAAAGATGCTATAGGTTTCTATTTAAAATCAGAAAATGAACTTTACAAAGGATTTTTATTGGGATTTATCGGGATTTTTGTCTCTTCCTGTATAATTGCTTTTTCCTGCAGCATATTCTATTCGCCATTTCTATTTACAATAATGGCAATGACATACTGTGTTGCCTATTTTGAAGAGAAAAAAGGTGGATAAAGTAGATCTTACAATCTCTATTGTTAATTATAACACAAAAAATTTGCTCAGGGGCTGTTTAAATTCAATTTATAAGATTAAAGGAAAAATTGAGTTCGAAGTCATAGTGGTAGATAATACTTCAAGTGATGGGAGTGTAGAGCTGATTGAGAGAGAATTCCCCAGGGTAAAGTTAATTAAAAATAGGCAGAATCTCGGATTTGCTAAAGCAAATAATCAGGCAATCAAACAGAGTAAAGGCAGATATATCCTTTTGTGTAATCCAGATATTGTAATCAAGAGTAATTCATTAGATAAGATGATTGAGTTTATGGAGACTCACAGGAGTGTAGGGGCATTAGGGTGCAAAATTTTAAATCCTGATAAAACAATTCAAACATCCAACAATAGCTTTCCTAATTTATTTACTGCATTTTTACATATTTTCCAGCTTAAGAAAATAGTGCCCAGCTCGAGAATAAGAGAAAGAATTGGTCGGAGATGGAGAGTGCTCCCGGGAACTACTTTAAGAGAGTATTTTCGTGTTTATTGGGATTCTAATAGAGTTAGAGAAGTGGAATGGGCAACGGGCGCTTGTTTGCTTGTAAGAAAAGAGACTGTTGAAGAAGTTGGTTTATTGGATGAAAATTTCTTTATGTATTATGAAGATGCTGATTGGTGTTATAGAATGCGGAAAAAAGGTTGGAAAACCTTTTATTTTCCTCTATTTGAAGCTTTTCATTATGTAGGTAAGAGTACCGATAAGTTTAATTCTAAAAGTTTTATTGAGCGATATAAAAGTATGTACCACTATTTTTGGAAGCGTGGAGGGAAAAGAGCGCTTTTTCTGCTCCGTTTTATTATTTGCAGCGGTTTAGGTTTAAGATTGATGGGACTATTGATGATTTATCTGTTTAGCAAAAATAACCGCATAAAATTAAAGGAGAGTTTTCACGCTTATTTGACTGTTATAAAGGGCTTTAAAGAGGGAAATTTTGTATGCAAACCTTAATTTTAGCGGGTGGATTGGGCACTCGCTTGCAAAAGGTAGTTAGCGATTACCCTAAACCTATGGTTTTAGTAAGCGGTAGGCCTTTTTTGGAATATCTTATATTGCAGCTAAAAAGGTATAACTTAACGGAGATTGTTTTGTGCACAGGTTATTTGGGAGAGAAGATAAAGGAATATTTTAAGGATGGGGATAGATGGGGGGTAAAAATTGATTACTCAGAAGAAAAGAAGCCTTTGGGAACGGGTGGAGCAATTAAGTTAGCGAGTAGTTTTATTAAAGATGATAATTTTCTGGTTCTTAACGGCGATTCTTACCTGG
>JGI24025J20009_10003016_pt1 | contig 11692 bp, 9 predicted proteins | sample Cruoilmetagenom3_FD_20009 | JGI IMG/M metagenome (IMG submission 20009) | reverse complement strand
CGGAGGGGAAATAAATGGTTAAATGCTCTGCGTTCCTCTGCGCCCTCCGCGGTTATTTTTTTTTGCCAGAAAGTACAGGATCGCAATCGGGAGACCAATCAGCATACCTGAGTAGTTACAATTGGGTGCAGTACAATTTCAAGCTTGTCTAATTTAATATGTCGCTATAATCTATATGACCGAAAGTCATGTAATAGCAAATGAGTCAAACTATCGGTCTTTCATATTTCAGCCTCACAACCTGATCCTCTGCAGATCCCTCCCGACCTCCACTTTGACCCCCGGGCCCAGACCGGCCTTGACGTCTTTTACCATCTCCTCCTCATGACCTATCGTCTCCGGGTAAAGATGGGTCAGCACGATCCTCTTCACGTTCACGTCCTGGAGAACCTCACCCAACCGCAGAGGCGTGGAATGGTTCGTCACCTGGTAAGGCTCGGGGAAAGAACACTCGTGAACCAGCAGATCTGCGCCTCCAGCCAGGCGGGCGATCGACGCCGTGGGCTCGGTATCCCCGGAGTAGACCACCGACCTTCTTCCAAATTCCGCTCTGTAACCCAAGGCGACGACGCTGTGCACCGCCTCTGCCGCCACCATCCTGAACCCCTTGACCGAGAACTCGTCTTTTGGTCCGACCTCCAGGACGGCGACCTCCAGGTCGTCCAGATAGGGATAAAGGTTCCGTGCGGCCCTGAACCAGTCCTCGGTGCCCGCCGGCCCGTAGATGGCAAAATCCTTCTCGTCCACCAGCCACCTGGCCTTGGCCAGAGGAAGAAGATCCGAGACGTGGTCCAGATGCAGATGAGACAGTAGTACCGTATCGATCTCTGTGGGGTCTACGCCCAACTCCGCCAGCCTCAGAAGCGCTCCCGCACCGCAGTCGAAGAGCAGAGGCTCTTTGGCCTTCACCATCAGACCTGCCTGAGCCCGTCCCGAATGGGGGATCCCGACCCCGGTCCCCAGCAGAGTTACGTCCATGGTCATGCGCATAGATGGAAGACGAGGCCTAATAGGCGTACCGGTATCCACCGGGTTTAAATATATCCGACGAACTTTATCCCGAGAGAGTTAAAGGTGATATCTTGCAGGAAAGCGTGATTAAAGATCTAAACCTGGCAGAAGAAGGTGAGCGGAGGATCGAATGGGCCCGGCGCCACATGCCCGTTCTCCAGACCATCAGAGACGAGTACGAGAGAACAAAGCCCCTGGAAGGGGTGAAGGTAGTGGCCTGCCTCCACGTGACCGTCGAGACGGCCAACCTTCTCACCGCTCTGGAAGCAGGCGGTGCAAAGATCGCCCTGGCCGGATCGAACCCTTTGAGTACCCAGGACGACGTGGCCGCTGCTCTGGCCGCCAGGGGGATGCATGTCTACGCCTTCCACGGAGAGAACGACGAGGAGTACTACCGATGCATCGAAAAGGCGATCGATCTTTGGCCGAACGTCACCCTGGACGACGGCGCCGACACCATAGCCACCATCCACAAGGACCACCGGGACATGGTGAAGGATATCCTGGGCGGGTGCGAGGAGACCACCACCGGCGTGATCAGGCTCGAGGCCCTGGCAGAAGGGGGCGAGCTCCTCTACCCGGTGATCGCCGTCAACGACGCCGAAACGAAGATGATGTTCGACAACCGGTATGGTACCGGCCAGAGTACCCTCCACGGGATACTGAACGCCACGAACTTCCTCTTCGCCGGGAAGACCGTGGTGGTGGCGGGGTACGGCTGGTGCGGCCGGGGTCTGGCCACCAGGGCCCGGGGCATGGGGTCCAACGTGATCGTGGTGGAGGTCGAACCTCGTAAGGCCCTGGAGGCGGCGATGGACGGGTTCAGGGTGATGCCTCTCATCCAGGCAGCGCCGCTGGGCGACCTGTTCATCACCGTCGCGGGCAACATATCGGTGATAAGAGGAGAGCATGTGGAGCTGATGAAGGACCAGGCCATCGTCTGCAACAGCGGCCATTTCAACGTGGAGATCGACATATCGGCCATGGAGGAGATGGCGGCAGAGACGAGCGAGATCCAGAAAGACGTCGTCGAGTACAAGATGAAAGATGGCCGCAGGATCTACCTGCTGGCCGAAGGCCGGCTGATCAACCTGGCCGCGGCCTACGGTCATCCTCCCGAGGTCATGGACATGAGCTTCTCCAACCAGGCTCTCTCCGTCAAGTACATCGCAGAGCACGGTCCCGAGCTGGAGAGTCGAGTCTACCCCGTGCCCACGGATATCGACCAGAGGGTGGCGGTCCTCAAGCTCGAGTCCATGGGGATAGAGATCGAGAAGCTCACCCAGAAGCAGTACGATTACCTCCATAGCTGGCAGATGGGGACCTGAGGTGAAGAGATGGACCTGAAACGAGAGGCCGTGGAAGCCTATCTGCAGGAGATGACCGACCGGGAGGTGAGCCTTCTGGCCATGGGCGCCCTGGGCGAGACCGTCCCCACCACCGAGGACGTGAAGGGGTTCGGCTATGGCAGCCCGGTACTTATCGATTACCTTCTCGACGGTGAGAAGAGATCGGCGGTGCTATCCTCCATGCGCGTCCAGGAAGGCTTCGGCCATGACCACTTCTCCGACCGGGCCCAGGTCATGATCTGGCAGCACTCGACCTTCGGCAACCTCCCCAAGCATGCCAGGTCGATCGACGTAGGCTACTTTACAGGGTCGGGAGACCTCAAGTCCTGTGGTGAGGCCGAAGAGTACTTTCTTCTCATGGAAAAGATCGAAGGCAACGAGTATTTCTTCGACCTGGAACGGGTGAAAGAAGAAGGTGCAACCGACCTGGATCTGGCCCGGGCCGAGGCGTTATCGACATACCTGGCCAAGATCCACTCGGTCAAGAAGAGCTCACCGGCACTCTACAGACGGAAGATCAGGGATACCATCGGTCATGGCGAGTGCATAATGGGGATTTTGGACGACTACCCCAGAAACCTTTCGTTCCTGGAGCATGGCGAGCTCTGCACGATCGAGAAGAGATGCGTGGACTGGAGGTGGCGGCTCAGGGATCTGACCGGCAGGCTCTGCCAGGTCCACGGCGACTATCATCCCTGGAACGTGATGTTCCGATCAGGGACCGACTTCACCGTGCTGGACCGGTCCAGGGGTGAATGGGGCGAGGCTGCCGACGACATAACCGCCATGACCACCAACTACATCTTCTACTCCGTCCAGAAGAGCGGCGAGCTGGAAGGCGGCCTGAAAGACCTTTTCGAACTCTTCTTCGAGAACTATCTAAACAAGACGGGAGACGAGGATCTTCTCAGAGTTATAGCCCCCTTCTTTGCCTTCAGGATGGTGGTGGTGGCCAGCCCTACCTGGTATCCGCTCTTATCGGACAAGGTCAGGAAGAAGCTCTTCAACTTCTTGGAGAACCTCCTGGACGAAGAGGAGTTCGACTATAAGAGGGTCAACCGCTACCTAGCGAGATCTCGGATCTGAGATGGTCGCCTCTTACGCCTTCGAGCTCTCCGGAGAACATCCCACCCTTCCCCGGAGCGAGGCCCTGGCTCTATCGGAGATCGGCACCTCGGGCTTCAGGGTGGTCCGCAGCATGAAACGGTGCCTGGTGGTGGAAGCCCAAAACCTCGACCCGGCCTGGATGATCTCCCGTCTTGCCATGACCCACCGGGTGATCCGGGTTCTGGCCATCACCGGGGCCGATCTCGGTTCGGTGGCGGAGGCCGCAAAAGACCTCGCCCTGCCGGATAAGCGGTACAGGATCCGGGGAAAACGGATGGAAGGATCTTCTCCGGCCAGCAACGAGGTGGAAAAGGCGGTGGGTGAGGTGCTCTGGGAACGTGGCTACCGGGCAGATCTCGAAGACCCGGAGATAGACCTGAGGGCGATCATAACCGGGGACGAGGTCGTCCTGGGAGAGGTGGCAGGCGAGGTGGACAGAGGCGACTTCGAGACGCGCCGTCCTCACCTCAAGCCGTTCTTCCACCCAGGAGCCATCCTTCCCAGGATCGCCCGGGCCCTGGTGAACCTCTCCCGGGTGGTGGCAGGAGAGAAAGTACTCGATCCGTTCTCGGGCACAGGAGGGTTCCTGGTGGAGGCCGGCCTGATGGGGATGCGGGGCGTGGGGGTCGACGTCCAGGAGTGGCTGGTCCGGGGCGCCGAATCGAACCTCGCCGGACTAAACTGCGACCTGGTGGTGGGAGACGCCATGAGGCTGCCCATCCGCGACTCCTCCATCGATGGCGCCGTCTCGGACACTCCCTACGGGAGGTCCGCCCTCGTCAGAGCAGGATCTCGAGAAGAGCTTCTGACCCGTAGCATGGAGGAGCTTCACAGGGTGCTGATCCCCGGGAGGATGATGGTCTTCGTCAACGACCGGCCCGTCGGTGATATGCTGATCGATGCAGGCTTCGAGGTGACCGAGGTCCATGTCGAGAGGATCCACCGCAGCCTGACCAGGCACATATTCGTCTGCAGAAGATGAACTCGCTGAGGGACAAGATCAAAGAGATGCTCCGGGCAGGTGCTATATGAGGCTCCCATGGGTGAGGGCAAAAGGAGGTGGTCCTCGAGCTAGCCGAATTTAAGCTGAGACCTACATAAAGAAAATCTTTTTACATGATTAGCCACAAAGAATGATAGTGCCATTTGACCCCATCTCTCTTTCTTAGGATACGTGATTAACATTTCCATCACCACATTCAGATAACTCATTAACCAGATCCACATACTCTATAACGAGCAATCTGCTCATCCCTGTTGCAAAAGATGTACCTTCTACAGACATCCCCCTTTTTAAACAAAACTTGACGCGTTCAAAGTCGTTAAGATACTGATCGACCGCTTCAGTGCTATGGCGCGTCTCTCTGGCAATATCAGGTGTAGCCTTTTTATCCACCACTGACTTTCTGCAGATGTTCGACTTGTGTGAGACGCTCCGACCGAGATCGTGGACGGTGCCTCTACGTGGTAGTACCATATCATGCTCTCGCTCATGTTCTATAATATATTTAGAAATTGTACCTCGGGCGCGTGAATATATCAGACCAAGATCGGTCTCTGCCAGCGTCCCATCCTGCTCATCAGCCTCTAAAAGTATTCTTGCAACTACATCATTGCGAACCTCCCTTATCGGGAGGCCATTCGCCATCTTCTGGATGTCCTCGTGTGTGATAACCGACAGAACAACAGGTTGCAGTCTCAGCTTCTTCATGCTCTTGCCATATCCAACGGTTTCATCTTTTGCCACCGCAAACCATAGCATCTGTCCCATTCTGAGATTCGTTATGGGAGGATAGTATGTCTCAACGATCGATTTCAGCTCCGTGACCAGTAGTTCTATGACCCTTGGTCCACCGATTTTGGGAAACTCTGTGGATATGAGGTTAGATACAGCTGTCTCGAAGGTCTTATCGCATAGAGGAGCATAAATATCCTGGCAGTAGTTACCCTTCACTGGGTTGCCCCCCTTGCCCCCCTTTTATCGGCTTGACAAAACTCTGCTGACTCGACTATCTCCTCTATACGCTCCCGATATGCCGGATCCTCATTATACAGATGATACAGCTCCTGATATTCTCTGACCAACCGATCAGAGATCTGAACAAGAAATGCAACATCGTTAGTCGGAGTGCCAATTCGAGTGAGGTATGCCACCCTTCCAAATGTCTGTACATAGCGCTTGATCGCTGTTTGAGAATGCTTCATGGTCCTTTCGATCTCAGTGTACGTTTTTCTACAGATATAGAGTCTGACAATCTTTGTGCGGTGAGATATACCCGGTCCGATATCCTTTTGCTGACCACGTGTCGGAACAACGATTCCACGTTGAGCCAGTGCCTTTATATCACGTCTTACTGTTCTGACGCTGCAGTTCAAAAGCTTGTACGCCACATCTTCCTGCGTCAATAAAACTCCCTGATCAAGGGCTTCATTGGCAATTCTGGAAAGCCTTGCCTGTCTGAGAGCCGCAAGACCATATTTGCTTCTGATCTCTTCATCTTCGCTTCCAGCATCGAGCATTACGACCGCTGTTTTCATCATACATTTGGAGAGTGGCTTGCCAGCCGGCTCTGATTTCGCAACACCCAGAATCTTCATCTGGCCAACATTGATCGTGTTTGGGTTACTCTGGTCAGGAACGAAGACCGTTTTTGCGGTCTTTAAAATTGCGTTAGATACGAATGGTGGGCATTCGTATCCATATTCGACCATATTAACGAACATCTGGTCAATTGTCTTCTCATTGAGCCTCTCTGATTCAGAACGGACTGGATTCATCCATCTCACCTCTTCCCAAGCCACAACGTTTTTTGTGCAGCATATTTATATATCTTTTCAGGAGAGGGCTAAATGGCCTAATCAATGATTACCTGCTTGTGTGAGGAGGTTAAATTAAATATGGGTGGAATGTTATGAAAAAAAGTATAGTTTTGGGTTTAGTAGTGTTTCTAATGTCTCTGTCGATAGTGATCACGTCGGGCCAGCCATATCCACCAGGTGAGCCTTATCCTGGTGAGCCATATCCACCAGGTGAGCCTTATCCTGGTGAGCCATATCCACCAGGTGAACCATATCCCGGTCAGACTTATCCTGGTGAACCATATCCCGGTCAGCCGCATCCCGGTGAATATTCTACCAGTGTCTCCTCAGGGGCACCAGTACCAGTTGCTCCCAGCAGCGCCGAGAGCCTGGGATTCTCGATACCGGCCGCGTCATCAGCTACCGGTCAAGCGCCATCTTCAGAGGAAAGAGGACAGGCGTTAATGCGGGCCAGTCCAGGGGAGGCTTTCTCATCTCCTTCTGGAACGCAGCATTATGTTGCTTCCAGATCTCTTCAAATGATACTGCCTCCGGGTGTCCCAGCGTTCAACAAGTTCTATGTTCCTTACGCCTACCAGACAACCGCGGGCTGCGCCCTATATGGATGGTTGCCCACGTGGATGCAGGTATCCTCTTCAGGCCCGGTGTGGTCTTATGAATGGTATCCCAGTGGATGGCTGGACTGTAAGTTTTTAGGCTATGCATACTCTGGCTGGAACAAGAGATGGTTCAACGGAGACACCCCTGGGTGGCATATACTCCAATACTACTGTAATGGGTGGAGCAACTATATCTACATCTATGTGCACGGCTGGGGACCCGGCCCAGGACCAAGTCCAGGCCCATGGCCACCGCAGTCAGGCCCGTACCCATGGTGGTGGTACGGCAGTACGGCATCGAGTAGTGGGGGTATGACGACGATAACGAGCAGTGATGGTAGTATGAGCATAAGATCCAGCACTATCGTCTAGGAGACACTTGCCGGACAGAGAGATCTGTCCGGCAAACGTCTAGTTCTTCGTGCATGAGACTTGGGTATCATGAACGTTTTATGCTGTCAAGCGAGAAGATACCGAGGCCGTCGATGCTCTAAAAGAAGGAATGAGGCTCTCCGCCAAGCCACATGCGGCGATCCTACAAGGGGTAACTGTCCAGCCTATTCCCTGCCCACTCGTACGAGAAAATCCTCCTTTCGGTCGGATTTACTCTGAGTACATAATGTTATACATTATATACAATAAAAAGGCATATCACTCTGAAAATGATGGACGACCCTGATCACACCATCATACATCCGATTACATCCTTCCAGGATCAATTAGAGTTACCCTCAGCATCTAGAGAAAAAATATGATTATTGCATGATATTAATTCTTGGCGGCATGGAAGTAAAAAGTAACCATGAAGACGGATCAGAGATAGGCCTCTATATTCATCAGGTTCTCCAGGTCGCTCTTGTCTACGCAGGATCCCGAGATCACCTCTTCTCGCATATGGATGGATGCCTTGGAGCGGAGGGCGAGAGCCACGCAGTCGCTTGGCCGGGCATCTATCTCGTGCTCGACCGAGTTGAAGCCAATCGTGATCCTGGCGTAGAATACGCCTTCATCGAGGTCGTCTATGAGCGCCTTGGTTATCCTGGCGTTGAGGCTCTCCATGATGGATATGAAGAGGTCATGGGTCATAGGCCGGGGGGTGACCTCGCCCGAGAGGGCGTTGTGTATGGACATTGCCTCGGAGAGACCCACGAAGATGGGCACTATCCTGGAGTTCTCGTCCTCCAGGAGCACCACCGGCGCGAAGGCTCCACCCGCTGTCTCCGCGATGTAGACGCCTCTCACGCTCACTGGAACAAGAGATCCCATAATCTTTTTATTCTCGTGCCCCATCTTATATATTAATTACCCATGACGGATACCGATTCTTATGCATGCGTCTTCCACGGTCCAGTTCTTGACCAGGGCGCCTTGCACTTCCATGGAGCTCTTAATCTCCATGAATTCGGCCCTTACCTCGTTGGCGATGTGATCTTCCATTCTTTGGACCAGGTTCAAGACGTCGTTGTTATCGATCTCCACCATCACTTGAATCTTATCCTCGACTTTGAGGTCCATCTCCTTGCGCATGTCCTGTACCCTGCGGATCACCTCTCTGGCGTACCCTTCTGCCTCGAGATCGTCGGTGAGGGCGATATCAACATAGACCGTGCCCGAGGAGAAGGCCGCATCTACGAGGTTCTCCGGGACCTGCTCTAAGAACTCCACCATCTCCAGAGTGATGGGGAAAGACTCGATCATGCACCGGCCCTGGTCGAGATCCTTCTTCACCCGGACAGGATCCGCGGCCTTGAGAGCCTGGATCACCTTCTGGGCATCGCCCTTGAAGATGGGTCCTATCTTCCTGGGCACCGGGTTGAGAGCCAGGTCCATGGGCGGCTTCTGGCCGGGTTCCAGCACCTTGACCTTCTTGCAGTTGGTCTGGCCCATCAGAACCTTCTCCAGCCCGCCGAGGTCAACCTCTTCCGCAGACGATATTATGATCTTCGAGACTGGCCAGCGCAGCTTTCTTCCTCCTCTCTGTCTCGCGTTGGAGGCGGCTTCCACGACCTCCCTAACGGTCTTCATCTTCGCCTCCAGGATCTCGTCTACGAGTTCGTCTCTGGGTTTATGCCAGTCGCACATGTGAACCGACTCGGAGGCGTCAGGATCCACGTTCCTCACCAGGTTCTGGTAGATGGACTCGGCGATGAAAGGTGCGAAGGGAGCCAATAGCCTGGTCAAGGTGACCATCGTCTCGTAGATGGTGGCATAGGCGGCCAGCTTGTCAGGGTCAGCGGTCTCGATCCAGGTCCGGGGCCTGACGAGCTGGATGTACCACCGGGAGAGGTCCTCCATGACAAACTCGGATAAGGCCCTGGTGACCCTGTGAAGCTGGTAGGTTTCCATATGTCTGTCGATCTCTCCGGCCAGGGTATTCACCCGGGATAAGATCCACCGGTCTTCGGGTCGGAGATGCTCCTTGTACCGTTCCAGGTTGATCTCGGCAGGATCGAACTCGTCCAGGAGCATGTAGGGAAGGGGGAACCGGTAGGCGTTCCAGAGGATGTTCAGCATCCTATTGGTGTTGGCCACCTCCTCCCAGCTGAAATGGATGTCCTCCCAGGGGGCGTTGGAGGATAGAACGTAAAACCGGAGGGTATCTGCACCGAACTTCCGGATGATCTCTTCTGGCTGGACCACGTTCCCCAGGCTCTTGCTCATCTTCTTCCCCTTATCGTCCAGGGCGAAACCGTGCATGAGGACGCTTTTGTAGGGAGCCTGACCGAAAGAGATCATGCTGGCTCCGAGCTGGGAGTAGAACCAGCCTCTCGTCTGGTCGTGACCCTCCGTGATGAAGTCTGCAGGCCACCATTCTTCGAACTCGTCTTTGTCCCGAGGATAGTTGAGGGTGGCCCAGGAGGCCACGGCACTGTCGAACCAGACGTCGAAGACGTCGGGTACGCGGCGCATGGTGCCGCCGCAGGGGCAGTCCAGAACGACCTCGTCCACGGATGGTCGGTGGAGGTCGCAGACCGCCTGGCCGCGCCGTTCATCGAGCTCTTCCATGGAGCCCATGACCTCCATCTGGCCACAGTCGTTGCAGATCCAGATGGGAAGGGGTATACCCCAATACCTCTGCCGCGAGATGCACCAGTCACGAGCTCCCTCGACCCAGTCTCTGAACCTGGAGGATCCTGCCCAGTCGGGGTACCACTTCACGTTCTCGATCTCTTTTAGCATATCGTCACGAAGATCGGCGATCTTGAGGAACCACTGGGGGGTGGCGATGTATATGATGGGGGTCTTGCACCGCCAGCAGTGGCCGTACCGGTGGCTGATCTTTCCCTCGGCCAGCATGAACCCCCTCTCGGCAAGATCGATGTTCACCTCGTCGTTGATATCTCGCACGTACTTGCCCACGTACTTCTCGCCAGCCTCTTCGGTATACCGGCCGTCCCCGCCCACGGGACAGAAGACCACCATGCCCCTCTCCATGCCCAGCTCGAAGTCCTCCATACCGTGGCCTGGCGCCACGTGAACCAGCCCGGTATTCTCCGCGGTGACGAAGTCGGCCAGGTAGACCTTGTGCTCGATCGAGGACTGGGCGGGGATCAGATCTTCCAGGGGATGGACGTAATCCAGACCGTCCAGCGCCTCGCCAGAGAACCTGTCCAGGATCTGGTAGTCCCTGTATCTGCCTTCGCGGAGGACGTTATCCACCAGGGAGGTTGCCATGATCAGGATATCTTCCCGATCACCTTTCCAGGCCCGGACCTTGGAGTACTCGAACTCGGGATGGGCGGCTACCCCCACGTTGGCAGGGATGGTCCAGGGAGTGGTGGTCCAGATGACCAGGTAGGTCTCCTCCTCGCCGACGACGGGGAACTTGACGTAGATGGAGGGATCGGTCTCCTCCCAGTACTCCACCTCGGCATCGGCGATAGCGGTCTCGCACCGGGGACACCAGTTCACCACCCGAAAACCCCTCTCCAAAAGGTTCTGCTCATGGGCCCTCTTCAGGGTCCACCAGGCCGCCTCCAGGTACTCGTCTTTGAGGGTCATGTAGGGTTCTTCCCAGTCGAGCCAGGCCCCCAGGATCTTGAACTGGTCGGTCATGGCATCTTTCTGGTGGAAGGCGAACTCCATGCACTTCTGGATGAATTTGTCCACGCCGTAGGACTCGATATCCTTCTTGCTCTTGAAGTTTAGAGCCTCCTCCACCTTGACCTCGATGGGAAGACCGTGCATGTCCCACCCGGCGCGGTCCTTGACGTGGAAGCCGTTCATCGACCTGTATCGTAGGATGACATCCTTGATCACTTTGTTCCAGGCGGTGCCCAGGTGGATCCTGCCGGTGGTGTAAGGTGGCCCGTCGACGAAAAAGAACTTCTTGCCTCCGATCTTCATGGTCCTGGTCTTGGAGTATATAGTGTTCTTGTCCCAGAACTCATTCACCTGGTTCTCAACCTCTTTCGCGTCGTATTGTCCTGCCACCTCTGAGATCAATGGTAGTCCTCCAGCAAGGGAAAATTGATATTCTGGCCTCCATACAATTAAGGGCTTATTTAGGCTTTGTGACGGCGAAAGGTATGTCTGAACGACCCGACGTTTTTTGGAGCTGTGCGAAGTTGACGAGCGCTGCAAAAATGAGATCGTGCCGACTTCGACGTAAAGGCTTTATCTTAGTACATAAAGAACAACGTAACTACTCAGGTACCTAAACCACTATCGAGGGACTTCACTATGCAGGAACTACCCGGGACAGGGGGCATACTGTAACCAAACACGGAATATAACCGCAGAGTACGCAGAGGGGCGCGGAGGAGAAATAAATGGTTAAATGCTCTGCGTTCCTCTGCGCCCTCC
>JGI24025J20009_10003015_pt1 | contig 11693 bp, 10 predicted proteins | sample Cruoilmetagenom3_FD_20009 | JGI IMG/M metagenome (IMG submission 20009) | reverse complement strand
TGTTGATTTTTCTGGACACTATCCAGATACACGGCCTGTTCGGGGAACAGGCCCTACAATATGTAGGGGCCGATGCCCCCATCGGCCTTAAACATGCTTTGCAAAAGTTACTTTCCATTATAATGCCGCTAAACGGCATAATGGCGCTTTTTACGAAGCTATCTTCTGAGGAATAGTTTCAGATGAAAAGAGATCACGGCGGGAACGTCAGAGAAACTTCCAGAATATACGGAATCGATGAGGACCGGATTATCGATTTCAGCGCCAGCATAAACCCCGTGGGCTACCCGCCCGGCCTGCTGGAAGCGATAATAAAAGATTTTAACTCCGTATTAAATTATCCCGATATCGATTCATTTGATCTCGTTTCAGGAATTGCGGAATATCACGGTATTGATAAGGATTACATCCTTGCGGGAAATGGTTCCACCGAATTTATGTACTGGATACCTATGGTATTCAAGCCGAAAAATGCCCTCATTGTAACCCCTGCCTTCTGTGAATATGAAAAGGGGCTCGCAATAAGCGGGACCGAAGTATCGTATTTCCAGGCGGATGAAGAAAACGATTTTACCGTTGATATCGATCGTCTCTGCAACCGTATGAAAGAAGGGTTTGATATCGTCTATTTCTGCAATCCGGCAAATCCTACCGGCGTTCTAACCCCCAAAAATGAGCTGTGCCGGCTCATAGCTTGTGCCGGGGAGATCGGAACACTGGCAGTAATTGACGAGGCATTTATAGATTTTATGGAGGATGAATCTGTCAAGAAAGAAATCCTCGTGTCTCCCAATTTGATCGTCCTCAGATCCATGACCAAATTTTTTGGCATTCCCGGTCTTCGTCTAGGCTATCTCATGGCTGACCCATCATGTATTGTGAAAATCAGGGAAAATAGAATTCCCTGGACGGTAAGCTCGCTGGTTCAGGGAGCAGCGTCAAAAGTCCTTTTCGACAAGGATTACATAGAGAAAACCAGAGAGTATATATTGGGCGAGAGGGAATTCTTCAGAAATACCTTAAACAAAATTACCGGTCTGCGCGTCTTTGAAAGCGCCGCAAACTTTTTCCTTGTATTCATGAACAACCGGATTGGTTTAAATTCCACAGAACTCAGAGACCGCCTGGCTGCAGAGGGGATACTCATAAGAGATTGCAGTAATTTTCAGGGGCTGGGGGATCGTTATTTTCGCGTAGCAGTGAAGAGACATGAACAGAATATGACTCTCATCGAAAAACTGAAAGCGGTTATAAGATGATAAAGAAAAAAGAGAAGGCAAAATATCCTGTCCCAATCCGTGAGTGGTCGGAAGATGACCGGCCAAGGGAAAAATTGCTGAAGTATGGAGAGCATACTTTAAGCAATGCGGAACTTCTTGCCATCCTGATCAGAACAGGTACACCGGGAAGGAGCGCCGTCGATATCGGCAGGGAACTGCTCCACAAATACAAGTCGCTCCGTGCCATGAGCGGCATCGATGCTTCTGAGTTTAAGGAAATTTCCGGTCTCAAAAATGCAAAGATTGCACAGATCAAAGCAGCTATCGAATTGGGCCGAAGGATGTTAAGCGAAGAAAAAGCGCTCGAAGGGTCGATTAAAAAATCATCCGATGTTGCAAATTTCCTGATGCCTCTCATGAGAGATTTAAAGAAGGAGCGGTTTGTGCTTCTTCTTCTCGACAGGCGGAATGCCGTATCAGATATGGTGGATATCGACTATGGCACAGTTGACAGGGCGAATCCATATATACGCGATATTATTCAGACGGCCATCAGATATAATGCCCCATCGATCATAGTCTCCCACAATCATCCATCCGGGGCGGTAAAACCCAGCAACGATGACAAGGCTTTCACAAAAAGCCTGATGATGGCGGCAAAAGCAACCGGCATCAGCTTTTTCGACCACATCATCATCGGAGACAACCGCTACTTCAGCTTTGCCGATGAAGGCCTGATCGAAGAATATGAAACAAAGGCGATTAGAGAGTTATAGGAGCGCTTAAATAAATACACCAATATTGATGTTGACTGATTATGGAATTTACTATAGAGTTTTATGAAACAAGTTCAGAGCGATGTCCTGTATGAAACGAAAAACTAATTTTGATAGATACCTTGAAGAACAGTTGAAAGACCCTGATTTTGCCAAACGCTACCAGAAGGCCGGCGAGGCCTGGGACGTGGCTTTGCAGTTAGCTGCTTTGCGTAAAAAGGCTGGTTTATCTCAGAAGGAACTGGCCCAAAGGGTGGGAACATCTCAACAACAGATCAGTCGCCTTGAATCAACATCGTATGAAGGCCACTCCCTGAGCATGTTGCGCAGGGTTGCTGAAGCTCTGGGAGCAAAGGTTCGTATAGATATTCAACTGCCTGAACGTCCCAAGCAGGCAACAGTTGCTGAAGATAAGACAACTTACGGGCAAGATGTCTAATGAAAGGATTTTTCCATGATAACAGATCTTACGAAGACTAAATCCTATGTTGATTTTCTCAAGGGGCTCAAAGAGAAAATACGTACATCCAGGATAAAGGCTGCCCTTAGTGTTAATGCACAAATGGTTCTCCTTTACTGGGAAATAGGGAATGAGATATTATTGCGGCAAAAAAGCGAGGGTTGGGGTGCAAAGATAATCGAACGGCTTTCTACAGATTTGCGCAAATCATTTCCTGAAATGAAGGGGATTTCTTCAAGAAATCTGAAATATATGAGGAAGTTTGCTGAGGTTTATCCAGATTCTGAATTTGTGCAGCAGGTTGCTGCACAAATCCCATGGTTCCATAATTGTATATTGATTGATAAAGTTAAAGGTGCAGAAAAGAGAGAATGGTATATTCAACAGACTATTCAAAATGGATGGTCCAGAAGCGTATTGGTCCACCAGGTAGAAACTGATCTTTATAACAGGCAGAGCGGTTTAACACATAACTTTGATCGGACTTTGCCGGCGCCACAATCTGATCTGGCAAAGGAGACCCTGAAAGATCCCTACATCTTTTCTCGGGAAATAGGCATACTGTCCTTGGAATTAATTTCTTATTGACGCAAAGGGGTATTTTTATTATATTATGTTTTATGTGGATTTCATAGATTAAGAGGATAATACTTTTTATGACTAACAAAATCGAAAGTTCCTTTTCAATAAACACGCTTCCAAGCTATAAGAACCCGCCTGTTAACGAAGTTGTTTGTGGGATGCGATTTGATACTCCTGATAAACTTCGAATCCCACATATCGGTTTCCTTTGGGATAAATTTCGAGCTGATTATCCGATTATCCAACATGCCCCACCGATATCATCAGCTAAAGGTGAAATTTTGGTAGATCAGGCAACAGGAATGCCCTTACCAAGAGTGTGGTTTATAAACAGATCGGATGACCAATTGATACAATTTCAGGGCGATCGATTTTATTTCAATTGGCGAAGAAGACAAAACGATTATCCTCGATATGACCATGTGATTAAAAATTTCGAAAGTGTACTGAATAAAATCGTAATTTTCTTTGATGAACTTGAATTCGGCGAGCTTAGGCCAGTCGAATATGAACTGAGTTATATCAACCATATTCCAAAGGGGCAGGGATGGGCTACGATTGATGACCTGCCAAAAATATTTTTGGATTATGCTTGGGAAAAAACAAAAGAACGCTTTTTACCGAAACCCGAAAAAGTTAGCTGGCAAAAAGAGTTCCTTTTGCCGGGAAAGAAGGGTTATTTGATCATCAGCTTCAAACAAGCTATACAAAAAGAAGACAAAGTTCCTTTGCTTGTTCTCGAATTAAAAACGAGAGGAATTGATGAATCAGCGACAAAAGATAGAATGCGTGAATGGTTTGACTTGGCACATGAATGGATAGTCCGAGGTTTTACTGATCTAACAACCCCTGAAATTCAAAAAATATGGGAGCTGGAAGAAAATGCCTGAGATTGATTTGCATAGAATACCTAATGGGTTTGATCCAGCACAAATCCCTAGCATTGTATACGGAAATAAATCAATTAACGATAATTCCCCAAGCGGTTATCCATATTCGGATACTGAAGCATACGAATCTTTTCCAAAAAAATTTCCCAGAAGGGTTTTTTATAAAAAAACGGCATTCGTTAACCAGGAAGAATTCAGTACTTCTATAATTGATTCGCCGGATAACCAAGATTCAATTACACAAGTGATTTTACTTGAAAACGAAGAGGATCAGGTACAAGAATTAATTTTCCAGATTAGAAAATCACTCTCTATTACCTATCACGAAAGTTTGGCAAATAGAATTCTCACTTTGTTTAATGATGCAAAAGAAGAGGATTCTGATTGTCTTGGAATAGCGGCTGAATCCCTTCGCAATTTTTATAACTTTTTTCGATTACATACTAATCTAAAGTGCCCAACTATTTCATTAACGCCTGACTATAACATCTACGCTTCATGGAGAGGCGAACAGAATCGAGTGTTCAGCGTGCATTTCCTGCCAAATGGAGATGTTCGCTTTGTTATATTCAAAGCGAATGACAGGCATCCTAAGCGAAAAATCAGGATTTCCGGTGTAGCAACAATAGATATTCTCATGGAAGCTGTGAAACCGTTTCATATAGAGGGCTGGATTTCAGAATGAAAGGTGATCAGATACCGGACACAGATCACGTTGCACGTTTTTGCAGACCTATGCAAGTTTCAGATGGACAAATCCAGGCCACTGCATTTTTATTGAGACCGGGTGAAAAAAGCTTATCTGTAAATTGGTTGGAATTTCTGAACTGCTCAAGTAGAGAGAGCGAAATTACTAAAATTCGAACAACCTATTCTGAAACATTTACTGTAGGAGCACGTGCAAGAATAGCTATCCTAAATGGCGGTGAAGTCCGTAAAAAAGTACTGACAGAAAGTCCAGATGGTCAAAATCTTGAAGTCCTCCATGATCCCTTAATGAATGATCCATCACACAGCGGAATATATAATTTGAAACAAGACGACGAACTGATTGCTGAGCTGATTCTTGAAACAGTTCGTGAGTCTTATTCCGCTCGTAAATAAAAGTAAAAAGGGTTGGATCTTAGAACAAATCGACCGCAAGTTGGACAGCTCTCCCCCAGACGATTACCTCATTCTGCCGCCCTTGCCTTTCAGCAACATATGACTCTCAGTCTGTAGCAAAATTCTTAGAGACTTCGTGGTAAAAAAGTATCTTGTTCGGTTGCGGCTTTGCCGCAGTAGGTAATTTGAATGCTGAAATCATATCTTCAAAACATATTTAAAATCACAGATCAGGGTGATGCCAGAGAAGAAAGTTATTATTCGACCCTTGCAGCGCTGATGAATAAACTGGCGCAGGCAGGTGGCAAGGGCAAAATTCACATTACAACGCTTCCCAAAACCACCGAGGCGGGCAATCCTGATTTCCGAATCTGGGACGGCAGGCAACATGTTGTAGGGTATATTGAAGCCAAAGCCCCGACTGTTGATAATCTGGATTCAATAGAACATTCGAAACAGCTAAAACGTTACAGGCATATCTTCCCGAACCTGATATTAACCAATTTTTTCGAGTTCAGGCTTTATCGTAACGGCATACTGGTCAATAAGGCATCGATAGCAAGACCTTTTATCGTGCATAAACTCAAAACGATACCGCCGGTTGAAAAAGAACCTGATTTTCTCAAGCTGATTGAAGAGTTTTATTCATTCTCCCTGCCTAAAGTTTACAACGCAAAAAATCTGGCAATAGAGCTGGCCAAACGCACAAGCTTTTTAAAGGACGAGGTGATCGCCGAGGAAATGGCGGAGGAAGAAAAAACCGGCGAAGGCTTTATCCTGGGATTTTATGAAGCGTTCAGGCAGTTTCTGATCAGCGGTCTTTCAAAAGAGGAATTTGCCGATCTCTATTCCCAGACGATCACCTATGGTCTGTTTGCCGCCCGCATGCGGTCAAAAAACGGTTTCAATAGAAAACTCGCTTATGACAACATCCCCAGCACAATCGGAATATTGCGAGATGTTTTCCGGTTTATTTCACTTGAAGATGTTCCTGTCCAGATGGAATGCAGTATTGATGATATCGCCGAAGTATTGTTTGTGGCGGATGTGAACAAACTGCTTCAGGACTACTTTAGAGAAGGCAAAGGGAAAGACCCGGTTGTTCATTTTTATGAAACCTTTCTTGCCGAATATGATCCACAAACCCGCGAAAGACGTGGCGTGTATTATACGCCTGAACCGGTTGTCTCCTATATCGTGCGTTCACTTCACCATATTCTAAAGGATCGTTTCGACAAAGTTGACGGCATGGCAAGCGATACAGTTACGGTGTTGGACCCGGCATCCGGCACACTTACCTTTTTGGCTGAAGCGGCGAAACTGGCGGTCGATGAATTTACGACCAAATACGGGGATGGCGATAAGGAAGGTTTTATCAGGGAGCACATCCTCAAAAACTTCTACGCCTTTGAACTCATGATGGCACCCTATGCCGTGGGTCATTTGAAGATGTCTTTTCTCCTTGAAGAACTCGGCTGCCGCCTCAAAAAGGATGACAGGTTTAAACTTTACCTGACCAACACCCTTGAGATGGAGAAGCTTGAACAGAGCAGCCTGCCCGGCATGGTCTCCCTTTCCGAAGAATCGCATCTGGCAGGAAAAGTAAAAAAAGAACAACCGATACTGGTAATATTGGGCAATCCCCCGTATTCCGGGCATTCGGCAAACAAGGGCAAGTGGATAGATAGCCTGTTGAAGGAGGGCTACACACATAGCAATGGCATAAAAGATGACGGATATTACCAGGTGGACGGGAAACCGCTTGGGGAAAAGAATCCGAAATGGCTGCAGGATGATTATGTCAAGTTTATCCGTTTTGGCCAGTGGAAAATAGATCAGGCGGGTGAAGGGGTACTGGGTTTTATCACCAATCATAGTTATCTGGACAATCCCACCTTCAGAGGGATGCGCCGGTCGCTGATGAACAGTTTTAATGAAATTTATCTGCTCGATCTGCACGGCAACAGCTTGAAAAAGGAAAAATGCCCGGACGGTTCAAAAGATGAAAACGTCTTTGATATTCGCCAGGGAACGGCCATTGCGTTATTCATCAAGACAAAAGACGGGAACAGCAAAAACGGCAAGAAGATTTTTCATTCCGAAATATGGGGCATGAGAAAGGCAAAATACGATTGGCTTATCAATAATGATATTACGACAACCAAATGGCAGGAAATAACCCCTAAACCGGAATTTTATCTTTTCGTTCCGAGGGATGAAGAGCTTTTGGAACAGTATGAAAGGTCGCCGAAGATAACCGATATTTTTCCGCTTAATGGTGTTGGCATGACTACGGCCAGAGACCATTTTGTTATAGATGGGGATAAGGACAGATTAACAAACAGAATACGTCTGTTCAAAAATAGCAAATATTCTGACGATGAACTTCACGAATTTTTCCAGATAAGGAAAAAGAAAGGTTGGAACATTAGAAAAGCTTGGACAATGTTACAAGATGTTTCTGATTCTGATTTGAATGATCTTGTGGCGCCCGTGCTTTACCGGCCTTTTGATGTTAGGTGGATTTTCTATCACGATTCGGTGGTTTGGAGAACAGTTAAAAGAGTCATGCGGCATATGATGCGTGAGAATTTGGGGTTGATTACTAATCGTCAAGTCAACGGTGATTTCAGGCATGCATTGTGTACGAGCTATATCATTAATGATTGCACAGTATCTTTGGAAACAAGAGAACGTTCTTATGCTTTTCCCCTCTACCTCTACCCCGACTCAGATCAAAAAGACCTCCTCAGCCATCTGGAAGAGTCAAAAGAAAGAACGCCGAATATAAGCGAAAAAATATTTTCCGCTTTATCTGAAACTTACAAAGCAAAACCAAGCCCTGAAGATATTTTCTACTACATATACGCTGTTTTCTATTCCAACACTTACCGCACAAAATATGCCGAATTTCTGAAAACGGACTTTCCGAGAGTATCATTTACGAAAGACGAACGCCTTTTCCAAAAGCTGGCCGAATACGGCAAACGTCTTGCAGACCTGCATCTTATGCAATCACCTGAGCTTGATTCCCCGATGGCAAAATTCCAGGGAACAGGAGATAAGCGGGTTGACAAAATCAAATACGACAAAGAGGGTAAACGCGTTTACATCAACAACGATCAGTACTTTGAGGGATTAGAGGAAAACGTCTGGCAATACCGGATCGGCGGCTACCAGGTTTGCGATAAATGGCTGAAAGACAGAAAGGACAAAGTCTTGTCTCTAAATGATATTAAACATTACTGCAAAACAGCAACAGCCCTTGAGCACACGATCAACATTCAGAAAAGCATCGATGAAATATATGATGAAGCGGAAAATGAATTGGTGAAAATACATTTTATATCAAACGTTCAACACTGAGGAATAATAATGCCTTAGAATTCGGGGGACACCTTACTAATTCTGGGGACGCAACACTTAAATAATGAAAGCGAATATTTCAAGCAACAGAGAATGTTGATACTGAAGGAACAGTAATGAAGAAAAGGGAATTACAAGAACTTATCAAACAAGGCGAGGGTTATTTTGTTGAGTTCAAAAAGCAGGTTGGGGAAAGTCTCGACAGAGAGATGGTTGCCTTTGCCAATGCATCCGGGGGTAAAATTATCGTAGGAGTTGCAGATGATGGCGGAAATACAGGCTGCTCCACTGACAACACGACACGTTCAAAAATCCAGGATATTGCCAATAATTGCGACCCCCGGATTCCGATACATATAAAAACAGTACGGTATGAGGGTGTAAAACTGCTTGTTGTTTCAATAGATGAAAGTCACGATAAACCTGTGCGTTGTTCAAGGGGTTTCTTTCTGAGGGAGGGACCCAATTCTCAAAAATTGACGAGGAATGAAATATTAGCCCTTGCCGCAGGTGCGGGGAAGTTTAAATTCGATATGCAAATCTGTAGAGGTTTTGATTATCCTGGTGAGTTTGATGATAACAAATGGCAGCATTTCCTGAATGGGGCAGTAATTACGCCTCCCGAGAACCGGAAAGACTTATTGATGAATTTAGGTTTCGCGGAAGAAAGGGAAGGCTTTCAGATTACAAATGCCGGAGCATTATTTTTCGGCAAGAATATTCAAACCTGTATTCGTCACAGTTTCATTACCTGTGTTCTTTTTAAGGGTACTACAAAAACCAAGATACTTGACCGGAAGGATTTTAAGGCTGATCTAATTTTTAACTATGAGAATGCATTTCGTTTTTTGCAACAGTATCTGAAAATTGAGTACATAATTGAAGATGGTGGGCCTCGAAAAGAAATCCCGGAAATCCCGCTGGAAGTTCTGCGAGAAGCGCTTGTAAATGCGATTGTTCACAGAGACTATTTTGAGGAAGGGGCCGGTATCCTTGTTGAGGTCTATGATGACCGTGTTGAAATAACAAATCCTGGCCGACTTCTCTTCGACAGCAGTAAATTCGGGAAGATCAGTGTTGCGCGGAATCCCATATTATTCGACACCTTTCACAGGCTTGGAATAACGGAAAAGGTCGGCTCCGGTATCAACAGGATGCGGGAGGCTATGGCTGCAAGGAACATTGAGATTGAATTTGATACAGGAGATTTTTTTATTGTCACTCTGACAAGACAGACAGCTACCCCGCAAGTCACCCCGCAAGTCACCCCGCAAGATGAAAGGGTACAGATAATCCTTGAGTTTTGCCAGATTCCCCGGACCAGAGAAGAAATCCAAATCTTTATCAAGATAAAGGATAGAGAATATTTTAGGAAAAACTTTCTCCAGCCTTTATTAAAACAAGGTCTTTTGAAGCCGACAATTCCAGATAAACCGACAAGCTCAAGACAAAAATACTATGCAATTAAAGAGGAAAAGTAAGATGAACAACACCACAAATATCGTAATACCATAAAGGGCGCCCCCCCCTTTTTACTGCAAGGTAGCAACGGCTATTGAATATACGATTAACATTCAGAAAAGCATCGATGAAATATATGATGAAGCGGAAAAGAATTTAATAGGTTTTTAAAAATTACCGTATAGAAAAAATAACAAAGAAAAGAGGTGCCGATTATGACGGAAAAGAAAAGCCAACAAATCCAAAAGCCTACGATGAGCAATACAAAAAAAGAAATGCTCGATGCATACAATGCACTTTTAAAACAGCTTCAGGAAAAGAAAGAGGCGGAGCTGAAACCGGAACAAAAAATTGAGGAGAAAAGGGCGAAGGAGGTTGTTGAGGTCGCAAGCTCTCTGTCGTCCGAGGGTGTCGTAAAGGGGATCAGCAGCCTCAAGCTCGACATGAGCAGGACGTTGACCCAGATTTCAGATAAGCTGGAAGACGAGGTAAACAGTCTGAATGGCATTCAGAAGGCTATTGCGATTAAGGAGGATGAATTAAAGGAACTGTATGAAATAGAAAAATCAGCGGCTACGCTGGCCGCGCTCATAGAAGCCCAGAATCAGAAGCGGCAGGAATATGAATCCGAGATGGCTGTAATGAAAGAAGAACTGATGCGGGAAATTGAAAAAACTCGCGCGGAATGGGAAAAGGAAGAAGAAAAGTATGAAATGGAAATAAAAGAACAGAACTCTGCTGAAAAGAAGAAACGTGAACGGGAGAAGGAAGAGTTCCAGTACACCTTTAAGCGGGAACAACAGCTTCTGAAAGATGAATTCGAAGACGAAAAAGCGAAACTCGAAAGGGACATTCAGCTTAAAAGGGAGCAGATGGAAAAGGAATTGGCAGAAAGAGAAAAGGCGATAAGCGAAAAAGAAGAAGAACTGAATGAACTGCGTAAAAATGTGGGTGCATTTCCCAAAGAACTGGAAACGTCTATCAATAAAGCCGTGAAGGAAGCGACCGAAAAAATTACAGCAGAAGCTAAAAACAGGGAGCAATTGCTGAATAAAGAATTTGAAGGTGAGAGAGGAGTACTCACTACCCGGATTGAATCTCTTGAAAAAACGGTAAAGGAACAGAGTGAACAAACTTCAAAGCTCTCCGGGCAGCTCGAAAAATCATATCAAAAAGTGGAGGATATCGCGGTTAAGGCGATCGAAGGCTCTTCGGGATTGCAATCACTTGCGAATCTGCAACAGATGATGGCGGACCAGGCGAAGGGGCAATCACAGGAGAAATAGTAAAACGCAGGGCAGGGCTTTAGCCCTGCTGAACATTTGCAAGGCTGAAGCCTTGCCCTACTGAAGGCATGATTTTTTATCCATTCGCGGGAAGGACAATGAGATGATAATTTTTGTGACAGGCGGCGCCAGGAGTGGTAAGAGCGATTTCGCACAGGATATGGCTGGAAAAATCGAAGGGAAGAGGCTGTTTCTGGCAACAGCACAGGCTTTTGATGAGGAGATGGAAGAGAGGATTCGAAACCACCAGGAAAGTCGAGGTGCCCGATGGGATACTCTGGAGGAGCCTATCGATCTTGGAGAAGCCCTCAGATCGGTTTTTGGACAATACAAAACAATCCTTGTTGATTGTTTAACCGTCTGGATGTCTAATCTTCTTCTGGAATATCCGAATCAGAATGAAAAGAGATCAGAAATTGTGGATGATTTCTTTTCCAGCTTAAATGAATTGGAAGAAAAGATTATTATTGTATCCAACGAGGTCGGCATGGGTATCGTTCCGGATAATAAATTGGCAAGGGATTACAGGGATCAACTCGGCTTTCTCA
>JGI24025J20009_10003014_pt1 | contig 11694 bp, 9 predicted proteins | sample Cruoilmetagenom3_FD_20009 | JGI IMG/M metagenome (IMG submission 20009) | reverse complement strand
GCAAAGCTTGTGTCTGAATTAGGATACACTCATGTGGCGCTCTTAGTAAGAAAAGACCCCTGCGATATATCCATAGCAAACAGATTTGCCAAGGACTTCACTGGAGAAATACTTACCCGTGTGGAGTATGCTGGTGGGACTCGGGAGTTTTCCAGTGAGTTATCCGCACTGGAGAGAGCTATCAAACTAGCAATAGAGAAATACGGCAGCGATAAAGTCGCTGTGGTAAGTTTAACTTGGGAGGATTTAGCCCTAATTTATGCCCAGGCACAAGCGCGTGATAGTGCGGTGCTTTCTGTAATGTGGACGGGCGGTGACGCTATAGCTCGCAGCTCAGTAGTAATAAAGGATGCTGGCCCAATTGCTGTTAAGGTTTCAACCATTGCTCCCATGGCTACTGCGCCGGACTCTTCAAAGAAAGCCGCACTGTATAAATATGTTAATGAAAAAATTGGAGAAACGCTGGACATATATAGCCTTGCCTGCTACGATTCTCTGTGGCTTGGGGTTCTCTCTATACTGGCAACTGGCAGATATGATGGTGAATCTATTCGAAAAGCACTGCCCTATATAGCTGATAACTACTTTGGGCCAAGTGGATGGATTGAGCTAAACGAACGCGGAGATAGAACAGCATTAGATGTTGACTTTTGGGCGGTGAAAGAGGTTGATGGTGTTCCAAAGTGGGTGAGGGTGGCGAGGTATGGCTCGGCAACCGATGCTGTTACACTGATGAAATAGAACAGTGGTTTTCAGGTAATAGCAGTCAGATACTTTTCTGGCTGCTATTACTTACCTATATAGACAATATAATAATTGAGGTCAATAACAATGGAAGCAGTTTTATACCTTGAGGAGTTAGAAAAAAGATTTGGCGGGCTAAAGGCTGTGGATGGTGTCACTCTAAAAGCAAAAGAGAAAGGGATTACATTGCTTATCGGGCCCAATGGCAGCGGTAAGACAACATTGGTTAATACTGCTACAGGTTATTACAAACCAGATGGTGGTAGGGTATACTTTAAGAATACGGAAATAACCGGTTGGCCAATGAATAAAGTATATGATGCAGGGCTTGTAAGGTCCTTTCAGCTTCCCTCGCCATTTCAAGGACTAAGTGTTTTAGGGAACATTTTAGTTGCCAGTAAAGAGAATCCAGGAGAATCATTAATCAGGAGCCTTTACAGAAAAAGATGGGTTAAAAGTGAAGAGGAAGCTATTGAAAAAGCATTTAATGTGATAAAGGCTTTGGACCTTCAGCAATTTTGGGATGTTCCAACAGCCTCTTTATCTTCAGGGCATTTGAAACTCATGGAGATAGGTAGAGCCTTGATGGCAGATGCCGAGATAGTAGTTCTGGACGAGCCTATATGTGGCGTAAATCCCGCATTGGCTGATGAGATATTTATTTATATCAACAGATTAAGGGACACATATGGGTTAACGTTCTTAATAATTGAGCACAGATTAGATATTGCATTGAAATATGCTGATTACGTATACGTTATGCACCATGGCAAAGTGATATCTGAAGGTGACGTGGAATATATTATCAATGATCCTCAGGTGAGGAAAGTATATATAGGGGAGTAAGTACATGCTTCGTATAAGCAACTTAAATGCAGGATATGGGAATGCTCAAGTGTTATATGACATAGACCTTGAATGTAAACTCGGTGAAGTCGTTACCGTAATAGGGCCTAATGGAAGCGGCAAAACGACTCTTCTGAATAGCATATTCGGGTTAGCGGATATATTTTCTGGAACAGTGACATTTGATGGTATCTCACTTAGTGATCTACCCTCGCACAAAATTGTAGGAACAAGATTAGGATACCTCCGTCAGGAAGGTAACATATTTGAGACTTTGTCAGTTGAAGAGAATTTGAAGATGGGGGGAGTTAGCATAAAGAAAAAAGAAGTGAAGAAAAGAATGGGTGAGGTCCTATCTCTCATGCCGGTTGTTAAACCTTTCCTCTCGAGAAAAGCTTCCACACTTAGCGGTGGAGAGAGGCATTTGCTAGCTATAGCTTTGGTACTTATGTCCAGGCCAAAGCTAGTAATGTTAGATGAACCCACAGCAGGGCTTGCCCCGATAGCAATTAAACAGATTATAAAGACAGTGGATAGATTAAAAGATGAAGGTATCAGCCTTATAATAGTGGAACAAAATCTCAAAGACGTATTAAAGTTGAGTGATAGGTCCTATTTGGTAGTTAGCGGAAGAAATACCTTTGTCGGGTCTCCCGATAAACTCTTAGAACGCTCGGACTTAAAAATGTACTTGGGTTTGGACTAATATCTCTCTGTAAGAAGAGAAAAAAAAGGAGGTATACGTATGATGGCGACATTAGTGGATGCAATTACGTTTTCTTCTTTCCTCAGCATGATGGGTTTCGGCCTGACGCTTGTGCGAAGAACAACAGGAGTATGGAATGTTGCACAAGCAGGGCTCGTATCAATAGGTGCGTATGTAACACTCACACTTGTAAGTTTTGTAGGAGGGAGCCCGTACCTTTATTTACCCCTTGCCTTTTTGATAGGTGCAGGGGTAGGAGCGATCTTATTTTTAGTAGCTATTAATCCATTAAGGAAGGCATCTTCCATTATATTGTTAGTAGCTACAATTGCTTTTAATCTCATATTAATAAGCATAATAAACATTTATGCTGATTATCTGCAGAATGTATTTGGGATATTGTCGAAGAGTTTTTTACTTACCAGACTGGATTTTAAGATTTTTGGGCGACCAGCTATATCCACAATTTCCGTGTCTACCTTATTAATTTTTACGATAGCATTTTACCTATTTTTACGATACACAAGAACAGGGTTAGCCTTAAGGGGGTGTATTGAGCAGCCGTCCCTGGCTGGAGTGGTGGGGGTAAGTGTAAGGTCTCTATATTTATTCTCGTGGGTTTTAGCTGGAGGTTCAGCTGGCCTGGCTGGTGGTTTTCTTCCATTATTTTTTCAGTGCAATCCTAATATAGGTTTTTACTTGATTGCCTTAATGTTTTGCGTCAGTATCCTGGGAGGTGTGGGAGAGATATATGGGCCATTTCTCGGGGGATGGCTGGTAGGTTTCGTGCAGATATTTGGAACCACACTCTTAGCCAGTACTCTGGGTCCCTGGGTAATCCTTTACAAAGGATTGTTTCCAATGGTGATTCTGGTTCTTACACTGCTTTTTGTTCCTCAGGGTCTCAGTGGAATAGACTGGCGCGCAAAAGTTAGAATTCTTAAGCGTAAAGGAGGATAGGATAATGTGGTACCAATTTAATCTATTTACAATAGATCTAATCGCTTTGTTAGGGATATATATTATAATAAACTTTAGCTTGCGTTTACAGATGGGATACACAGGTATAGCCAATTTTGGTTTGGTTCTTGCATTCACAGGGGGTGCGTACGTAGTGGGATGGTTACCTGTGAGGCTGGGTATGTGGATATTTCATATAGATTCCGGGCTTGGAAGTGATATGATATGGAATAATACTCTAATCGTATCGCAGATTAATTCCTGCCTTCAAGGCCAAATCTTAACTGCATTAACAATATTTATCATAACGCTGGTCGCAGCTGCTTTTGTGGGAGTAGTATTGGGTCTTGCTTCTGGATATCCTGCAGCTAGATTAAGAGGGGATTATTTAGCCATCTCCCTTCTAGCTTTAGGCGAGATTTTAGCCATAATAGGAGGGAATTACGATCCTTTGGTAGGAGGTCCTTTAGGAGTACAAGTACCGGACGTATGGGCATGGACCGGTGATGTGAGATTCACTGTCGTCTCTATAGTAAATCTCTTAGTGGCTCTTGGAGTGTGGGTGTATATGCACTTTTTGGAAAAGTCGCCTATCGGTAGAACACTTCGTGCTGTCAGGGATAATAGAGATGCAGCTTCTTCATTGGGAAAGGATGTAACGAGAATTAGATTGAAGGTAATGGTGGTTGGAGCTATGCTCTGCAGTATAGCCGGTGCACTTTACGCTTTCTACACTACCGGGGTTGTCACAAGTGCATATGGAATGTTTGACTGGACTTTTCTACCGTGGGTTATGGTAGTGTTTGGAGGAGCAGGAAGTAATTGGGGAGTGGTAGTAGGTACCTTAATGTTCATAACTGTACGTAAGCTCATCATCTTCTACAAATATTCCTTTGCTTTTCTCCCATTTGATCCAATATGGCTTCAGTATTTACTAATGGGAGTTGTAGTACTTTTAATACTTATCTTTAGACCATCGGGGCTGGTACCGGAGAGGGTAAGTTATGCTCTAAGTAAGAGTAGGGTGGTAAAGATAGCCAACAAAATCTTAAGCGAAAAATAAACTTTCTATATGCGCTGTTTGACTTTCCTCATTAGGGTATGATAAGAGAGAGGAAAAGGAGTGTAAAGGATTGACATTTTGACTCAAGGCACTAAAGGTGAAAAAAATGAAGAAAAGCGCTGAGGTTGTCATTATTGGTGGAGGCATTTCGGGACTTTCCACTGCCTATAATTTAGCTAATATGGGATGTAAAAATGTTGTTCTTTTAGAGAAGGAATCCCTTTATAGCGGGGCGACAGGAAGATGTGCTGCAGGAGTAAGGCAGCAGTTTGGGCTGGAAGCAAATCTTCGTCTTGCTATGGGAGCATATAAGATACTCTCTCACTTAAATGAACTCTTAGACTATGAGCGGGATATAGAGTTCAAACAGGGTGGCTATCTTTGGATGTTAACTACTGATGAAGGAGTAGAACAGGCAAAAAAGAACATTCAATTACAACATAATTTTGGGATTGAATCTCAATTGATAACTCCCAGGGAGGCTCAGGAAATTGTACCCTATTTAAATATTGAAGGAATTAAAGCGTGCACTTTTCATCAAAAAGATGGTCATGCCAATCCTTTTCAGGTATCTCAAGCTTATGCAGAAGCGGCTAAGCGTCTTGGAGTAGAAATAAATACTTTTACCGAGGTTATAGATATAAAGATGGAAAATAATCATATAGTAGAGGTAGTCACAGATAAGGGGAAAATTGCTACAAATAAGGTACTTAATGCGGCTGGTGGATTTGCAAAATATATAGGAGAGATGGTTGGGATAAAGCTTCCCTTAAAGCCTGAAAGACATCAAATTCTGGCTACAGAACCGGTAGAGCCTCTTTTAGGTCCTATGGTGCTTTCTACGAATGTTTATTGTACACAAGAGCCTAATGGCAGCTTCCTCATGGGTTATGGCGATCCTAATGAGCCTGAAGGAGTGGATGTTTCCTCAAGCTGGAAGTTTATGGAAGAAACGGCAAAGAGAATCTGTAGGACTCTACCCATTCTTTCCAATCTTAAAATTGTAAGACATTGGGCAGGAACCTATGCTATGACTCCTGATGCGGCACCCATATTAGGGTCTGTGCCAGAGGTAGAAGGTTTATATTTAGCTGTAGGTTTTAGCGGTCATGGATTTATGCTGGGTCCTATCACAGGAGTGCTGATGGCAGAACATATTTTGGGCAAAGAGACCAGCATACCAATTGAAAAATTTGATGTTGAGCGGTTTAAACGGGGAGAATTAATGGCAGAACCACTTGTTTCTTAAGAAAAATAAAAAAATATTTTATAAACTAAAGACTAATTCTAAAAGGAGTAAATCAATGAACAATGAAACTAAAACAGTTGAAGAGATGAGAAGGGCACATAAAGTATTATCTACTTTTGATTTTGAGCCGGGAAAAGTGGAGAAAGGTTATACTGATAAACGTTTATATATTAATCTTTCGGAAAATAAGATAGAGAGTAAGCCTATTGCTCCCGAGGTAAAGGAGGTTTTTACCGGGGGTCGGGGTTACGGCTTGTGGTATTTGTGGCAGGCGGCATCTCCTGATACCAAATGGAATGATCCAGAAAATGAGATAATTATGTGTACTGGCCCTATTTGTGGGATTACTCAATATGCTGGATGTGGTAAGACTCATGTAGTTAGCATATCTCCTGAAACTGGTAGCGCCAATGACAATAATTGTGGTGGTTATTTTGCTCCTTTTCTTAAGTTCTCTGGTTGGGACCTTCTGGAAATTCAGGGAAAGGCTAAAAGAGATGTAATAATATTTATTGACGGTAATAAAGGAAGAGTAACTATTGAAGAAACTCCTTATGAGGCTATTGATACCTATCTTCTTACTGATGAGTTAACTGAGATGTATGCTGATGACGAAAAGGATAAAAGGAATATTAGTCTGGTTTCTTCAGGAACAGGGGCACAAAATACGAGGTTAGGTATGCTTAATATTAGTTGGTACGATATGCGTCGCAAACATGTCAGGATTAAACAGGCAGCAAGAGGAGGCACAGGTACAGTCTTTAGAGATAAAAAGATAAAAGCTATAGTAATAAAATACAAAGGAGTAAAACCTAATTCTAATGAAGTGGCTAATATGGAACTTATCAGAAAAGCAGGTCAAAGAATAAATAAAGAAATTCTCACCTTAGACCACTCTCAAAGTAGAATGAGAGAGATAGGCACTGTTCATTTAGTAGATGCTATGCAGGATCATGATTGTTTACCTGTTTGCAATTATAAATACGGTTCTCACCCGGACGCTCATAAAATTGAGTCCGAAGTTTGGCTACAAAAAGTAACTCAAAATGAGGCGGGTGACTCTTGTTGGATGGGGTGCGCTATGCGCTGTTCACATGGAATAGATAACTTTGAGTTAAAAACAGGTCCTTTAAAGGGACAAAAAGTCCTCGTAGATGGTCCAGAATATGAAGTTACAGCTGGATTTGGAGGAAACTGTGGTACTTTTGACCCCAATTTTGTCTTAGAAGCCCATTTTTATTGTGATAATTATGGTTTAGATGCTATTGCTGTGTGTACCTGTATTGCCTTTCTAATGGAGTGTTATGAAAATGGTATAATTGATAAGGAGATTACCGAAGGTTTAAAGCTCAACTTTGGCAATACTGATGCAGCACTGGAGTTAATTCATCAAATGTCACGGGGTGAAGGGTTTGGCAGGATTGCTGGTCAAGGAATTCGTGTTTGCAAACAATTATTCATAGAAAAGTATGATGCTGATGCAAAGTTTTTACAGGACATTGGTATGGAGTGCAAGGGAATGGAATTTTCTGAATATGTAACCAAAGAAACTTTAGCTCAGCAGGGAGGGTTTGGTTTAGCAAATAAAGGTCCTCAGCATGATGAGTCCTGGCTTATTTACATGGATCAGGTAAACAATCAGATTCCTACCTTTGATGATAAAGCAGAGGCGCTTCATTATTTCCCGATATTCCGCACCTGGTTTTCTCTCGTAGGACTTTGCAAACTACCCTGGAATGATATTGAACCAGCAAATAATCAACAGGTTTATCATGGCATAAAAGCAGCTGAAGTGCCTGAGCATGTAGAGAGTTATTGCTGGCTCTTTGAGGGAGTCACTGGAAAACCGGTTACTCCGGATGACTTAATTCTTCAGTCAGAAATTGTATATAATTTCCAGCGCTTGTTTAATTTAAAAATGGGCTATGGCACAAGAGAATATGATGCAATTCCATACCGGGCTATGGGCCCTGTAACAAAAGAGGAATACGAGTCCCGAAAGGAACGTTATGATAAACAGCTTAAAGAGATAGTTGGCTTTAATCCTGAAGGCAAATCAACAGAAGAGAAAATGAAGGCATTGCGAGCCTATAGAGAATCCCAATATCAAAAGCTTTGTGATGTTGTGTATAGACGCCGAGGATGGGATTCCAATGGTGTGCCCACTTTTGAAACTATTAAAAGGATGAAGATAGACTTTCCTGATGTAATTGAGCTGGTGGAAAGGCACCGTCAAAAAAGCGGTTGAAAGATTAGAAAAACGTAATGGTATTGGCTGTAATTAAAAGGCCAAATTTATTATAAAGATTAGGAGATTGCTTATATGAAAGAAATAAGAGTATTATCGCCGGTGGGGATGTTGGGATACGGTTTTCCGGGTGAATCTTTTCAAGAAGGAATGAAAAGAGAGCCTCATATTATAGCCGTGGATGCAGGCTCAACAGATGCTGGTCCTCATAAACTTGGAGCAGGAGTAGGTATTGTAAGTAGAGAAGCGACGAAAAGAGACCTTACATTTATGTTAACTGCAGGATGTGAAAAGAAGATACCCGTTCTTGTAGGCTCGGCTGGAGGCTCTGGAGCCGAAGTTCATCTTAACTGGACATTAAAGATAGTAAGAGAGATTGCTAAAGAGAAGAATTTACACTTCAGAATGGCAGTGATTCATGCAGAAATAGAGAAAGATTATCTTAAGAAAAAGATAGCCAAAGGAAAGGTGAAACCTTTAGGTCCTGTTCCTGAGTTAAGGGTGGAAGATGTGGATGAAGCTATACGGATAGTGGCTGTGATGGGTATACATCCTCATATAAGAGCATTAGAAGAGGGGGCAGAGGTTGTTATTGCTGGTCGCTCAAACGACCCGGCAATGTTTGCTGCTTTACCTATCAAAGAGGGTTATGATCCCGGCTTAGCTTTGCATATGGGAAAAATTTTAGAGTGTGGTGCTATGGCTGCTACTCCTGGAACTACCTCAGATTGTATGATGGGATACCTCAGGGATGATTGTTTTATTGTGGAACCAGTTAACCCAGGTAGAAAATGTATTCCCAGCTCGGTAGCTGCTCATACTTTGTATGAAAAATCGAGCCCTCTTCATATTATAGGACCAGAGGGTATAGTGGATGTTACTAAATGTAAATTTGAGCAATACAGTGAAAGAGCAGTAAGGGTCTCAGGGTCTAAACTTAAGGAGAGCAAAACCTATTATGTTAAGCTTGAAGGAGCAGCTAAGGTTGCTTATCGCACAATCTGCATTGCGGGGATAAGAGACCCTATTATGATTAAAGAGATTGATGAGTGTGAAAAATTTATCCGTGAAGCTGTCCCTGCATATTTTAGTGATGCTCTTCCAGAAGATTACCAATTAATATTCCATATTTATGGCAAAAATGGGGTAATGGGTGAACTGGAACTACAAAAAGAGATTACCTCACATGAGCTTTGCCTTATCTTAGAGGTTGTAGCCAAGGAGCAAGAGTTAGCCAATACTATTTGTGCTTTTGCTCGCTCCACTTTAATGCATCACTCTTATAAGGGGCGTATTGCTACAGCGGGAAATTTAGCTTTTCCCTATGCTCCCTCAGATATTCCTACAGGAGCGGTGTATAAGTTTAATATCCATCATTTAGTAGAGGTTGATGACCCTTATGAGCTTTTTCCTATGGAGTTTGTGGAGGTTTGAGATATCTTAAAAGTAGTTTAGACGCTCTTTAAGAAAAGAGGGTAAGGCTCTTTGTGCTCTCAAATTTATAGACTCATAAATGCAAGATAGTGATAGTAAAGAGAAGAGCACCTTGTAATTAGTAAAAAATAACGTGCTCTTTCAAAAAACCAAAAATTTACCTTCACTCTCCTTGAAAAAGTGGAGGTGAAATCTAAAAAGGTGTGTTGTTGGAAGTAAGAGTTAATGAGTCTTTCAGAGTTTTGTGAAAAGCACAATGATAACAGAGGAAGGAGGTGAGATTATTAAATACACTATTTTCTATTACTTGATGTTACTATGATAATTACTAAGGAGAAAAAAATGAAAAAAAGGAAGTCTATTTCTATATTGATAAGTGTTTTACTTGTGTTAGTTTCCTCGGGAGCATATGTAGTGGCTTCGTCGGAAGAACCGATTAAAATTGGTTTTTCGTCTCCTCTTTCTCCTCCCGGAGATTACGAAGCTGGCATAGTTAACTTACGGACAGCTAATTTAGCTGTAGCGGAGTTAAATAGTCAAGGAGGGGTTTTGGGACGAGAGGTGAAGTTGGCAGTAGGTGATGATGAGGGTAAACCAGCAGTGGGAGTAAGAATAGTAAAAAAATTAATTACAGAAGACAAAGTCTCAGCTATTGTAGGGATATGGCATGGTTCGGTTGCCGTAGTGCAAGCTAAAATAGCTAATGAATACAAAATCCCCATTATGGCTCATTATAGCTGGCCTGATAAGTTTACTGCTAATCACTGGGATTATGCTTTCCGGGTAAGCCCCTATAACTCCCAAATTGCAAACCTTCTTATTCCGTTTATGGAAAGAAAGGGATACAAGTACGTTGTAGTTATGGCCGAAAGTACCGATTATGGAATAGGTTTCGCCGATGCTTTTATAGAAGCAGCAGGGAAAGTTGGTATTAAAGCAACTAAAGAGATATTTCCTATGACAGCTATAGATTTGAAGCCACAATTACTTAAACTCAAGGGAGCAAAACGGAGACCAGATTTACTAATAGTTTCCACTGTCTACCGGGCAGGGTATCTCATTCCGAAACAAGCCTATGAAGTAGGATTAGCACCAGAAACAGAAATAATGACAGGGTGGGATTATCCGGGTTGGTCTCCTAGTTGGTGGCCAACTGTTGGCAAAACAGGAATAGGAGTGATGTATCCCACTTTCTATTGTCGCAAGCTTAAACTATTAGAAAGAGGAAAGAAGTTTGAGCAAATGTACGAGAAAAAATTTGGGGGAAAACCTCCTATCTATGCTTATTTTCTATATGATGAGATTATGATATTAGCTGATGCCATGGAGAGAACGGGCTCCTCAGATCCTCAAAAATTAGCTGATGCTTTGAAAAGCACCAAATTTGAGGGTACTACTGGTATTATTACGTTTAAGAGGGAAAAGGGTCCGGTATGGAATCAATGGATAGGGCATCAATTATTTGTCATCAAATATACCAAAGAGGGACAAACACAAAAGGATGCAGATATTATTTATCCATAAGAGGGGAAAAATAGATAAGGGGTAGATAGTATTAGAAAAAGGCAGAGTCTTTCTTTTAAGTAGACAAAATAGAAGAAAATTAGTATTGTATATTCCCCGCTTCCTATTCCTAATGATAGGAAGTGGGGAAAAAGAAAAGATTACTTTTAAGATGTAAATAGGAAAGTAGTTAAATGAGCATCGTTCTTGAAATCAACAAAGTATCAAAATTTTTTGGGGGACTAAAAGCTCTTCGTGAAGTTAGCTTCTCTATATTAAGTAATGAAATTGTGGGATTGATAGGACCGAATGGAGCAGGTAAAACAACATTGATTAATTGTATCTCAGGAATGCTCAAACCTACGAGGGGAGCAGTGAAGCTTAGAAATAAGGAGCTTACTAATCTCTCGCCCCATGATATTTGTAGAGCTGGCATAGGGAGAACGTTTCAAATTCCTCGCCCTTTTTTAAATATGACTATTATGGAGAATCTTACGGTTGTTTCTCGGGTTGAAAAGCAAACTTTGTTGTACTATCTCGAATTATTAGGATTGAGTAGTAAAAGGGGTTTTTTGGCTAAGAATTTAACATTTCAAGAAATGAGAAAACTTGAATTTACCAGGGCATTGGCTGTCAGTCCCAAAGTTGTGTTGTTAGATGAAATTGTAGCTGGTTTAAATCCAGGTGAAACTCAAGAAATGGTGAAGTTAATTAAGGCGATTCAACAAGGTTTAAGAATTTCCGTATTGTGGGTTGAGCATGTCATGGAAGCTGTTATGGAGAGTTCCGATAGAGTTATTGTTTTGCATGAAGGTGCAAAGATAGCGGAAGGATTTCCCAAAGATATTGCTAATAATGATAAGGTTGTTGAAGCATATTTAGGAAAGGAATATATTTTTAAAGAAGGAGCGAAGCGATTTGCTTAAAGTAAACGAAATTAA
>JGI24025J20009_10003011_pt1 | contig 11703 bp, 7 predicted proteins | sample Cruoilmetagenom3_FD_20009 | JGI IMG/M metagenome (IMG submission 20009) | reverse complement strand
AGATTCTCTGGTCAGGGACTTTCATTATATACAGACGAGGGGAGTTGTGTGGGTGTGGTGGGCGGAAAGTACGGATATCACTGGATTTTTAGACAGTGCCCTTGATATATCATGCAAGCCCAGAATCTTTCGATGGCAGTACGCAATACAAATCTCACCGAAAGGCAGATGCTGGTGCTGCGACTGCGGAATGACGGTCGTTCGCAGGAGGAGATCGCATCCAGGTTGGGCACGACGAAGCAGAACATCTCTGCCATCGAAAAGATGGCACGGAAGAACGTAGAACGGGCTGAAAATACCATAAAATTTATAAAAACGCTCGATGCGCCGGTATGGTTCGAGGTAGCAGTGGGGACGCGTCTTGGCGATCTGGTCGGGATGATCTACAGAAGAGCCGATTCCGAGAACCTGGGTGTGCATGTGCGGTACGACGGAGTTGCACTTGCATCAAGAATTCGGGATCTAGCGGGAAAGCAGATACGGCACAGGGTGGTGGTGATCGGTTTCGATATCGGTATAACCGGAAACGGGGATGTGCTGGTGCGGTAGCGATCTTCCACCAAAAACAATAAATGGCACGGCTGACACATTTTTACAAATAACAGTGGGTGAACAAAATGCAAGAATTCATAGAAAAACCAGCAACGATTGTACCGACACCGAACCTGCAGGACTACGACGAGACGCACAGGACATTCCGGTGGCAGGATGCGTACGAGAAAGTTGAATGGTTCGAAGACGGCAGGTTAAATGCCGCATGTAGCGCAGTGGACAGGCACGCCAGATCAGGGCGGAAGGATAAGATTGCATTGTACTGGCATGGGGACAATAAGGCTTCTAAATACACGTTTCACGAACTCTCTGATCTTTCCAACAAATTCGCCAATCTTTTAACGTCATCAGGCATCGAGAAGGGGGACCGGGTATTCATATTCCTGCCAAGAATTCCTGAACTCTACGTGAGTTTTCTCGGCATCTTAAAGACCGGTGCGATCGCTGGCACCATGTTCTCTGCATTCGGACCCGAAGGGCTATACGACCGACTGCATGACAGCGGCGCAAGATACCTGATCACCAATTCGGAACTGAAAAGCCGGGTGTATGAGATAAAAGACGATCTTCCTGACCTCGAACAGATAATCATAGTGGATGAGACCGATGTTCGGGGCGGCGAGATCAGTTACCCAACAGAGATGGAAAAAGCATCCGGTACGTTCGATGTTGCGGAGATGTTGCCGGATGATTCTGCATTTATGCTGTACACGTCCGGAACCACCGGGAAGCCGAAAGGCGTGGTGCACAGGCATATTGCAATCGCCCAGCAACATGTGACCACCGAATGGGTGCTCGATCTCCATGAGGACGACATCTACTGGTGCACGGCAGACCCGGGCTGGGTCACAGGGATCTCATACGGGATGCTCGGACCGTGGTCGTGCGGCGCATCGATCGTGGTTCATGGCGGGAGATTCGATCCTGAGGCATGGTACTCGATGATCGAGCAGTACAAGGTGACGGTCTGGTACAGCGCGCCCACTGCTTTTCGGATGCTGATGCGAGCTAGCGATGCGCACAAAAAATACGATCTTGGCAGTCTCAGGCATATCTGCAGCGTCGGCGAGCCGTTGAATGCCGAGATCGTGTACTGGGGCATCCGGACATTCGGGCTGCCGATCCATGACAACTTCTGGCAGACCGAGACCGGCGGCATCCTGATCGCCAATTATCCGTCGATGCCGATAAAACCCGGATGGATGGGAAAGCCGATACCAGGGATCGCCGCCGCAATCGTTGACGAGGACGGGGATACTGTACCATACGGCACTGAAGGCGATCTCGCGATCACACCGGAGTTCCCATCGATGATGCTTGAGATCTGGAAGAATCCTGCGAAGTATGCAGAGTACTTCAAAGCGGGCTGGTATCTCACAGGAGACCGGGCAGTGCAGCACGAGGACGGCTACTTCCTCTTCATCGGCAGGACTGACGATGTGATCAATACGTCAGGCGAGCGGGTCGGTCCGTTCGAGGTGGAATCTGCCTTAATCGAACATCCCGCAATCGTTGAAGCGGGCGTCATCGGAAAGCCAGATCCGCTGCGCGGCGAGATCATCAAGGCATTTGTCGTGCTCAGCGACGGTTATGCGCCGACAGACGATCTGAAAGCCGATATCAAGAAGTTTGTGAAGACCAAATTGGCAGGACACGCGTACCCCCGGGAGTTTGAGGTTGTGGAGACGCTTCCAAAAACAAGAAGCGGCAAGATCGTGCGAAGGATGCTCCGGGCACAGGAACTCGGGCTTCCGCTCGGGGATGTATCGACGCTGGAGGAGTGAAGGATAAGGGGGGTGAGGGGTGTGCATTACGTTTCAATAATTACAAATAATCCTTACAAGCCAAGAAGTTTAAGTATTACAAAAGAATATTACATTTTATGGAATCAAGTATAGCAGTCCCGACCACCTTCGACCCGAAGTTTGAGAGATCCGCAGAGTTGATCGCGTATCTGACAAAAGGAATCGCTTACAGGGACAATGGGGATATTCGCGTAGCAGGCAAGTCCGAACTTAACAAGATCATTGCTAAAAAATACGAGCAAAAAGATTTCATCGGTGCGAATGAGATTCTGGAGGCTACGAGAAACATCTCTACTGAATGGACACCGTTTAAACTTGCTGAACGTGTATCAAAATCAGTCAGGTTATCCATGAGCGCATATCTAAAAGTTATTAAATATGCAGCCCAGAATAAACTTTCGTTATCCGATAGTATCAGAAAAATATTATCAGCGCCGATGAAAAAACAACTGGATATCATAACAGGCAGCTCAGCAGTGGTGAATGAGCGTATTGAACCGCTGTACAGGTTGCTGGATAATTGGTCAACTGCTAATAAAAAACAGAAGAAGGTCATGACGGTGCGTTCAGGTCGCGAGACAGATTTAGAGGAATATAGAGACTATTCAAGCCATAGTTTGGATTGCAACCGTTGTTTTGATGGCCGAATTTACGATCTTCTAAAAAAACCTGTTGAGTATCAGTTCCATAAGGAATGTGAGGGAACAATTCCAAAAGAGATGATCGATCGATACGCACCTTATCTGTCGGTGGATGACGTGCCAGTGGTGAATCATATAAGTTTCAACGATGAAAAAAATGAAACAACATTGGGCATCTCAGCAACTGTTATTTTTGGATTTGAATTTGAGGATTACGAAGCCTTCGAAACTGAAATTATAGCAGATTTCGGGGCTGAAGCTATGGAGAAATTTTACAATGAAAGGGGCATTGAGAAGGGGGGTGCGTATGGTGGATTAGGGGCACACTTCACATTCGGTTATGATTTTTCGGGCATCATTTCGGTTGACGCAGAGAACAAAGTATATTTTGAGAATATCGATATCAATGAGCAGAATAGAGCTATTTTAGAGGCGTGGATCTTTAAGAAAAACACCGGCAAGGACTATGAAGATCCCAATATCCACGTCGATCAGGTCAAGGATGCAATTGAACAAGGGGATTATGGCATGGCGGCAAAGATTAACGAAGTATTGGCAATGGATCAGACTCATAAGGAAATATCTTCATGGTTTTACGATATTTTATTTGATTCCACCAAATCAAAGGTCGTGACATTCATAATACCGCCGGTTCTTCTGGGATTGCTTGAACTTGCAAAAGGCGGGAGAAGAGTGTCTGATCTGGTCGATGAATATCCGGAGGTAGCGTGAATGAAAGATGACTGTGGGGTCGCATTATTCATCGATCACTACAACATTCTTGATGGATGCAACAATGTTGGTATACCCGGTTACACTTACGATGTGCTTGTCGAGGTCGCCAGCAAAGCAGGGCAGATGGTGCTCGGTCGTGTTTACCTTGTCACAGATAGGTCCAGTGCAGGAATGCTACATAAATTCTTTGAATTTGGGATTGAGCCGGTATACGCACCTGAATATAAAACCGGGGATGACGAGAAACGAAAGAGCCTCGCCGATCCGATGATGGTCTGCGACATCATGCAGACGCTCTATGAAAGACTATTCATCAAGACTTTTGTTATCGTCAGCGGTGATAAGGATTTCATACCCTTGATACGGAAGATAGCCGAACACGGGAAACGAGCAATTGTCATTGGAGTTGAGGGCAGTACCTCATATCCATTAATCAAGGAGTGCGACCGTCTCCATTTTGATTTTTTGAACTATAGTGATATACACCGCAATCCATAATTCCTTTGGTGATCCCATGATCGAACTGAGAAGCGAACCATATACCCTTCTCTCGCGTCCTGACATCCCTGAGACCGAGAAGCGATTTCGAACGCACCTCCACACAGGTTGGTGCAGCGGCGTCATGTTCGGTGTGCTGGTGCACCACAAGTTTGCGCAGCCGATCGAGTACGATGCCATGCTCTGGAATCGTGAATCGATACTCTTTGTCGAGTACAAGGACTCGGTTGGTGCTTACAGGAGGATGAGCGCAAAACGCGCACAGCAGGTATCCTCCACCTCCCGGAACATCGCAAGGAGATTCGGATTCGATAGATGCGCATATATCATGGTGGTAAACGGAATCCCTGAAGAGACGAAGAAAGGTGAAGTCGTGGTAATTCCGCTTGCGGAGCTGCCGGATTATAAACCTGAGTTCCAATCGACGATACCTGAACTCGATTATGTTAAGAAACTGATAGCAAAGTATGAGCGGAAGGAGAATCCTGCCGAGGTGACGCGGGAGAGGACGGTTCGCGAGCTGCGTGTGCTTGAAGGCATGATCGAGCAACTGAAATGAGAGATCATACAGTATTGACCGAGTACTTCGAATACATCATCGCCTCGATCTGATTCGTGCGCATCGTCCGTGTCAGCAGGCGGTAATCGTCCCCGTTCATCGGAACTTTCCTCACAGGCGGTATCACAGCGCCGCCGCCCTTTATGAATACTGCACCCCCGCGCATCTTGCCGCCGACAAACCCTTTCGACTTCCCTTTTATGATCAAAACGCCAGAACGCATGTCAGCAGCCGCAAACTCGCCTGCATTTCCCTCGATTACCACCGTGCCGCCAGAAAGCAGCGTGCCTGCATTCATCCCGGCATCTCCGCATACACGGAGTTCCCCGGCACTCATCAACATGCCAACGCTGAGATCCGCGTCACCGTTCACGACAACCGTGCGGTCAGCGCTGCACCGTGCCGCGATGGTGTCCCTCCTGATTCCGTCGGCAAGTGTCAGTCTTGTTCCGTCAAACGTATTCGGTGGAAGCAATCCATCCGCCGAGCCATTGTGCAGAAGATCGGTTATCGACCGGTACTTCTTAAAACCTGCAAGATCGGACTGTACCTCGATTATGTTGCCGAGCGGCTCTGCCACCTTCCCGCTCACATAGATGCTCCCTGATGCCATGCCCATGCCCATCCTGGTGCCGACGTCCCCGTCCACGATAACGGTTCCTGAGTCGATGATCCCGCCAGTGCCGCCGAAGTAGCGCATGTCAGCACCGGCATTCGAGCATAGCCGTTTACCGACGTCGCCTTTGATCGTGACGGTCTCCTTCTTCCGAAGTGCCGTTACAAGATCCCGGTACGTGTAATCGGTATCCTTCTGATCCGGGATGGCCCTGTCCGGATCCAGTTCCTTCCCCTGGTGCTGCCAGTAGAAATTGTATGTGAAATCACAGACGCATTTTTGTGGTGATGTGAACTCGATCTCGATGCTCAATTCAGATCAGACTCCTTGCAGACTCCTTGAGTACATATTGGAAGAGACTCCGCCGATCAGCCCCGCGATTGCGTCATCCAGAAACGGCCCCAGTTTCCCAAGAATCCCGGGTTTATTCTGATCGAATCTGGTGAACTCAAACATACCTTTGTATCCGCCGATGTATTTTGCAATCGCAATACCAAGCACCTCGTCTGCGATTAAATAGACCGGATCACGCTTAAATTCTTGCGCAGTTATTCCGGGCAGTCTGCCGTTTTCGCCCTCTTCTTCCAGAAGGGTTGCTGCGTACACGAGTATGCACAGGTTCGGATCGGACAATGCAAAATCCAGTTCACGCTTGAACGCATCTCTTGCGAGTTCCTCTGTTTCTATCCCCGGATGCGGGACGTACAGTTCCATCGCCGCATCTGTGATCGCATCTTCGGTGATGTTATGTTTATTGAGTGTCTCGAAGATGTCCCGTTTATCTGGCATATAAATAGCAGAATTGGAATCCGGTCAATAATAAATGATTGGTTGAGCGACTTTGAAATCGTACAAAATTATTTGTATGATGGGTTTGGAATAACTGTTATCGGTTTGGATGTTATTCATCATGGACAGATGTGATGATCGAATTCATACGATTAAATTGGAGCAAACAACTGAAAATTGGATGGAGAAACCCATGTACGTCCTAAAAAGAGAAATTGGATTGATTATGCTGATATTGATCGGCGGAATAGTCTGCATTACGTCTCATACAGAAGATGCGTGCGCCGCCCAGATGATCAACGTAAGCGGGGGCGTCCCGCGTGATAATTGGGCAGATGCCGTCTATAGCGAGATTCATGACAGCCAGGTCGAGAATTTGACGTGGGGTGATATCTTTAGCCATAGCCAGGAACGCCAGAAACGTGAGACCTGTAAGTACGTTGAAAAGAGCATCGATTCGACGAATACCGTCTGTAAAAATATCTATGGCAACCGAACAAACGATAGTGTAGAGGAGGTCAACCTGAAGCATTCGCTTGAAGGTAACATCCGGATGTCGGTAACGGATGCGAATAACAACCGGATTGAGGATTGCCTGGAAGGATCGGCGATGCGTGCTGGCATCGATGATGGCGCTGAGGTCGATGTAATAGTCATGTATCGTAAAAAATCGTCCGGGCCATCTTATTCTGTTTCATACAGCACACTGAACACATTGGGAGCAACAGTAAAATATAATTATAAAACCATAGATGCCACTGCATTGAAAATGCCTGCAGGAAATCTGAACGATCTTGCAGAGGTTCCCGGAGTCGAAATGGTATATCTCGACCACGAGGTCCATGCTCTGCTGGATACGAGCGTTCCGGCGATCAGAGGGGATCAGGCACGCTCTACGTTCGGGGTTTCCGGAGCGGATGTGACCATTGCAGTCATCGACAGCGGCATCGATGCATCGCATGAATCGCTCGATGATCTGGACGACGATCCTGCAACAGACGATGATAAGGTGATCGCCTTTGAGGACTTTGTGAACAGCCGGACAGATCCTTATGATGACAACGGGCATGGAACCCACTGCGCGGGCATTGCCGCAGGAACCGGTGGAGATTCGGATTATGTCGGAGTTGCGCCCATGTCAAGACTGGTTGGTGTGAAGGTACTGGATCGGTATGGATCCGGTTCCGAGTCGGATTGTATGGCCGGAATCGAATGGTGCGTCCTGAACAAAGATGTTTATGGTATCGATGTCATCTCTATCAGTTGGGGTGCTGACATGAATGACGATGGCACGTCTCCGATGGAAATTGTATGTGATTCTGCGGTGGATGCAGGGATAGTTGTCTGCGTGGCTGCTGGTAATTCAGGACCAAGCAGCAGAACGGTCAGCACCCCGGCATCTGCCAAAGAAGTGATCAGTGTGGGGGCGATTGACGACTCCATGGATATCGCATACTTCTCTTCGAGGGGACCTACAGCAGATGGCAGGACAAAACCGGATGTCTGTGCCGTTGGCGTGGATGTGACTGCACCGGCAGCGAATTCCGGCGACGGGTATGTCGCCCACAGCGGAACCTCGATGGCAACACCACATGTGGCCGGGGTTGCTGCCCTGATGATCGAGTATAATCCATACATCACCCCGTCAGAGGTCAAGGATATCCTGCACAACACATCCCTCGATAAAGGAGACTTGGGCCCTGATAATACTTATGGATGGGGTGTTGTGGATTCGGTTGCAGCTCTTGACAACGTCAGTGCAATCAGGATCACACTCAATGCAAGCGGTCCCTACGATCCAGGAGATCAGGTGACTATCACCGGATCCGCATCGAACCGCACCATACCAGTATCGGCGGTGGTAAATGTCACCGCCACCTCGCCGGATGGATCGACCGTCGCATTCAATACCACGGCATCAGACAGTGAAGGAGATTTCTCTGTAGGCTTTGTGCTTCCTGACGATTCCGAACCCGGTGATTACAAGGTAGCGGCGACAGCCAGCTATGGCGACGAAACCGGTCGAAGGACTGCCACTTTCAAGGTTGGAACCCTGATTATAGGGGTGGATGCGCCTGATATGGTGATTATAGGCGATCCCTATCTGCTCGAGGGCGGTATACGGTACGGTGACGGCGCACCGGTCTCGGGTGCCGATCTCAATGTTACAATCAAGAATTTGAATGGTACATCGGTATACACCAACCACACAAGTTCAAACGCGACAGGACATTTTACTGTCCAGTGGACTCCGGCAGAAGCAAGCATATACGCAGTCCGGATGACCGCGCGGGATGCTGCAACACTGAAGGTTGGGCTCAACACAACAACATTCCAGGCTCCATGCGGCATTGTTGCAGTAGCTGTACTGGACTCAGTGGGCGCAGACCAGAACGAACGTATGATCTGGGGTGATCTGAACGGAAATTGGTACAAATACGGAGATTATCTCATCGATATCAATTATACAGCGCTTAACAAGGAAGATATAACCTACGACGATCTCGACCTCTGCGGGGCAGATCTGCTTGTGATCTCAAATGCATGGGATGACGGGACATGGACCGGGGATAACTGGGAGTTTTCCGATTCTGAAATATCTGCGATCAAACGATATGTGCAGGAAGGTCATGGTCTCGTTGGGACGAGCGGCACGCTCTCAACCGATGTCCCGAATAACATGTTACTTGCACCGATGTTTGGATTGGATCCGGGTGAGATCGGCGAATGGGCTTACTGGTTCCGTCCGATATTTGAGCTCCTTCGTCCGGACCATCCGCTCTTCACAAGGATACCGGATCCGTACCGGAGCGGAATAGATATAACCGTTGCAAATCTGGCTCTCAATCCTGAGTATCCCGGGACTGTCGTTGCCAGATCAAAAGATCGCATAGCGAGCATATACGAATACAGAGGCGACCATGTTGCGGCAGGCGCATCTGTCTACTTCACCCATATAGTTGAACTATCAGATGCAAACCGGGAAGATAGACAGATAGTCTACAACTCCTTTGTATGGACGAAGACCAACATCGAGAGAAAACCGCATGAGATCGCGGTGTATAACCTCGAGGCACCTGACTGGGTGGAGCCGGATAATTCCACCCTGATCAATGCCACCATAACGAATAATGGATTAAATGATGAGAGTAATATAGAAGTGAATTTCATGGTGGATGGTGCAATCGTTGAGAACATCACGATCCCCGATCTTCCGAGTGGAGCCAGTATTCCTGTGAGTTTCGAATGGGCGACTTCTTCTACAGAGGGGGTGTATGATGTCGCAGTCCATGCAGCACCGGTATCCGGGGAGAATATCACGGTAAACAACCATGAGAGTGGGAGCGTGTATGTGCTCGAACTGGCGGGATGCATAACCGTGGCTGTGCTCGACTCGCCTGGTACTGATTTTGTCAGCTATTTCTACTGGGACGACCTGAGCGACAACTGGTATGAATACGGCAAATATATTATAGACATAAATTATACCGCGCTGGACAAAGAAGATCTAACTTACGATGACATCAGATCTACCGGCGCAGATGTGCTTGCTATTCCGGATTCGTCTGTTTGTGGTCTTGGGTGGGAGTTTACAGACAGTGAGATCGATGCGATCAGTCGATACGTGCAGGAAGGTCATGGATTGACAGGAAGTTTCGGAACCTTGTCCGGTGATGTCCCGAATAACATGTTACTTGCGCCGATGTTTGGTCTGGATACGGATGCGGTTGGATACGGGTATGGATGGTTTGACCCGGTCTTCGACCTTCTTGATCCGGATAATTCCCTATTTGCAAAACTTCCGAATCCATATCGGAGCGGAATGGATGGCACAACCACAGATCTGGCGCTCAATCCGGATTATCCGGGGGTAATCGTCGCCCGATCGAAGGATTGCATGGCAGATATATACGAGTACAGAGGCGATCATGTTGTGGCAGGCGCATCTGTCTACTTCACACACGGACCTGAACTCTCCGGTTTTGGCGCGGAAGAGCAGGATAGGCAGATAGTCTATAACTCCTTTGTATGGACGAAGACCAGCATCGAGAGAAAGCCGCATGAGATCGCGGTCTATAACCTCGAAGCACCTGACTGGGTGGAGCCGGATAATTCCACCCTGATCAATGCTACCATAACAAATAATGGATTAAATGATGAGAGTAATATAGAAGTGAATTTCATGGTGGATGGTGCAATCGTTGAGAACATCACGATCCCCGATCTTTCGAGTGGAGCCAGTATTCCTGTGAGTTTCGAATGGACGGCTCCATCTACGAGAGGGATGTATGATATCGCGATATACGCAGTCCCGGTATCCGGGGAGGATATCACGGTCAACAATGCTAAAAACGAGAGTGTGCGTGTGATCACGCCTGCCGGTTGTCTGAAAGCGGTTGTGCTTGACTCTTACGGCACAGATGATGAGTTTATAACCAGATTCTGGGACGATCTTGGTGATGGCTGGTATATCTACGGGGATTATGTGATCGATATCGATTACACCACACTGAACATAGAGAACATTACATACCCTGAGATATCAGATACCGGGGCAGATGTCCTGATAATCTCCTGTGCTTATGACAGGGAGTTTTCCGATTCTGAGATAGTGGCGATAAGCCAGTATGTAGGGGAAGGTCACGGGATCATTGCGACCGCCGGAACATTCGATTCGTGGGTTAGCAACAATATCAAATTAGCGCCATTGTTTGGAATGGCTGATATTACCGGGAATGCGTACCGGACTTCCGGAAATTTCACGCTGTATTATCCGGACCACCCGATCTTTTTGGAGCTGGACGATCCATACCAGAGTGAGAGCGGGACCACAAATTACCCATGGGCTATAACAACCGGATCCATACTTGCCATGACCGATGACGGCTACTCTTCCATAATCACAAATGACGTAACCGGTACGGATCAGGGGTATGCCAACATCTATCTCAACCATTTCCCAGAATCGGATGCAGGACCTTATGACACTCAGTTAGTCTATAATACTATCCTATGGGCTGGCATACCGCATCCGAAACCGGATCATGATTTAGGTCTGTCCGGATTCGAATATCCTGATAGGGTTTGCTGCAACATGCCTGTCCGGTTCAACGTGACCCTAAAAAACAACGGATTGAATAACGAGACCGATCTGATAGTGAATCTCACCGTGGACGGTGTCGTTCTGAACAGCACCGATATTTCATCCATCGCGCAAGGGACCAATATCCCATTACATATCTCGTGGACTCCGACATCACCCGGGGTTTACCGGATCGATCTATCGGTCACAGAAGTACCGGGGGAGGCTATAACGTTCAATAACCATCTGAGTGCAGGAATCGATGTGCCGGTTGCGGGTTTCAGTGGTGAATATTCAGATTACGGGACTGATACTGACGGAGATGGGTTGTACGATTATTTAACGATCGAGGTCGGCGTGAATGTGGCGGCTGCTGGAAACTATAGGATCTATGGAGAGTTATGCGACAAGTACGGGTCGCGGAT
>JGI24025J20009_10003009_pt1 | contig 11705 bp, 14 predicted proteins | sample Cruoilmetagenom3_FD_20009 | JGI IMG/M metagenome (IMG submission 20009) | reverse complement strand
CAATTTTAAATTTTTCTATATAGTTTTCTACCTGCCTGCCTCGCCAAAGGTGGACACGGCGGTAGGCACGGCATTTTTAGTTTTTAATTTGAATTTACTCCTAACTACCGACTGGTAGAGCGGAGAGTATGGAGTATGGAAAAACCAACAAGCAAGTTAACAACAAGGAGTAAGAATGGCAGATCCAGGTAAAACCGAAAAAGCCACACCTAAAAGAAGACAAGAATCCCGGAAAAAAGGGCAGGTTGCAAAGAGCACAGAGTTAAACTCAGCCATAATTATTCTCGCGGTTTTCCTTGGGTTAAAGACCTTTGGGCCATCTATATTCTGTACTTTAAAGAGTTTATTCGAAGAAATTTTCACATCTTTAAACTCAACCATCATAACTCCGGAAAATTTGCCGAGTTTTTTCCTTTACCTTTTGATGTTGTCCGCAAAAATGCTGCTTCCAATCTTTATAATAGTTTTAATAACCGGTCTCACGGTAGGTTTTGGCCAAGTGGGCTTACTACTTTCTTTTGAGTCACTTAAACCAAGTTTAGATAAATTAAATCCCATAAATGGGGTAAAAAATTTGTTTTCAGCACGTTCTTTTGTTGAGCTCATAAAATCCTTCATCAAATTAATCATTTTGGGATCTATCGGTTACTCTGTAGCAACAAAGAATTTTTCAAACCTAATTAAACTGATGGATTCAGATATAAATCAAATTCTTATAATTTTGTCAGGCATAGCTTATGAAATAGCAATAAAAATTGGTATAGCCCTTTTTATCTTGGCAATTTTCGACTTCGCCTATCAAAAATATGAGCATGAGAAAAGTATGCGGATGTCTAAACACGAGATAAAGGAGGAGTACAAACAATCTGAAGGTGATCCTAAAATAAAAGCAAAAATAAAACAGAAACAGCGGCAGATGGCCATGCAACGAATGATGTTGGATGTCCCCAAAGCCGATGTGATAATTACCAACCCAACCCATCTGGCAATTGCTTTAAAATATGATACAAATGTAATGGCCGCTCCAAAAGTTATCGCAAAAGGAGCTCGCCTGATAGCGGAAAAAATAAAGGAAATTGCGGCCGAACATAAAATACCAATAGTTGAGGACAGAATGCTTGCTCAAACTCTCTATCGCTCAACAGACGTTGGTCAAGAAATTCCGATGAATTTATATCAAGCAGTTGCTGAAATATTGGCATACGTTTATCAAATAAGCCGCAAAAAAGCTATTTAGAAATTTATGACAAAAGGAGACTAAAAAATTAATGGCCTACGAGGGAGCTCCAAATTTGACTTCAAAAACAAATAAATATAATGATGCCATAGTTGCCGTAATTTTAGCAATTATTGTTATAATGCTCATAGTTCCCATCCCTTCTTTAGTGTTAGATATTCTCCTCTCGTTCAATTTAACTCTAAGCGTCGTTGTTCTACTTCTAACACTTTATTCAGAGCAGTCGTTGGAACTTTCTATTTTCCCCAGTTTGCTTTTGATTACAACCGTCTTTAGATTGTCTTTATACATCGGAGCCACCCGTTTAATATTATCCAAGGGCGAAGCGGGTGTAGTCATACAGGCCTTCGGTTCAGCCGTCATAGGAGGCAACTACATAGTAGGCATCATCATCTTCACCATTTTGGTAATAATACAATTTGTTGTTGTAACCCAAGGCACCACGAGAGTTTCGGAGGTCGCTGCCAGATTTACATTGGATGCAATGCCGGGAAAACAAATGGCCATCGATGCCGATTTAAACTCCGGCCTCATAACAGAGGAGGTTGCAAGACAAAGAAGGAGAGCAATAGAAGCAGAGGCTGATTTTTTTGGAGCCATGGATGGTGCCAGCAAATTTGTTAAGGGAGATGCCATAGCGGGCATCATTATAGTGGTAGTCAATCTGATTGGCGGTTTTGCCATTGGAGCGCTTCAATTCAATATGGATGTGCTTACTTCGCTTCAAACTTTTGGCATACTCGCCATAGGAGCCGGCTTAGCCATTCAAGTACCGGCTCTTTTATTTTCCACCGCCGCCGGCACCATTGTAACAAGGGCTGCTTCCGAAAAACCATTTGGGGAAGAGCTTACAACTCAACTTATCGGAAGACCAAAATCTGTGGCAATTGCCGCTATTCTTTTGGTCCTTTTCGGTTTAGTGCCGGGGCTGCCAAAACTTCCCTTTTTTACCATCGCCGCTCTTGCAGGAATGATCTATTATTTTGTTGGCAAGCCAACCGTACCCACCTCAGAGGAGCTTGAAGAAGAGAGACGGGAGGAGGAGGAAGCCAGAGCCAAGTCGCCTGAAAATTTAATTGAAACCCTTCAATTTGATCCCATCGAATTAGACATCGGTTACGGATTGATTCCTTTGGTTGACCCCGATCAGGGGGGGGAGCTCCTCGATAGGATCACGTTGATGCGCAGACAAATCGCTTTGGAATTGGGATATGTGGTTCCTCCGATTAGAATAAGAGACGATATTCAACTTGGCCCCCATGAATATGTCGTAAAGATAAAAGGGGTAAAAATTGCCAAGGACAACCTGATGCTCGACCACTTTTTAGCTATAGAAAGTGGCCTCATCAAAGAAAAAGTTGAGGGAATACCCACAAAAGAACCCGCATTTGGATTACCGGCAATTTGGATTACGGAAACGCAAAAGGAGAGAGCTGAAATTCTTGGTTACATGGTAGTAGACCCTGCTTCAGCGGTCATAACGCACATCTCAGAATTAATTAAAAAACACTCCTATGAACTCATCGGACGTCAAGATGTTCAAGCTCTTCTTGAAAACATAAAACAAAATTACCCTATTGTAGTAGATGAACTCGTCCCCAACATGATGACGGTCGGAGAAATTCAGAAAGTACTACAAAACTTACTGCGAGAAAAAGTATCAATTCGCGACATGCTAACCATCCTTGAAACTTTAGGAGACCACGTTGCTACCATCAAAGATACCGGCATTCTCACAGAATACGTACGACAAGCACTTGGTAGAAATATCTGCAACCAACATCAGACTGAAGGAAAGCTATATGTGGTAACACTCGACCCTGAACTGGAAAAAAAGATTAGTGACGCCATCCAGCAAACTGATAGAAGAACCACAATAGCACTGGAGCCAAACGAAATTCAGAAGTTGGTGTCAAACCTATCGGTTAAATTAGAAAAACTTTTATCACAAGGGCACAATCCCATTTTACTTTGTTCCCCAAACACCAGGTCCCCTGTTAAAAATCTTTTAGAACGATTTATTCCAGAGCTCATAGTACTCTCTTATAACGAAATAGTCCCGGAAACGGAGCTTAAAATCATTGGGGTGGTTAACAAATGAAAGTTAAAAAATATGAAGCGTCAACAATAGAAAGTGCTCTATCGCAAGTAAAAGCAGACCTCGGAAAAGACGCAGTTATACTTCATACAAGGAAATTGCCCCCAAAGGGTCTTTTCGGATTCTTAAAAAAAGAAAGAGTGGAAATTACAGCAGCCTTAGACATAAACTTAATAGACCCCAACATAAAATCAAAGTTAATTCCAAAACCACCCACAATTTCATCTGATTCCGTACCCCCGCGATTCGAGGAAAAAATAGGGATACTAAAAAGCGAGATTGATGATGTAAAATCCCTGGTTAAGGCAATTGCTCATCAACTTGCCGACCCTCTTCTCCAAAACGCTCCGGACAGCGTTTTGGAAACCTACAACCATTTACTCGGAAACAAAGTTTGCGAAGAACTCGCCAAAGAAATTCTTCTGTCCGCAAAGAAACAACTAAACAAAGGAGAATTACAAAATATAGAAAAACTCCGGGAAGCAGTATATGAACAGATTTCAAATTTAATTTATACAAGCGGCCCCTTAGACGTTCCCAAAGGAAAAAGGAAAGTGATAGCGCTCATCGGCCCAACCGGGGGAGGAAAAACAACAACAATTGCCAAGTTGGCTGCACAATTTAGTTTGTTTAAGAACAAAAAAGTAGCTTTGGTTACCGCCGACACATACCGAATAGCCGCTGTTGAGCAATTAAAAACCTATGCCGAAATAATCGATGCCCCCATCGAAGTCATTTTCACAAACGAAGAGGCAAGGGAAGCTCTGGACAAGCATCTCGACAAAGATTTAGTTCTTATTGATACCGCAGGTCGAAATCCCCATAACAAAGAACAGTTAGATGAGCTGGTGGACCTCATGAAATCATGCTCCCCCGATGAAATTTACCTTGTTCTCAGCATGACCACAAAACTTACAGACCAGATGGATGCAATAGACAGGTTTTCCGGAGTACCAATCGATAAGTTTATATTCACAAAACTCGATGAAACAACAACCCCCGGAACAATGCTAAACATTTTAGCTAAAACCAAAAAACATTTATCGTATATTACCACAGGCCAAAATGTACCCGAGGATATAGAGATTGCTGATTCCAAAAAAATATCAAAAATGATTGTAGGTGTGCCATTTGAAACAACAGAAGGATCAAGCAAAGAAACTTCGCGAGTTAGCTGAAAAAGCAAAAAAGGGGCCGAAGAAAATCCAAAATAAAATACCCGGTAATTCCAATAAGAGGGTGGTCGCCGTGGCCAGCGGCAAGGGCGGCGTAGGAAAAACAAACCTTGTAATTAATTTGGGCATAGCCCTCGCAAAAAAAGGTAAAAAAGTATTAATCCTTGATGCCGATTTAGGCATGGCAAATGTGGATGTTTTGATGGATATAAGCCCGAAGTACAATCTACAACACCTTCTTTCGGGTCAAAAATCGCTGGCAGACATAATTGTCGAGGGCCCAAACCAAATAAAAATAGTTCCCGGCGGCTCCGGAATATCCGAACTTGCAGACATCACCGATGAAAAAAGAGGACGATTAATCTCAGGGTTCATTGAGATAGAAAACCAATCAGACATAACTTTAATCGATACTGGAGCCGGCATATCCAAAAACGTCTTAAGTTTTATTTTAGCCGCTAAAGAGGCCCTCATCATAACAACACCCGAACCCACCGCTATAACAGACGCATATGGACTCATAAAAGTAATAAACCAAAGGAATATAGATATTGATATCGAACTTCTTATTAATATGGCTTCTAATGAAAGGGAGGCAAAAGAAATATCAGAAAGAATAGTACTCGTTTCAAAACAATTTTTAAACAAACACGTCGAAGATTTTGGGTTTATCTTGAAAGATAATGCCATAAACCAGGCAGTCAGGAAACAGCAACCTTTTATCATAAGTTTTCCTTATTCTAACGCCTCAAAATGCATTAACAATATTGCAAATAAATTTGATGACATAGCTCCAAAAAATTCAAAGAGTGATGGTTTCCGAGGCTTCTTTTCCCGACTATTTAAAATAGGTGAAAATGATGGATGTGCATAAGATCTTAAAACCCGGCCAACAAATAAACCTTGAGTGCAAAACCATGAATAAATCCTGGAACTCAAGCATTTTTGACTTTGAAAACGGCAATGTTCTGGTGGCTTCGCCAATGGAAGAAATGAACTACGTCTTCATAAAACCGGATACTCCCCTAATAATCGTAGCCGCTTCAGAAGCCGGAATGTATAGAATACCGGCAAAAGCAATTGAAAACAGAAAAGGGCCTTTTGTTTTAGTTATACAACCTTCAGACGAGATCTCCGCGATTCAAAGACGGCAATTCTTTCGCCTTAAAAACCCCGACATAAACTTGAAATATATAATAATCAATACCTCAGATGATTATTATTCAAAAAATTTAAAAGACGCTAACGTGATTGACCTAAGCGGAAGCGGAATCGCAATTGAATTGCCCAAAGAAGAAATGGTAAAACCCGAGACAAAAATTAAACTGCAAATTCACATATCGGATATCGACACAACGATTAATGCCGTCGGGAAAGCCATACGATGCATGGAACAAGAATGCGGAACCTTAAAAATTTGTCTTCATTATATAGTAATTGAAGAAAAGGACAGAGATAAGATAATAGGTTACCTTTTTAAAGAGCAAGCCAAAAGAGGAAGGCAAAGAATTTAAGGAGGAATGCTCGTGTCAAAAGAAACTACTCTAAAAATCACCTTATATTTTAGTCTTTTCTTAAGTGTACTCTCAGCCTTATTTGCATTTCTCTCCGGGGCCGACATCCTCGTAATCTTTTTTGAAAGACTGTTAATTACTTTCCTGATATCAGCTTTTTTAATATGGATGACATTGAAAATTATAAATTCGGTAATAATAAAGGCCGCACTAACTGATTACGTCTCCGAGAAGACAGTCACGCAAAAGGAGAAAGGTAGTAATTTGGATTTTACTTCGGAGGCCTCTCCCGATATTCTTAATGAAACTCGGGAAGAAAAAAAATTAGAGCCGTTAAATCCCATAAAATTGGATAAATCGACGGAAAATGTAATCAATCAAAAACCATAACTTTTTATTTTGGTAATAAATATGCTGCAAAAACTGGAGCGAGAAGTGAAAAAATTTAAGCCACAAAGCGAATGGATCCGATATAAAGTATACGGAGATAAAGATGCTCGCGAAAAATTAATTTTACAATATGTACCATTGGTTAAATATGTGGTCGAGCGAATGAAATATACTCTTCCCTCGGAAATAGAGCAAAATGACCTTGTAAGTTATGGAATTATTGGTTTAATAAGCGCAATAGAAAAATATGATTACAACAGAGGATTTAAGTTTGAAACATACGCAATACCACGCATAAGGGGAGCCATTGTAGACGAGTTGAGAATAAGTGACCACGCCCCCCGGTCACTTAGACAAAAAGCAAAACGGTTGATGGCAGCGTGTTCGCAAATTGAGAAGTGCTTGGGACGCTCTGCAAAAAATGAAGAGATAGCCAAAGAACTCAATATGACTATGGAAAATTTCAATAGCTTACTTTACGACGTAAGCAAGCTATCGCTTATCTCGCTGGATGAGTTTATAATCAGGAGCGGGGATTCAAAGGTCACCATAGGAGATAGCTTAGAAGACAAAAGGGCAGAGAACCCTTCAACAACCATAGAAATAAAAGATGTTAAGGAAACTCTAGCAAAAGGCATTGAAAATCTTACAGAGCAAGAACAGTTGGTAATATCACTCTATTATTATGACGGGCTTACATTAAAAGAAACGAGTAAGGTGCTAAATCTCTCAGAATCAAGGGTATCTCAAATTCGCACAAAAGCTGTTTTGCGATTGCGGGAGCAATTGAGACATTTACGCAAGGAAGACACGCTTTAAATTTAAAAAGAGAGGGATATATGGATAAGCCAAAATTTGTAGAGGTTGAAGCTTCAACTAAAGATGAGGCAACCAAAGAAGCCTTAAGGAAATTGAATGTTAGTAAAGATGAGGTAAAAATCGATGTGCTAAGCGAGAAAAAACCCTTTTGGGGAATGGGCGGCTCATGTAAAATTAAAGCCACCCTACTCCCAAAACAAGAGAGCACGGAAAGCAAAAAAGAAGTTCAGGATAAAGATGGTTCTTATGAGACAACCGCAAAAGAAGATGGTATTTATTTAACGGTTAACCCCCCTGAAGGGAAAGGCAAAAAAGTCAAACTCGAAAACATTACTTCCCGATTAAAGTTCTGTGAAATAAAGGATTTTGAATTAAAAAGAGTAGCCGAGGTGGCTAGAGAAGCTGCCGGAGCTCAAACATGGATAGCACCCGTTCAGGAAATAGTCTCAAAAGACGGCAAAGCAACGGTCGAGATCTCAAAAGATAAATCAGAAGCGTTCATTATACTTATAGAACCATGGGGAAACGGAAAACCGCTTAGCGAAGACGACATTAATGCGTTACTGAAAAAGGGAGAAATCGTTTACGGAGTGAACCAAGAAGTAATTGAAAAAATATCGTTGGCTCCCAAAGAATTCGGCTACGAAAAACCTATTTTAATTGCTCGGGGCAAGCCCCCTGTAAATGGAGAAAATAGCCGCATTGAATACCTTTTTGAAAAAGACGGGGAGGAAAAACCACTTTTTGAAAACTCAGAAAACCAAAATATTGATTTTCGTGAATTTAATTTAATAGTAAATGTGTCCAAAGACCAAGAACTTGCTAAAAAGATACCGCCTACCGCCGGTGAACCCGGGATAAATGTAAAGGGGGAAGAAATTCCTCAAAAATCCGGAAAGGATATAAAACTCCCCCTCGGCAAGAACGTAAGCCCTAAGGAAACCGATAAAGGCACCTTTATCGTCGCAGAAATTGATGGCCGTCCTCAAATAAAGGGTGGAAAAATTTATGTTTTGCCGATATATGAAACAAGGAGCGATGTCGACTATTCAGTAGGGAATATCGATTTTGTTGGAATGGTAATAGTCGGGGGATGGGTTAGAGACGGTTTCAGTATAAATGCAAGGGGAGATATCGAAATACACGGGGGAGTAGAGGGAGCTAACCTTGAGGCAGGGGGAGATATAACCATTAGAAGCGGCGTTCAAGGCCGCAACAAAGGCTTAATTAAAGCCAATGGAGATATAAAATCTAAATATTTAAGCGCAGCAAAAGTTCATTCCAAAGGAAACATAATTGTAAGTGACGGTGTTTTGCATAGTGAAGTTTTTGCCGTTGGGAAAATAATTGCCAAAAGCGGAAAAGGCGTTATATCCGGTGGCATACTTAAAGCCGGAGAAAACATTGAGGCAAAAGTGATAGGCTCACATCTTGGAACCGAAACCGAGATAGAGGTCGGAGTCATCCCGGAAATTCGCGAAGAATTAACAAAAACCGAAGGAGAGCTTGAAGAGGCTGGAAGAGATGCCGATGAAGCTCAAAAAGCCATTGTTTTAATTGAAAGCGAGAAAAAAGAAAAGGGGTTTCTCATAAAAAAACGCAAGGAGTTGTTAGAAAAGTTAAAGATGACTTACCCGATTTTACAAAACAAAGCAGACGATCTGGCAACAAAAAGAGATGAATTGGCTACCTCGTTATTTGCCTCAAAACACGCAAGAATACTAGTAGCCAGTAAACTATATCCGGGAGTGAAAGTAAATATCAGAGATGCTACAATGCAGGTAAAAGATGAGTTAGATCGCTGTAGTCTTTACGAAGAAGAAGGAGAGATAAGGCTGGGCCCTTACGAGTAATAAAAGAGGCGATTTAAATGTCCATTCGACCAGCTGACTTACAAATAATTATACAAAAAACCCAGGATGTTGAAAAGATTCAGCAAGTTCAACAGCAACAGTCAAAGGTGCAACAACAGCAATTTGCCCAACAAATGGAAAAGATTTATAAAAACAAAGAAAAAGATGTAAATGAGGCGCCAAAATCAGAGGATGTAAAAATCAGGGAAAAAGAAGAAAGGGAGAGGAAAAAAAGAGAGAGAAATAGAAATAAGAAAGAAAATGAAGAAAGAGATTTTGAAGATGCTGAGTTCGGACATAATATCGACATTAAAATTTAAAGGGGTGTTAACGTGAATTTTTTAGCTTTAGTTCTACTGGCAATTCTGGTAACTCTGCCTTATTTTATCATTAAAGGCTTTAAAAAAGCTTCCGTCTCTGCGCAGGAGATAAAAAAGCACGAAGAGTTAAAAGAATTAGAAAACTCATTAAGCCATCTCTTAGCCGAATTGCAGGAAACTTCCGAAAAATCATTAAAAGATGCAGAAACTATCATAAGCAGGTTAGATTTAGCCCTAAAAAAGGCAGAGGAAAAAATAGAAAAGTTAGATAAATCCCAAACAGAAGAGGAAACAAACAGATGCAAAATAAAAACCGCGATAATAAATAAAACCGTAAAACAAATAAAAACCCCTAAGCATCTTAAGGTTTACCATCTTGCAAACCAAGGGCTGAGTATAAACGAAATAGCGCAAAGATTAGAAATGGGAATCGGTGAAGTGGAACTTATCCTTAATTTGGACAATACTAAAAAAGCAGAACTAAAGTAACCATTTAATGCTTCTTTTGTTCTATCACCTGATAAACAACATTGATTAATTCATCTGCGTCAAAGGGCTTTTTGATGTATTTAACAGCTCCCAGACGTAACCCTTTAAACTCTTCAGATATATAACCTAGCGCAGTTAACATTATTATTGGTATATCTTTGCTTTCAGGTTTTGCTTTTATTTTCTCGCAAACTTCCCAACCATCCATCTTCGGCATACTAATATCCAAGATTATTAAGTCCGGTTTTTCCTCCTCGACTTTTTTGAGGGCCTCTTCCCCATCCCCCGCTCCAATAACCCTAAAACCTTCATTTGCTAACTTCAACGTAACTAATTTAACTATATCCGGTTCATCATCCACAACAAGAATCTTTTCTTTCGCCATGAAACCCCCTTTGTTCCTCACAATTCAAAAATGCCCATCTAAATATCATGTATCAATAATGTATTCTCCAAGAAAAAAAAACTTCCTCCTATGATATTTCAATTAAAATAAATTTTAGATTTTAGACAGGAGATTTTAATTTTTTGTAGTATTTATAAAATAGTTATACTCATAAAAATTATTAATTGAACGGGGATAAAACATGAGACAATTTACTGAGAGCCATATTAATAGCAACCAGTTTGCTCACTTGGCAAGAACGAAGCAATTAGAGCTCCAAATAGGAGAAATCATTATGGTCATCAAACGCGCGGTGAGAAATTCTAAAATATTTGAAGTTATTACTCTTAGGAAATACGATGAAACCGTCATCACGATAGAAACAAAGTTGAGACATTGGTTAATCGAAAAAAGCGAAAAAAATTTAAAAAGTCTTTTAAACTTGATAAAAGAACAGGTTGATCTTTTGCGCCAGTCGTTCGACGATGAATATGTTGACAATCTTGAAGAAGCCATCCGAGAAGAGTTGGACTTTTTGGAAGATGCTAATTTTTTAAAACTTGTTTAAAGTATCAAATCTTTTAAATTGCTCGCAGTTTCTTCTTAGCTTCCTTATAAAACTCATTTTCACAGTTTAAAAGCTTCATGGTCAAATTTGTAATCGAACAAATACGATTTGAACATTCTTCTTTATAAAACAGCAAACGAAAGTTTTTACGAGGAGTCGCTCCCCATTTAAATTTATAATCTTCGTCACCCCTTAAAAAATCAAAATAAGATAGTCCTTTCGATATTGAATCATGAATCACCTCACCCGTAAGAATTGTTCCCACGCTTAAATGCTTCCATTGTGGATTAAACCCTCCCAGATAATAGTGAATCACCCCGCAGCAGAGCTGCGAGGCATCAAAAATCAAAACTTAGTTGTTCTTGATGTTGATATTTGATATACCTACGAATTACTTCTGCCGTCACTTTATCTCCCACTGACCTTACAAAGTATCCATCATTCCAAAGCTCTCCACCCCAAAGCTCCTCTTTAATCTCCGGGAACTCTTTGAAAACCACCTTTGCCGAAACACTCTTTATTATCTGCACTATCCTTGAGGGAGAATACCTTGGTGGCGCCACCAAAAACAAATGCACATGGTCTTCTTTCACTTCTGCCGTATCTATTTCAAACTCGTACCGCTCTGCTATTTCTTTAAAGATTTCTTTTAATCTTTCTGCTAATTTTCCCTTCAATAACATTTTTCGATACTTTGGAACCCAGACTAAGTGATATTTTAAATCATACACTGCGTGTCTGGTTCTTTTTACTGAGCTCATACTTTAAGATTATATGTGCTTTTCTCGCCTTCGGCGAGTCCTGTTTTCATCCACCCAGCAGAGCTGGGTGGTATTCAACAGAAATTTTTTTATAAA
>JGI24025J20009_10003008_pt1 | contig 11706 bp, 12 predicted proteins | sample Cruoilmetagenom3_FD_20009 | JGI IMG/M metagenome (IMG submission 20009) | reverse complement strand
CAAAACCGCCTTGACATCTTTGCTTATGGTCAGCACAACAGCCTGTATACCGGCTCCCCGCTGTTCCAAGGTACCAGGGTTTGGTACTGCCTCAAAATCCCCGCTGTCTAAATCAATGATTACCAGGTATTTTGATGTCCCGAACTTCTGCCCTACTTTTGCTTCTAAGTCCGCACCATCGGCTGAGATTGCAATCTTCATCAATGGCTTCCTCAGTAGTCGTGAAAAGATTGCAGCAATTCTACCAGAAATACTGGGGGACAAGAATTGTCACAGGAAGTCAAAGGAATTTCAGGAACGTCAAAGCCGTTAGTTCAGATTCAACCCTCGCCATCAATGAAATTGGAACACAATCCCAGGCTTACCCCAAAGCAGGTATTATGTCCCGCCAATACTACTGAATACACTCCCCCACCGGGATTGCCACGCTCCGCATTCGCTCCGCTCGCAATGACAGGATAGAGAATGGGATTGCCTCACCTTAATCCTCTCCCATCAAGGGAAAGGAAACTGAGCACGCAATGATACATCCCTTCGTCGTTGCGAGGGGTGAAGCCCCGAAGCAATCTCGGCGAACTGAGATCCTTCGCTATGCTCAGGATGACAGGGAGAGGGCTCAGGACTTTCATTCACGGGTTCAGGCAGGCAAGTTCGGTTACCAGGAGCTCTAGAGCTAATTTATCGCTATATTTGCCAGTTTTGATGGCTAAGTCGGTTTCTAAAAGCTTATCGTAAGCCCGTTTTACGCCCTCAAAATCATACAGCTTGGCCTGGCTAAGCGTTTTATCCAAGCTATAGCTTGATTTCAACCCCAACCTGTCCTGAATCTGCAGGCGAGACAGCCCTGGTTCCAAATCTTTGGCTTGAGCTATTAAGCGGAATTGCCTGGTAATCATAACCAGGATATACGTTGGCGCTACACCATCATCATATAGCCGATGAAGTATCCGTTGGGCTAACTCGGTTCGACCTTCGGCCACGGCATCCACCAGAGCAAAGATATTAGCCTCCTGGGCATAACTTACCAGTTGTCTGACATCATCTTCGCCGATAGGGCGCTCCTGGCTATAAAGAAGCAGTTTCTGGATTTCACCATTCATCGCCCATAAGTCTCCGCCTATCAGTTCAGCAAGCAAATTCACGGCCTGGGGGGTAATATCGCCACCCTCTTCCCTTACCCGCTGTTGTATCCAGGCCTTTAAATCCCTGCCTCGCAACAAGGGGAAGGTTCTTACTTCAGCTAATGGTGAAAGCTTCTTTAATAGAGGATTCTGACCTTTCATTTTCCCATCAACCAGCATCAGCACAGTCGTTTCTGGCATTTGCCCGATGTAAGAAGCCAGGCCTTCCCATTCCCCCAGCCCGTTTCCAGATTTGCCTTTGCCAGACCGTGGTCGGCTTTGTTTTACCTCAAAGCGCCCTAATAAGCCACCGACTATAACCAGGCGATGTGAGGATAAAAAAGGAGCGGCACCACATTTATTTCTAAGTTCACTTAAAGTTAGATGTTGACCCTCTAAGTTGGTGGTGCTGGTCGCTAGCATTTCCCAATCGCCCAGGTCAGCTTTAATTTTCTCCGCAGCTTGATTAAGGGAGAAATCGTCCTGACCATAAAGAATGTAGAACATTTACCCGTATTCTACCACAGCGGGTGTGGGTAGGACTTGTGTCCCTCAGAGTTTCGGCTCAGAATGACACCCCGCTCCGTCATTGCGAGGCTGACGAAGCCAGCCGAAGCAATCTCGGGGATGGGCAAGAGATTGCCACGCTTCGCTCGCAATGACATTAGGGGAAAGGCCTGGAATAACAAGTGAATGTTATTAATCAATCGCTCAAAGCGAAATATGATAGGATATAATCATGAAGGTTGCCATTATCGGGATACCTGAGAGCGGCAAAACGACTATCTTTAATGCCCTAACCAAAGGCAGGGCTGAAGTTGCCGCTTATTCCCCGACCCTGGCTCCCAATACCGGCGTGGCCAAGGTGCCCGATTCCCGACTATCAGTGCTGGAAGGCATATTCCAGCCCAAAAAGACTGTTCCCGCAGAGGTGAGTTACATAGATATCGCCGGTTCCCTCAAGGGCTTCGGCAAGGAAGGACCGGGGGGAGAATTCTTGAACTATCTAACCACTGCTGATGCCTTGCTCCAGGTAGTCCGGACTTTTGAAGATGACAAGGTCCCCCATCCTGAAGGAAGCATAGAGCCGAAACGAGACATAGCTTCCTTAGATTTAGAACTCGCTATTTCCGATTTAGCTATTATGGAGAGAAGGCTCGACAAACTGGAGACAAGCTTGAAAGGAGCTAAAGCAGCAGAGCGGGAGTTCTATTTAAAGGAGCAACTTTTGCTTCAAAAGGTTAAGGCGGAGTTAGAGAAGGATATACCGATAAGACTGCAAGGCCTGGCTAAAGAAGAACTCAAAATGTTATCCAACTATCAATTTCTTACCGCCAAACCTATGCTGGTAGTCCTCAATATAGGAGAGGAGCAAATATCACAGGCTTCACAATTGGAAGGTGAGATAAGTTCCCTTTACCCCCAGTTTGCCGTGCTAGCCCTTTGCGGCAAGCTGGAGATGGAGTTAGCCCAGCTCAGCGACGCTGAGGCCAGGGAATTCCGTGAAGCTATGGGGCTGAGCAAACCGGCGCTTGACCGGGTTATCGACCTTTCCTATAGTCTTCTGGGACTGGTTTCTTTCTTTACCACAGTTTCCTCTGAGCTAAAGGCCTGGACTATCCCCGGCGGAACTCCAGCGCCAAAATCGGCAGGAAAGATTCACTCCGACATGGAAAGAGGATTTATCCGAGCTGAGGTTATCAGCTATAGCGATTTGGAAAGCTGCGGCAATCTAGCTGAGGCGCGAAAAAGAGGTCTGTTAAGGACAGAGGGCAAAAATTACATCATCCAGGATGGAGATGTGGTCACCTTCTTATTTAATGTCTAGGTCCTCCAGATTATTTCAGAGCAAGGAACGAAGATGGAAGTGACAGTCAATAAAACAGAAATTTCTATTGTCCAGGGAGATATTACCGGGCAAGATACCGATGTCATTGTTAACGCTGCCAACTCCAGCTTAATGGGTGGCGGAGGGGTGGATGGGGCAATACACCGGGCTGGGGGACCAGCAATATTAGAGGAATGCAAGAAAATTGTTGCCCGGCAAGGAAGATTGCCCACAGGTAAAGCTGTAATCACAACGGGAGGAAATCTCAAAGCGCGGTATGTGCTACATACCGTTGGTCCCATCTGGCACGGTGGCAGCAGAAACGAAGCTGAGCTTTTGAGGAGTGCCTATTATGAGTGCCTGAAATTAGCTACCGAGAACAAATTGGCCAGCATTTCCTTTCCTTCCATAAGCACCGGAGCCTATGGCTATCCCGTGGATGAAGCGGCAAAAATAGCAGTAAGCACCGTTGTTTCGTTTCTTAAGGAGCAAGCGACATCCCTTAAAGATGTCGTGTTTGTTCTCTTCGATTCCCGGACTTACCAAAGCTATCGCTCAGCTTTGCAAGTTTACATCAACCGCTTAGAAGCGTAGGAAAACCAAACCTCACAAGACAAGTCACCCGAGAAGGCAGGGATTGAGAAGGCTCAGACTCACCAACTGTTGAATGCGCGTCGACTTCCCTCCTCCACTTTTCAGGATGTTCCCCATAGAGTATAATATCATATAGAAGGGCAAGGAGGGAGCGATGATTATAAAGAAGCTATTAACACGAAAGGGATGGCGTGTAGTGGCACACTCTATGTTAGTTGCGGCTGGGATTGGCTTTCTTTATTTATTATCCAAAATGATCATAGGGGATATCCAGCAGGAGAATACATTAAGCTGGTGGATTTTAGGCTTAGCGATCACCTCGTCGCTTTGGTTAGTGGCACTGGGAAGTATGCTGGTAAAGGCCGAACTAACTGACTGGAGATAATATCATAGCTGGACCAATGGCTCCTCTCGCCCTGGTAGCCCACACCCGTGTGGTGTCATTTACTCGCGTAGTTTATGAGCAAGCAGCATCATATCTACAGACAACCCGGACTATTCCAGCCCCATGTAGCCACAAAATGATATGGTCGGGGTTATTTGGGGGAGGAGAGGATAATATCCGTGCCCAATGTAGCTGTTGTGGCTGATAGTGTTGCTGACCTGCCCCCTCAGGTAGCTGAGGAGTTCGGGATTACAGTGGTTCCACTCGTTGTCCGCTTTGGCACTGACCTCTATCGCGATGGTCTCGACCTGAGTCCTGACCAGTTCTACGGGAAGCTGAAAACCAGCAAGGTTTTGCCTGCGACATCTGTGCCGCCACCAGGGGCTTTTGCCGATGCATACAATAAGCTTGCCGAAAAAACAAACGAGATAGTGGTTATCACTTTAACTTCCAAGCTCAGTGCCACCTATCAGGCGGCGTTGCAAGCCACAGAGTCGATAAAGAAACCATGTCATGTAGAGGTCCTGGACTCTCAATGGGCAGTTATGGCACAGGGTTTCATAACAATTGCTGCTGCCAAAGCGGCTAAAAATGGGGCTAGTATTGATGAAGTGCTGGATGTGACCCGTCACACCATCCACCGAGTAGATATGTATGCTGCCTTTGACACCCTTGAATATCTGGAACGCGGCGGACGCATTGGCAAAGCGCAAGCATTTCTTGGTTCATTACTCAAGGTAAACCCGATCATCGGCCTTAGGGATGGTGAGGTGTATCCCTCAGGTCGAGAGCGTTCCCGGGCTAAAGCGATAGACCACCTGTACAACCTTGCCACAAGCTTTGGCAACGTCGAAGGGTTAGCTGTCGAGTATGCCACTGACTTAGATGAGGCCAACAGGTTGATGCAGAGGCTTCACTCAAAGTATCCTCAAATTCCTATTTACCTCTCGCGTACTAGCCCCGTTATCGGTACGCACACAGGGCCTGGTCTTATTATTGTTAGCGTGCTTGGAGACAGACAATCTGCCACCTAGCTTGGTGAGGACATGCTCCCAGGTATTCTAAGTATAATCATCGGATATCTTTTAGGCTCCATTCCTACAGCCTACATCGTGTCTCGCATGAGGAAAGGCATAGATATTCGGAACATCGGTTCAGGTAACATGGGTGGCGCTAATGTTATGCGCGAAATTGGTACTCATGAAGGCATTTTTGTCGGTCTCATTGATGTCGCGAAGGGGTCGGGTGCTATACTCATTGCCCAGACTCTAAACATTCCCGAACTCTGGGTCTTCGGGACTGGTTTTGTGGCTCTGGTGGGACATAATTTCCCTGTGTTCGCGGGTTTCAAGGGTGGCAGGGGTTCAGCCACCATTATAGGTATCTTTCTCGTGCTAGCCCCCGAGGCAATACTTGTTACGCTGGCAATAATAGCCATTCCGTTCTTTACTACCCGTAAATTTATGTCGGCCATATTCATTGGCTTTGGCCTGTTGCCTCTGTTTGTCTGGTTGTTTGAAGGCTCGCTACCGCTAGTACGTTATGTACTAGCTATCGACCTTTTCATGCTGGTTCGCAATCTGTCCGGTATTAAACAAGTCCTGGCTAAAGGCATAATAAAGGATATGATATACGACAGGCAACAGAAGAAAGTAAAATGATGTCGTCAGTCGCGGATTATCCGAGCTTTCATATGTAGTCCCGACTGAACAATCGTCCATAGTGTGTACTCGACCATTTCGAACTTGATTGTGCTCTCTCTGGCATAGCACAGTTATCTACAGACTCCTGATAAACAGCTCTTGGATAACAGGCTTTCTGTAACCTCAGGGGGCTGAAGCCTACGGAAATTGAAAAGACTTTTGGAGAAGTCGATAGGGGCTAGACAACGCAGGCGATAGATGGTACTTTGTTATAGTCTAGAATAGGAGGTGAGAGAATGACTTATAAAAGGTACGATATCCTAACAGTGCTGGTGTGGGTGGTTCTGGGTGCTGCGCTGATAGTCCTCGGCGTTTTTCTAAGGAGGCCTGACTTCGGGGAAGCAGTTTGGTGGGTGGTAATGGGCGTAGGAATAGCGCTGGCGGTCGTAGGAATTATCAGCATCGCCTTTACTGCAAGACAAGGTGTTGACTTGGAGTGTCCTCATTGTGGTGGGAAAATAGTGCCACGGGTGAAATCAAGCACAAGCCAGCTGTATCTTTCAAGAGGAGGGGAGGAAGAGGTATTGGACAAAGGTTCATAGTAGGATAACTGAGCTCTATTTATATAGAATAAACTATCGTCAAATCAAGGCAATACTGGATAGAGTCATAGAATGGGATTGTGGGCTTACGAGTTTATAGGCGGATTTTCAAAGGGTGGCAAACAAAACTTCCTCCCCAAGATTAGGTAAGACTTTAAAGGTGCCATACCTCGATGAGGCTTATACTAAGCGTGTCGAATCATTTGAGTAGCTAACCCAACAGGAGACCATTGGATCATATGAATTCTAACCATATGAGGTACTAACTCCCTATTAGAGTCAACACGCTAGATTCTCTTTTGCTCATTATAAGCCTGATACAACTCGGCTAGACTTCAGGTCATTCAAACGGCCTAACTTACATTGATGTGTAATTGTGATATGGTAAAATACGTACGAAGGGAGGTGAACTAACACAATGACTGTTGTTGAGATGATAGCCAGAAACGCCCGAATGTATCCCAATGATATAGCCCTTATCGAGTTACGACCGAGTCAGGAACTGAGAAAGCAAATCACCTGGAAGGATTTTGACGAGAGAGTAAGTAGAGTAGCTAATACTCTTATAGAGAGGAGGGTTAGGAAGGGGGATAGAGTATTACATTGGATGATGAATTCCATTAACTGGCTTGAAGCTTATTTTGGCATTATGCGGACTGGGGCGTGGCCGGTGCCCCTCAATTTCAGGTTTGGCATAAAAGAACTCAAATACTGTGCCGACATAGTTGAAGCTAAAGTGATGATTTCAGGCCAGGAATTTACGGAAAAGGTAGAGGGTGCTCGCTCTCAGCTACCAACAATAGAGCATTACATCTTTGTTGGTCAGAACAGGCCTCCAGATATGGAGGATTTTGAATATATAGTAAGCAAAGCTTCGCCCAAACCTCCAGAAATAGGCATAGGGGGTGAAGACGAAGCTGTTCTCTTCTTTACCGCCGGGACGACCGGACCACCCAAAGCGATACTCCTTACTCATAAGAACCTTGAATGGGCTGCTGTAGGTCAAGTCTTCGAACATCAAACAAATCACAGCGATAATTTCCTGGTATGTGCCCCGTTGTATCACCTCGCCCAAGTGCACTGGCTGGGAAACCTGGTTGTAGGAGCTCGGGGAACGCTGTTAACCGAGGTTAATCCGCAAAATATGTTTGACGCCATATATAAGGAGAAGGTAACAAAAGTGTTCCTGTTGGTGCCATGGGCTCAGGATATCCTCGGGACGCTGGATCGGGGAGAACTGAGAAANGANGACTACGATAACCTAAGCTCTTGCCGTCGTCTTCATATGGGGGCGCAGCCGATACCACCAAGCATACCCAAGCGCTGGAAGGAATATTTCCCTCATATGTTATATGAGACGGATTTTGGCCTGAGTGAGTCCACCGGGCCGGGACCTGTTTGCCTGGGTTATGGAAATGAGCATAAGATTGGAGCAATTGGCAAACCAGGCTTGAACTGGGAAACACGGATCGTAAATGATAAGGATGAGGATGTGGCTCAAGGCGAGGTTGGTGAGCTGCTGCTCAGGGGTAACGGGGTGATGAAAGGGTATTACAAGAACCCGGAAAAAACAGCCGAAGCTCTTAAAGGGGGCTGGCTACATACCGGTGATATGGCGAGAATGGATAGCGACGGCTTTATCTATCTTGTAGATAGGAAGAAGGACATAATCATCAGTGGTGGGGAGAACATTTTCCCCGTTGAGATAGAAGCAGTGCTTCAAGGTCACCCCAAGATCCATGATGTTGCCGTAATTGGAGTTGCAGATGAGAGGTTGGGCGAAATAGTGGCAGCCATAATCGACACTAAGCCTGACATGACCCTGACTGAGGAGGAGACAAAGGATTTTTATCAACCCCATTTACCCAAGTACAAGTGGCCAAGGCGAATCATATTCGATAAGGTGCCACGAAATCCCGCTGGCAAGATCGAAAAACCAAAGTTGAGGGAGAAATATACTGGTAAGCGGGAAGCCTTTTGAATCGGGTATGATTTCCACCTTGGAGGAGGCAAATGGCTATTGAGACGGCAAGTCAATAGGCAGAGATAGGTTCTTTATCAGTGATGATTCTTTTGCTTGCGGCTAACTGTTGGCGAATATGCTTGGGGATGGTAAACATGGCTTGATGGGTAAGGCCATCGTAGGATTTTAACTTTTTTGATATTCTTGTTGAAATTCTGGTGTCAATTTCCTCGGGAGTCAGTTCAGGGGGGTCAAGGCTTTGAGAAGCCGCGACAAAGCCCCATAAGCCCAGAAAAGAAGGTACATGGACCTGGTAGGGGCGGGCTATCGGGAAAACGTTTCTTAAAGTACTGGCAATAGCGATGAAATTATCTAAGTTCCTCCATTCAGCAGGTTCAGCCTGCACTGACATAATGCCATCAGGCCCTAGTTTTTGTTTGACTATTTGGTAGAATTCCTGGGTGTATAGCAAGCGTGCAGGCCCTTGCTCTAAGGGGTCAGCCAGGTCAATGATGATGACATCGAATTTGTCGCTACTTTCATCCAGGTATTTTCTGGCGTCGACGAAATGAAGCTCTGCCCGGGGGTCATCGAAGGCATTCTGGTGCCAGGAGGGCAAGAAGCGGCGACAAAGGCTTACAACTTCTTCATCAATATCCACCATGACAGCCTTTTTTACCGTCTTATGTGCCAGGACTTCCCTTAAGGTCGCACCCTCACCTCCCCCAGCAATGAACACCCTCTCCGGCTGGGGGTGGGTAAGCATAGCTGGGTGTACCAGAGCTTCATGGTAAATAAACTCATCCGCCTCACTGGATTGAATCTTGCCATCGAGGACGAGACAGACACCGAAGCTGCCCGTGTTGATAATATCGATGGACTGAAACTTGCTTCGCCCTGAATATATCTTCTCCTTAATGCTGTGCAGCACAGTAAGGTCAGGACTTATGTAGTCAGAAAACCATCTATGTTTATCAGGGTCGCTATCTTTCATTTTGTACACCCGACTTTGCTATCCTCCATAATCCCCCTGCGAAGCTCGATCAAGGAGTGATTCTTGGCCTCCAGCTTCTCTGTTATCCACCTGGCAGCCCTTTCCGGGTCTACATCGTCCCCACAGGTGAAAACGTCTACGGCAGCGTACCCGTACTCCGGCCAGGTATGAATGGCAATATGTGACTCAGCGATATTGACCACCCCGCTCACTCCACAAGGCGAAAAATGATAAAAGGACTCGCCCACTACGGTAGCGCCACTTTGAATGGCAGCTTCATTAAGACAACCTTTGAGAAAATCTAAGTCATCCAGCACCTCCTCATTGCATATTTTTAGTTCTAGTAGCAGATGTCTTCCAAGCGCATTCAAATCACCTTCCCTCCTTTAGAATTCTAGATTTGTGATGGAGCTTTTTTGGGCAACAGGGCAAATTTTATAAGATATAAACCCTTTTAGCAATGCTCCAAGAGTTTCTGCTAAAATAAACGAAGGCCGAAATTATGTCAGCAAGCGAACAACTGGTTACTGTGTACACTGCCAGGTACATGGAGGCGCAAATAATCAAAGGACGGCTGGAGAGCGAAGGTATACCAATTCTTTTGAGCTACGACAGCGCTGGTCTGATTTACGGGCTTACAGTCGATGGGTTAGGTGAGGTGAAAATAATGGTGCCCAAGCATCTGGCAGAGGAAGCCAAGGAAATTTTGGGTGTAGGTGAATTTACCAAAGGTGGAGAGGGAGGGGGTAATTAAGTAAGTCCCATCGATTTTACCTGAAGGGCAGTTTTGGTACTTAAATTTGGAATTTTGGACTTACAGCTTAGAGTTGTATGTTTGGCCTTTGATTTCTGATGACCTCAAGATTAGAACGCATAACTGAACAGCGGCTGGATAGCCTGAGCAGAATTCGGGCTCGCGGCATAGACCCTTATCCCCATTCCTACCACCCCAGCCACACTATTCGCGAGGCGATAGTTCTTTTTGAGCAGCAAGTGGAGAGCTCTCAGGACATATCACTGGCTGGCCGCATTATGTCCAAGCGCTCTATGGGTAAGATGTCCTTCCTTGATATTCGCGATAGCTCAGGGAAGATACAGCTTTCTTTGCGCTACGACCTTCTGGGCCAGGAGAGGTACGAATTTCTTCAGGATATTGATATTGGCGACATTATCGGGGCGGAGGGGAAGCTCTTCCGGACAAAAGTCGGGGAGCTCACTCTAGAGGTATCTGATTTCGCCATGCTCTGTAAATCCCTTCGCCCGCTGCCAGAGAAGTGGCATGGGCTAGCTGACGTAGAAAAACGCTATCGGCAGAGATATCTCGACCTCATTTCCAACGAAGAGAGTAGAAGCATTTTTACCTTGCGCAGCAAGATTATCACTGCCATAAGAAGTTTTTTCGATAAGCACGGATTTATGGAGGTAGAAACTCCTGTGCTTCAGCCCCATGCCGGCGGAGCACTAGCACGCCCCTTTGTCACCCATCATCATGCCCTTGATGAAGACCTCTATCTGCGAATTGCCCTGGAGCTCCACCTTAAGAGACTGGTGGTAGGCGGCTTTGATAAAGTTTACGAGATGGGGCGTGCCTTTCGCAATGAAGGCATTTCTATCAAGCATAATCCGGAGTTTACTTTGCTTGAGTGCTATCAAGCATACAGCGACTACAATGACGTGATGATATTGGTCGAGGAAATGCTTGCTTATATAGCTAAGGAAGTTCTGGGAGACACCAAACTTACTTGTAATGGTAAAACCATTGACCTTGGTCTCCCCTGGCAAAGACTTCACCTACGTGAGGCAATAAAAAATTACTGTGGCATTGATTTTGAAGATTATCCTGATGCTGCTTCACTGAGGACACGGATGGCAGAGATGGGAATGGAAGCCGAACCAAGCAAAGGGAGGGGCAGGCTGATAGACGAATTGCTCTCCACTTTTGTTGAACCAAACCTTATTCAGCCAACTTTCCTTGTGGATTACCCTGTGGAAATGTCACCACTGGCCAAGAGAAAGCGGGGTGATGACCGGTTGGTAGAGAGATTTGAGGGATTTGTTGGTGGCAGGGAGATTGCCAATGCCTTCACCGAGCTTAATGACCCCGTAGAGCAAAGGGAAAGGTTTCAGGAGCAGCTAAAAGAACAAGTTGCCGATGAGGAAGTGGAAATCGCCGATGAAGATTTTCTTCAGGCTCTGGAGTACGGAATGCCCCCTACCGGTGGTCTGGGTATGGGCATTGACCGCCTCGTGATGTTGTTTGCAAATCAGCAATCTATTCGAGAAGTAATACTCTTCCCCCAACTGAAGACAAAAGAATAGAAATGGAAAATGGCAAGTCAAAGTATGACAAATCCTAAGGTGGGGAAGAAGCCAGGAGTCAGAAGTCAATAGGGGGGAGGTGTCTACTGACTACTGAATTCTGACTACTGACTACTTTGGAGCTTACATATGCTTGATATTAAGCTTATTCGTGAAAACCCTGAACTTGTTCGCCAGGCTCTGGAGAAAAGAGGCGATAGCTTTGCTCTCGATAGCATCCTTGAGATTGATGGCCGTTATCGCAGCTTGCTTCGTCA
>JGI24025J20009_10003006_pt1 | contig 11710 bp, 14 predicted proteins | sample Cruoilmetagenom3_FD_20009 | JGI IMG/M metagenome (IMG submission 20009) | reverse complement strand
ACCGCGGAGGGCGCAGAGGAACGCAGAGCATTTAACCATTTATTTTCCCTCCGCGCCCCTCTGCGTACTCTGCGGTTATATTCCGTGTTTGGTTACAGTATACCCCATGTCCCGGGTAGTTCCTGCATAGTGAAGTCCCCCGATAGTGATTTAGGTGCCTGAGTAGTTACCTTTCACCTTCGAATTAGCATCGGTCTCCTATTTTTCGGAGTACTGAGCCACTAGCATCTATCCCGAAACGGATTCATATGATCACCGCGCCCATTACCTTAGATGAAGGTGATCGTCAAGAGATCGGCCCGGCGCAAGAAGACCATCCAGGCACGGATGGTCGACGGTGCCATGGTGGTGATGGCTCCCGCTACAATCTCGGACGAAGAGCTCGATGAGCACATATCTCGGTTCCGGGCCAAGATGGAGATGAAGATCGCGCCAAAAGACAATACCCATCTCCAGAAGAGGGCCGATTATCTCAACCGGAGATACTTCGACGGTGCCCTCAGCTGGAAGAGCGTCAGCTACTCATATCGACAGATGAAGAGGCACGGAAGCTGCACCCCAGCAGACGGGACCATCAGGATCAGCTCCCGGATGAAGAACGTACCTCAGTGGGTGGAGGACTACATAATCGTCCATGAGCTGGCCCACCTGGTCGAACCTAACCACGGGAAACGGTTCAAGAACCTGGTTCACAGGTACCCGCTATCGGAGCGGGCCACAGGCTATCTCATGGCCCTGGACGCCATGGGTCACAAGGATTAGCGTCCGCTCTTTCATGTACTACATGAAAAACCCCGTGATGTTCCAGAGCTGCCGATCCAGGGGATCCATATGGGTGTAACCTCCGGTGCAACAACGGAGCCAGTTCTTGTCTTTGGAACCGGCAGAGTAAAGAACGTCACACGTTGCGGTTACATTTTTGCTGGAGAGAACGTATACCCATGTACCCTCTCCATCGGGACACCTGGCCCAGGTACGATCATCGTTCCTGGTATCGTCCAAAGGGATGGTCCTGTCGACCACGGGCCCGGCATCCGTCCTCAGGAAGATAACCTCATTGGTGTTGTAGAGCTTCCCTTCCTCTATGGTCACCACGTAGAACCCCTTTGCTCGGATAGTGGCCTCTTCGGGTAGGGTCAAGTTTAGTCCATGGGCAGAGGAGAGGGTCCAGCCGCCCATCTCGATATCTTCGTCGCCTCTGTTGTACAGCTCTATCCATTCGCCCCCTTGATCGGCCCCATGGGGGTTGAGTTCCACCTCGTTGATGACCAGCAAGATGCCCAGATCAGAGACCGACCACCAGTCGATGGGGTCAAACTCGTTGGTATCGAAATCTCTGACCGTAGCATGACCGGCGTCTACCAGCATCTTGTTGAAGGACTCGTTATTGATGCTTCCGTTGAGTGTTTCCAGATAGACCACACAGATTAGTCTACCATAGGGTCCGCGTCCGTCTTCGCTCTTGTTATCGATGTCCAGCCAGATGTGCGTCTTCAGGAGCATGGCCTCGGTGAACTCCTTCGCGGCTCGTCCTTCGGCAGTATTCGAGCCGGGTGAGTCGACGTCTGCGAGCCTCACCATCTCATAGCTCTCCTCTATCCGGGGATCGAACTTCTCTATCAATACCTCGAAGGTATCACCTCTCTCAACGTAAGTAACGACGCCCATCGCCTCATCGGGCGCGGCCGAGTACGGTGATACCATAAATAGCAACAAAACCAAATTTAATATAATTCCCCTCATCTGCTCACCGCCCGTTATGATAACCTCTCCTCGATCGTCTCCATGCGGAGGCTCTCCTGGGCACCACTCTCCATGTCCCGCAGGGTTAGCTCGCCGGACTCCACCTCTTTGGGCCCCAGGATCACCACCTGTTGGGCGCCGATGGCGCTGGCGTACTTCATCTGAGCCCCAAGGCTACGGCCCATCACGTCCAGGACCACGGGAAAACTTCTCCGCAACCTCTTCGCCGCCTCGATCGCTTCCGCCCTCACCGAAGGGACGAAGGCCAGGACGACGGGAGAGGGTCTATTGACGCCGACCCGGGCGACCTCCATGATCCGGTCGAAGCCGATGCCGAACCCGGTTGAAGACGTCTCCTGTCCTCCCAGAAGCCCGGCCAGGTGGTAGGTCCCGCCGCCGCAGACCTGGTTCTGGGCTCCCAGTCCGGTGGCGTAGGCCTCGAAGACAGTTCCCGTGTAGTACTCCAGGCCCCGGACGATCTCGAAGTCCACAACAGCCTCCACCCCATAGCAGTCCAGAAGGTCTACCAGCTCCTGGAAGTCCTCCAGACCTTCGCGGATCGAACTGCTTGGCCCACCGGCCGTATCAGACCTGGCCGACCTCCCGTTTGTGAGGTCTGCCGAAGAGGCAGACGGATCAGATGAAGATGCCTCTTGTCGACCAGACGAGATGGCATCTTCCGGGGCCGGGCCTGAACCACCGCTCGATATCCGGTCCAGCTCTTCCGCCAGGTCCATCGCCTTATCCAGCGCGCCCCGCCCCTTGAGATCGATCAGCTCATCGAGACCCAGATGACCCGCTTTGATCTCTTCGAGCTTTTCAGCGAGAAGCTGGCGTTCTTTCTTATCGATGAACCTCATGACGGCCGGTCTCTCCCCGGCGGGGATGCGACCGAGGATGGCCCTTATCAGACCGAGGTGGCCGATATGAAGGTCCACGGGAACGTTGACGCTCTTCAGAAGATCATGGGCCAGGGCGATGACCTCGGCCTCGGGGTCGGGCTTCTCGCTCCCGATAAGCTCCACGCCCAGCTGCCAGAACTCCCGGAAACGGCCCCGCTGCGGTCTCTCATACCGGAAACAGTTGCCGAAGTAGTGTAGCCGGAGAGGCTTGGGTGCGTTCTGGAGCTCGTTAACGTACATCCTCATCAGGGGCGCGGTAAGCTCCGGACGGAGGGCCAGATCCCGCCCGCTCTTATCTTCGAACGCATATATCTCGTCGATTATGGACTGGCCAGACTTGATCGTAAAAAGCTCCAAGTTTTCGAAGGTGGGAGTGGACACCTCCTGATAACCCCACCGTTCCAGCAGGTCCTGCATCACCCTCCTCACCGCAGCCCTCTGGAACGCCTCATCGGGAAGAAAGTCTCTCGTACCTCTCGGTCTTTGGATCGTCATGCTAACTCAGGCAATATCGCAAAATGCCCTTATAGTTTATGCCGCGCAGAGAGGCGCGCCAGGCAAAACAGATGTCTGGAACAGTACCCCTTGTCGGGGCCGTATTAGCTCGTGGTAAAAAGAAAATAGCGCCGGGATATCCCACATGTGCCGAAGACCTGTCCGGCACCTGTTCATGTACGAGCGCTAAGCGTTAAGACCCGGTGACGCCCTGGGTGGGTTGGACGAGGATATCCGAAGTCGCTATGGCAGTGCCACCCCTGCCGGTGTTGATGGCTATCACTATTATCTTGCTAACGTCGATATTCATGAAGTTCAGATCCGGAGATTCTGCGCCAAACTTGTCGGTACAGATCACCGTGTTGCCTTTATCGGTGTTGATGGCCACCACGCCGTAGAAGGTCTCTTCGGGTTCGGGGTCGCCGAAGGGATAACCATCGGGCCGCCGAATCCGGAGCGCTCCTGCGTCGAAGACGATCGAGGCCGCCGATAAATTGTGGGCGTACCCGAAAGACGGCGGATCTGCAAAGCTGGAGCGGAACGCTACGCAGAACGCCGGATAGCTTTGATCTGCCTCCCAGCCAGGGAAGATATCATCTCCACCCGCTGAGGTGACGGGGCTAAAAAGAAGGGCTGCGCCCACCAGCATCAAGCCGATGGACCATCGTTTTGTAACCATAACATCCCAGTCTCGATCTTGTACAGAAGCATCATCCATTCTGCTACTAGGCCTGAGTTGTATCTATAGTCACATGGTTGTTCGCGACCGCCCTGCCAAAGATCCCTGTACCAGCAGCCATGGCAACCTGATCACCGGAACGGATCAGCTCGACGTTTACCACCCTCGTATCAGAGCTCTCCTGCGTCTGTGTTCGATCCGTTTCGCTGGAGATCAACGACGTATCTCCGTTAGACTGAGACTTTACTATCTCCTGCGCCCTCATAAGAGGAGAGGCGTTCGCATGCCCCGCAGTCTGACTTTTCGTGAGATCGAAGAAGTTCGTCGCCCATCCATTCGATACAGCAAACGCTCGCTGGCTGCCCAGATCGACAGCGTCGAAGTTGGCGTTGGGCGCGGTTACCAAAAATGCCATACCGCCATCAAACCGCATGCCATCAAACTGCATGCCGCCAAACTCCACGTAGGCTACGCCATCGGAGAGATCCCAGTCCTGTGCCACGGCCGGAAGCACGAAGATGGCCATGACCAACACTAATAGTGCTGCAATTTTTTTCATAGTTTCACCCCTTCATTGCTGATGTATTTGTAACTACCACAGAATCATACTTATAATTTTTGGTAACATTGATATTCCGAATGACTATAGACATCTCGTCCTCGATCCACTCGGAAGCCCTTATATCGTGGGCCGAAGACGTTTTAGGATGATATTTATCGGGCAGGGCTATCGACCGACCCCCATCTTCGGCATGGCGGTCAGGCGAAGATCAGCTTCCTGACCCGCATCGTCTTCAGATCGATATGGGGCACGATCCCCGGCACCGGCTGGATGTTCATCTTCTTCTGAAAATCGGTCTGAGATTGCCATGTACCGCTGTTTACCACGGTCACCCCCTTGTAGCGGGTTATGCCCATGGTATGAACATGGCCACAATGGAGGATGGCAGGCGGTTTCTGGATCACCAGGAGGTCCTCCCGTTCGGGGGCGATGGAGACCCGATTGCCGTAGATGGGGGAGAGGTGCCTCCTTTTCAGCATCTCTACCATCACCTTCTCGGGCTCGCCGTAGGAGAGGCCGGGTATCTTGAGAACCAGGTCGTCAATGCTCCGGCCGTGATATACCAGCCAGTCCACGCCGCCCAACCTGAACCAGGCCGGGTTGCCCAGAAAAGATACGTTATCTCCAAATAAGTCCTGCACCGGCTCGAAGAGGGCAGGCTGTGGCTCGGCCTGCCTCACCGCGTCGTGATTGCCGGGAGATATCACTATACGAACCCGTTTGGGGATGGCCGCCAGGAGTTCCGCGGCCAGTTCATACTGTTCCTGGACGTCCTTTATGGCCAGGTCGGCCTCTTGACCCGGATAGATCCCGATCCCGTCGACCAGATCTCCGGCTATCACCAGATACCTGACCGCCGAGGCCAGCCCGTGAGGATCGTCCACCTCTCCGTTGATCCAGGATACGAACCTCTCCCATGCCCCCTCCATGAAGTATCTGCTCCCCACATGAAGGTCAGAGGACAAAAGAGCACCACCCTCGCCCATGGGGGTGGACTGGCTCTGGATGTCGGGCCAGATCAGAGAAGTTGCGAAGACCATGCGCCCCCCGTCGGTGGTGCCGGTAACACCGATCACCTCGTCCGTGACCAAAGATGCCGCCTGCTCGAAGGCGCTGGACCCCTTCTGGAAGACCACCGTGACCATGCCTGTGGGATCTTCCAGTTCCACTATCCGGTTCCCCCGGGCGCTGGTCCTGAGATCCATCACCATCCCCGCTATGGAGATCTCCCTGCCGGCGGCGCTCTTCTCCAGGCTCTCTATCGGCCTGGCGTTCAGCCTGGCGGAGAGCATCTCCCTGATCTTGCCGTAACGATCCCTGAAGTACCTGACGAAATCCTTGTACTCGCCCACACAGGTGGACCTACCGGTTATATCACTCAGCACCTCGATGTCTCCCAGATTGTCCGATGCCGAGGAAAAGCTGGACTGGTGCGGTCCCGGCGAGGGGTGGTCCATAGGATCCGGTATCCGATGCCCTCCGCGAAGAGATGACTTCTCTAGTTCGATGCCGCTGACCGGAGATGGCCCGATCTTTGATCCTCCATCCGGTCCGCCACCGAACAAGACCTGCGGCCGGTGCGGCGGGCTGGGCCTCGCTCTGGAGGAAGACGCCCGAGCAGGTCCTATCCCGGCGGATCTTATGTCGGATGCGCTGACCACCAGGGTAGAAGGATCGAGGTTCTCCACCACATTCTCTATCAGCGCTTCCTTCGATCCCGGGTAGAAACCGATCAGCTCCAGTGCGTCGGGATCTATCAGATAGCCCTCCTCGGCAAACCGCCGGACGATCTCCTGCATCGAAAACGATTATATCGAGTACCACTGATAAAGCTGCCCGATGAGACTCATTGAGTGGCTGAAAGGAGAGGGGACCGGTCGGGGTTTTCTTCGCGACCTGATATTCGTAGTCCTGGTGGTGGGAGCCATCTCAGCGATCTCCCAGATCACCCTCGGCGTGTGGACCCCCATGGTGGCCGTGGAGTCGGGCAGCATGGACCCGAACATGAAGATAGGAGATATCGTGCTGATCCAGGGCGTCTCCAAGACGAATGTAATCACCTGGGAAAATGGAGAAACGACGGGCCACGATACCTTCAACAACCCCGGAGACGTCATCCTTTACCGTCCTTATGGAAAAGAAAAGCTTACCCTCATCGACCAGGCGTTTCACCTGTTCCTCAGGAAGCCCTACCCTCCCGAGAAGGCCACGCCCATAATACACCGTGCCCTTTGTCACGTTGAGGAAGGCGAACTCATGTGGGAGGGTGGCCCCCCAGCGCCCTTCTCCGGGTACATCACCAAGGGGGACAACAACACCGAGATCGATCAGCGAGCCGGCGAGATCCTTGGTGTGGTCAACCAGAAGTACTTCCACGATCAACAGATGAAGGGCGAGATGATATCCATAGGCAAAGACGCCTATCTAGACAAACAGACTGGTCTTGCCTTCATCGATATGGACAACGAGACCTATGCCGTCTGGGGGATCAACTACATGATGCCCGTCAGAGACGAATGGGTGATCGGTGTGGCACGTCTCAGGATACCTCTGATCGGCTACGTCAGGCTGCTGCCCAGCATAGTCGGGGACGAGATCAGAGATCTGCTGAGCTGAATCATCGGTTCTTCTTGGCGACAACCGCCCAGTGATCCTGGTGGTAGGGTCTCAGATCGACCACATCCAGCAGATCTGCCCCCTCCAGCCGGCCCAGCTCGGCATGGAGAACCTCCCTGGGCGGGCGGGTTACGTCTATGCTCCTGGTCTTGACCATTAAGATCAGGATGCCTCCTGGCTTCAGATATCTGATAACGTTCCTGCTGGCGATCTCTGCCTGGTTCCTCTGGGCCACATCCTGGTAGACCAGATCCACGGGCTCCAGAAAGGTACCGTAGCTCTCCGGCCGGGACGCATCTTCCAGCAGAGGGACGATATTCTCTCTAGACTCGCAGAGGCGGAGGAGGTCGCGCATCGATCGGGGCGAGAACTCCACCGCGTAGACCAGGCTTACCATATCGCTGACGTGGCTCACCGTGGTCCCGGTGGCCGCGCCCAGGTAGAGCACCCTTGAGGCCGGTGATAGACCCATATCGGACCGATGGCTCTTCAGCAGGAGCGCCCCGAGCTTGCTCCGGAAAGGATCCCAGATCCGGTAGCCCCCGACGATTCTTTCTCCGTAGACGGAGACGGGTGCCTTCGGACGGGTAGCTATACGCCTCCGACCGCCCAGATCGAGGGCGTACACCCCAGATATGATCTCCGAGACCTGCAGAGTCTCACCCTCAGAGTTCCGTGCCCACCGAGGTGGTGGTCAGCTTGACGTGCTTGACCCCTTTGAGAGCCATCATCTTCTCCGCCGCCTCTCTCACCACCTGACCTTCGCCTCTGAGGGTCACGATCTCCAGACAGTTGTCTTTATCAAGATGGATATGGAGCGTGGACTGGATGGTGCCCACGAACTCGTGCTGTATGTTGGTAAGAGAGTCTACCAGACCACGCTGATGATGGGAGTAGACCATGGATATGATCCCGATACGATCGCCTTTGACGTCGCTCATCCACTCGTAGTGGATGATATAGTTCCTGATCGCGTCTCTTATGCCCTCCGACCGGGAAGAATATCCACGTTTCTCGATTATCCCGTCGAACCTGTTCAGCAACGATTCCGGGAGGGATACCCCGATTCTCATGAGTTCTTGTTCCATAAAATACACCTTAGGGCAGCATTATAATCATATATAGTAATAAACTTATTGGAATGATTTCTGAAAAGGTATACCAGGGATCTTCGATCCATGTGAAGCCGAACATAAAAGCTTTTAGCTTGGACCTCAGATTCTAGACGGTATGCCAGACATAGCGTTCATCGGCGAGAAGACCTTCCTCTTCGAGAAGCTGTTCAAAGAACTGGGACGTGAATACCAGTTTGTCGATCCGGGGCTACTGGGTAGCCCTTTTCTTCCACGGTTCAAGATGATCATCATACCCACCGGCTTTGCCAACCCCTTGTATTCCAGAACCTTGCCGGCCTTGAAGGCATGCAGATCGAAGATAGCCGACTTTGTGGAGAACGGTGGGGTATTATCAGTCTTCGGGCCGCTGGTGCCCGAGCACCGTTACGACTGGCTGCCGCTAACGCTCAGATACGTCCAGGATTACAGATCTACGGAGTTGATCCCTGCCTCGGACCATCGGTGCTCTTGCCTGGCGGAGAAGAGATCTGTCGAATGTGACGGCTACCTGATCCCAGGAGACAGGTTCGAGACCGTGCTCACCGACCCGGAGAAGAGAGCGGTCCTGGTGGTGGGAAAGTTCGGAAGAGGATTGATAGTAGCCACCACCCTACACGAGTTCCCCACCGCAGAGTACATCTGCTGGGCAGCAGACGAGGGGCAGCCCGCGAAGATATGAGGCGCAGGTCATGACATATCTGCCCATGCCCGGCCTTGATCGGGGTATTTTTTTGGTTTTTTCCGTGCTGATCATCGGAGCGATCATCGGCGCCTTGATCTGTTATATCCTGATCAGGCGCCAGGTCCGAAGAGAGTACGAGCTGGCTTTCAAGGAATGGATGGCAGATGCCGAAAAGCGGATCAGGCGGGACACGCTGGGAAAGAGCCGGGCGGTTCTGAAGGGGAAGATCGCAGAGCAGCTCGCACCATTGCTTCCCGGGTTTGACTATAACCCTGCCGACGCCAGGTTCATCGGGAGCCCCATAGACTACATAATCTTCGATGGCTACTCTGAGGCGATGGAAGGAGACGGAGAGATTCGCAGGATCGTTCTCATGGACATGAAGACGGGGAAGGCCAGGCTCAGCCGGACCGAGAAGAAGGTCAAAAGTGCGGTAACTTCGGGCGCGGTAGAATGGGAGACGCTTGTTCTGGACGACGTGTAAATCCGGGATCGGTGAGCATCTTGCCGCCTACGACTGCCCCGCGCCGTTGAGGGGCGGATATCCAACCGTTTCCATAACCCGCCGGCTCATCTAGCCGTTGAGCGATAATAAGATCAATAGACCCAAGCTCCACTGGAATAGGCAGGTGCCCAGGCTGAAGAGGTTCCACCAAGCCTGGTGCAACTTCATCATGCTTCAGCTCTGCTGAAGCAGTCCCAGATCAGAGATCTGGGACTAACCACATGTTTTTCTAAAGTTGGAGATACCTCAGAGCAAAAGAAGGTAGTTGCGGCGAACTCTAGCCATGGCGAAAGGACTTACAGACCATATCTGGACCATTAAAGAGTTGATGACTTTCAGTGTCCCTGTTCAGTAGGTGACGGACACGACCTTAATTTTTCGGTCGAATAATTGGGTTGTTGTCCAAGAGCACACTAAAGACCTCCCTTATGCTTCAGGGTTCGTTTGAGCTGCTCGCTAGGGTGCCTGAATAGTTACCTCTTTTTAAGCCCCAACCGCTCCACACTCGGAATAAATTCCGAGGCATCCACGTTGTTTCATTTCCTCTTTCTTAAAATATATGCCACTGCTAATAATCCTGCAATTGCGAGTATTGCTTCAAATCCAAGTATCCTGTCTCCTACGGGTCACTCATCTCGATATTTAAACCCTTACCATTCAATGTTATTACAAACTCATTTAAAACTTCTCTACCGATTATCGTCTCAAAAGTGTCATTGCGACAATCAATGATTGCAGGCACATCATTTTCTCTTATCTCCATCATCGCACCATACAACGCTCTCCTCTCAAATTCTCCGCCTATTCCTCCTATATCCGCCTCTGCAACTTGAAACTCATAAATAGCAAGTTCTGAGCAGCTATCTTCTGGTAAAACGCTTGTATCTGCACCGGTATCTATTATCCCCTCTGTTTCAATCCTTCTTAATTCGTCGAGCCTACTAATCAAAACGTCTACCATTGGCATCGATGGGTCATATTCCATGTTGTATCGCCTTATTCTCTTCCGCATTGCACTCTCTTCTTCCCCAACCTTATTTATGTACATTATTTTAGCCTTTGTCTTTTCATAAGCCTTCCTTAGAACATCCGTTGAAGACTCTGCAACCGCTGCAATTTTATTTTGTGCAATACTCACCCATTTACCCCGGTATTTATCCATTAAATCATCTCTAATCTTCCAATACAAGTCTTTCTGCTGTTGGAATTCTGATGTCATGCTATTTTCGCTCCTTTACCTTAGCTCTTTATATAATACTTCCTTTAACCTTTGCCATATATAAAAGCCCCAACCTTCCTACCTCGGAATAAATTCCGAGGCATCCTCTGTGTTGTGCTTGTCTTTTTCACATTTTATTTTATCCTATAGATTCTCACTTGGGATACTCCTCATTTTTATCTCCTTCCTCTTCTCATTACCAGGATATTTCTAACTCCCTTCTTCAAGTTTTTCAATGCGCTTAGTTAAATTATCTATTCGTCTATTTAAAGCCATTGGTTCAGCTCGGCGGATCAAGCTTTCCAATAGTCTATCAGCCAGTGTTTCATCTTTGCGGATATTTATTTCAAATTCATCCAACTTAATTTCTTTTTTATCATCCAAATCCTTAAGATTTTCAGGAATTATGAGTTCTGCCTCTTCAAACCGCTTTTTCAGCTTGCCAGCTTCAACCGTATACTCTAGTTTTAGCAACGCAAGGGTCTCAGCAATGTAATTTCCCAATGTTTCTCGGATAGAAAATGCAGTTTGTTCCAGAACTTTCTCATCTCCCTTTATTTCTATTAGAATATCGTAAGGTCCATAGATGGATGAAATGGTTTTTATATTAGCCTTGTCTTGTTGGCCCTCCCATAATTCCTTGAAGAGACTAAGCATGATATAAACATCATCTGCATTTCCAGCCTCAATTTTTATCCGACTTAGCGCCCCTGACCCTGCCCTAGCCGCACCAGCTCGCCGCTCGGCTGCAAGATAAAACAAGCGGCCCTTTTGGCTTCGCTCGGCGCTTGCATTATCAGCAGCCAGGCTTTACCGCGTGCTTCGGGCGGCATACGGGCGACGCGGACGGAGTGATCCTCGATAGCGAACATACGTAACTATCCGGCCCCATTTTATTCGTCGTCAAGTTCAACCTTGGGCGGCTCCATGCTCAGGGCGCGGGGCTATCGCAGATGGACCGCATGCGCTTCGCGTCGGAGAGCCGGTGACTGGGCCGCACCATATGGCGCAAACCAAATTACAAAAATTCGTTACGCTACATCACCGATCTTAAACCAAGTGGACTTTTCATTGACTATACACTATACTAAAACCCGCCTTTCCCATGGTTGACCATCAGTTCTTGACGATATTGAAGTAGAAAACCAGATACAGAAGGCGGTTTTTCTCTCGTTTTCCTTCTCATTTATTG
>JGI24025J20009_10003005_pt1 | contig 11710 bp, 14 predicted proteins | sample Cruoilmetagenom3_FD_20009 | JGI IMG/M metagenome (IMG submission 20009) | reverse complement strand
CTGGCACTTCCAGAATACAGTATTCTCCCAATATAAGGGTGATCAGAGTGATGTGTAGCGGCAGGGTAAATCCCCTCTTTGTGCTTAAGGCACTCAGTATTGGTGCTGACGGCGTGTTAGTCCTTGGTTGCCATCCCGGCGACTGCCACTACATTGAAGGGAATTACAAGACAATGCGCCGCATCCCGCTGCTAAAGAAGATGTTGAAGCAGCTTGGGATAGAAGAAGAAAGAGTTCGGCTGGAGTGGGTTTCTGCGTCTGAAGGAGCAAAATTTGCTGAGGTAACTAATAGTTTTACTCAATCCATAAAAAACCTTGGGCCAAGTACATTAGGCAATTTAAAGCAGAGTTCTAAGGAGGCAAAGCATGGCTAAACTTAAGATAGCTCTTTACTGGGCGGCTAGTTGTGGTGGTTGTGACATCGCCACTCTGGCAATAGGCGAAAAGATTTTGAAGCTAGCTGAGGCCGCCGACATCGTGTTCTGGCCGATAGGCCTGGATTTCAAGTATGCTGATGTAGAGAAGATGCCAGATAAAAGTATTGATGCCTGTCTATTTAATGGTGCTATTCGGACTTCGGAGAATGAGCATATTGCCAAACTCTTACGAGCCAAGTCCAAGATAATGATTGCCTATGGCTCTTGTTCCTATGAAGGCTGTATCCCCGGGCTATCCAATTTTTACAACCGGCAGCTAACGTTCGAACGCGTCTACATTGAAACGCCGTCTACTGATAATCCTGAGAAAATCCTTCCTCAGACGAAAGTTAAGGTGCCCGAGGGCGAACTCGAGCTTCCCGAGTTCTATGATACGGTTAAGACTCTAGCCCAAACCGTGGATGTCGATTATTTCGTCCCCGGTTGTCCTCCGGAGGAGAAGACTGCCTGGCTTGCCCTTGAAGCTTTGATTACAGGCAAGTTACCACCGAAAGGGACTGTCATAAGTCACGCGGTAAAGGCTGTTTGTGATGAGTGTCCTCGTAAGAGAGGGGAAAAGAAAATCAAAAAATTCTATAGACCTTACGAAATAGTCCCTGACCCGGAAATATGTCTACTGGAGCAGGGATTGTTGTGCTACGGCATAGCTACTCGGGGCGGTTGTGGCGCTCTCTGCCCTCAGGCTAACATGCCCTGCACCGGCTGTTATGGACCAGTGGAAGGAGTAATTGACCAGGGGGCTCATTTTTTGAGTGCTCTCTCGTCTATCATTGACTCCAACGACCCCGAGGAAATCCAAAAGGTAATTGATGATATTCCTGACCCGGCAGGCACTTTTTATCGCTACAGTCTGCCAGATTCACTACTCAGGAGGGCGAGGATAAAATGAAAAAAATAATGATAGATCCCATTACCCGACTGGAAGGGCACGGTAAAATTGCCATCTTTCTCAAGGACGATGGCAGTGTAGCCAATGTTTATTTCCAGGTTCCCGAACTCAGAGGTTTCGAGAAATTCTCTGAGGGCCGCCCGGCCGAGGATATGCCCCAGATAACTCAGCGTATCTGTGGAGTCTGCCCTGAAGCCCACCATATGGCATCAACCAAAGCCTTAGACGCCCTGTTCCATGTTGAACCAACCAGCACTGCCAGAAAGCTGCGTGAGCTCCTTTACAGCGCTTTCTTTGTAACTGACCATACCACGCACTTTTACATCCTCGCTGCCCCTGATTTCGTTATGGGGCCAGATGCTCCACCTGCTGAGCGCAATATCCTCGGAGTAATCGCTAAAGTCGGGCTGGAGCTAGGGGGTGCCGTAATCAAAACCCGTCACGACAATCACTGGGTTATCCAGACAATTGGTGGGCGTCCAATACATCCCTGCTTCGGATTGCCCGGCGGTGTGAGCAAGGCCATAAATGAAGAGGAAAGGGCAAAGATAGAAGAAATAGCCAAATCGTCGGTGGAGTTCGGCAAATTATCGCTCAAAGTCTTTGATGACGTGGTTCTCAAGAACAAAGAGTATTTGGACATGGTCCTGAGCGATACTTTTACCCACCGGACTTATTATATGGGGTTGGTTGATGAAAATAATAAGGTCAATTTCTACGATGGCAAAGTTCGTGTGGTTGACCCTGAGGGCAAAGAGTTCTGTAAGTATGCCCCTCGGGACTATCTGGAGCATTTGGCGGAACATGTCGAGCCCTGGACATATCTTAAGTTTCCCTATCTTAAGAAAGTCGGCTGGAAAGGTTTTGTTGACGGCAAAGATAGTGGAGTTTATCGATGCACACCTCAATCACGGCTAAATGCTGCCGATGGTATGCCAACTCCTCTAGCTCAGGAAGAATATGAAAAGATGTATTCCACTCTTGGTGGCAAGCCAGCCCACTATACTCTGGCAACCCACTGGGCACGCCTGATTGAACTTCTTTACGCCGCTGAAAGAATGGTGGAGCTTGTTCGAGATCCGGAGATAACCAGCCCGGATATTCGTACCATTCCTACGGCAAAGCCCGATGAGGGAGTAGGTATTGTTGAAGCCCCTCGAGGTACCCTCACCCATCATTACATTACTGACGAAAGAGGGATTATAAAGAAGTGCAACTTGATCGTGGGCACCACCAATAACTATGCGGCGATCTCCATGTCTATCAAGAAAGCCGCTGAGGACCTGATAAAACCTGGTAAAGAGATAACTGAAGGATTGCTCAACCGCATCGAGATGGCATGGCGTCCCTACGATCTTTGTCTTGCCTGTGCCACACATTCTCTCCCCGGACAGCTGCCTCTGGAAGTGACCATCTATGATGCCCAGGGCAACGAGTTTAAGAAACTGAGGCAGGGCATCTAATAACAAATTTTCGTTAATCGAAATGAAGACCCTGGTTTTAGGACTGGGAAATCCTATTTTGTCTGATGACGGAGCAGGGATTAGGGTAGCCCAGGAGGTAGGGAAGAGGCTCAGTGATCCCCAAATAACTGTGACTGAAACAAGTGAAGCTGGCCTTAGGCTTTTAGATTCTATTGTGGGCTATGATAAAGTTATTATCATTGATGCCGTTCAAACTGAAAANGGGCAAGCAGGCCAGATATATCGCATGGGGCCTCAGGATTTTTCCTTCGCCAAACACTTTTCCTCGCCTCATCAAATAAACCTGGCCACTGCTCTGGAATTAGGAAATGTGCTTAACCTAGCAATGCCCCGAAAAATCACTATATTCGCTATAGAAGCCAAAGACATTACTAGCTTTAGCGAGAAATGCACGCCCGAGGTGGAGAGAGCGATTCCTGAAGCGGTTAAGATGGTACTGGAGGAGTTAGTCGGCTAGATAAAGCCCGCTTTTGCCCCCGCTCTTCCTTATCAGGCGAATCTCTCCAATGGTCATGCTCTCGTCCACTGCTTTGCACATATCATATATAGTCAGAGCACTTACAGATACGGCTACCAGCGCTTCCATTTCAAATCCCGTTTTCCCAATCCCCTTAGCGCTGGCGGTAATCTCAATAGAATTGCCGTTTTCGGGCATATGAAATTCAACTGCGATGTGGGTGAGCTGGAGAGGGTGGCACAGAGGTATAAGACGGTGAGTTTCTTTGGCAGCCATGATTCCAGCCGTTTTGGCTACGGCTAAGACATCTCCCTTTTCTAGTTCCCCTTTACGGATAAGCTCTAAGGTAGCAGGCTTCATCTGTACTCTGCCCTTGGCTACTGCCTGGCGTTCTGTGTCTTCTTTCCGGGTAACGTCTATCATATGGATTTGCTCTGACTCCATTCTCAACCTCCAATCTGCGACATTTTTCGCTTCGCGAGCCTGATATTGCCTCCTCCTAAATGATGATGCTCGGGCTTAGAGGCAACTGCCTTCAGAATCAGGCGTTTTAGCTCCTCTATTGAAGCACCATTGCGTAGCGGCATCTTTAAGTCAATCTCATCTTCTCTCAGAAGGCAAGGGCGTAGCTTGCCGTCTGGAGTAAGTCGCATGCGGTTACACTGGGAGCAAAAGGAAGTCTCGGTGAGGGGGCTGATAAAGCCTATAGTGCCCCTGGCTCCAGGTAAGCGGTAGTACATAGCAGGTCCATTGCCAGTTACGGGCGCACAGGGCTCAAGCTTGCCAAGCAAATTAATACGTTGCCGCAATTCAATAGAAGGTACAAACTCTGCTACACCTTTGAAGGGCATAAGCTCGATGAATCGGACATGCCATCCGTCTTCATAGGTCATCCTGGCAAAATCCAGTATCTCATCATCGTTTATGCCCCGCATGACCACTGTATTTGTCTTCACCGGTTCGAAGCCAGCCTTCTTTGCTGCCTCAATACCTTCAAGGACGGCCTGCAATTCTCCAAGACGGGTTATGTATCGAAATTTATCGGCTTTAAGCGTGTCCAGACTCACATTGACTCTAGACAAGCCCGCTTGCTTAAGTTCCAGAGCATATTTCTTGAGAAACACCCCATTTGTCGTCAACGAAAGTTCTTCAATTCCTTCAATTTGAGATAGCATAGGAAGGAGCTTGGGTAACTGAGCTCTAACCAGGGGCTCGCCACCAGTGAGCCTTATCCTGTTGATACCCAGCTCTGCTGCTGCTTGGACAACAGTCTGAATCTCCTCATAGGAGAGGAGTTCGCTATGTGACATCTGGGGAACACCTTCGAGCGGCATGCAATAGATGCAGCGCAGGTTGCAACGGTCGGTAACTGAAATCCTGAGGTAATTTATGCTCCGTCCGAAAGGATCAAGAGGTCCTGTCATTCTTTCTCTCCTTAGCTATAGTTACAAGCCTCACCCCTTCCATCTGGCTGAAAATGGCACCCTGGCTGATGGAACGAATTGTCTTATCAGGTTCTACTACCTTCACTCCAGCGAGGATATCCGCACCGTAATCAAACAAGACCGGCGATAAAGGGGTGGTCGGTCCCAGGACGACAACAAAGCTACTCTTACTTAAGTCCAGCAACCTGTCAATGGTGTGATTTATGAATGAAGCTCCTGTAATGCCAACCAAGTCAGCTTGAGGCAATACCTCCTCCGCCGCCTCTGCTGGCAATTCCCCTTCTTGAGGGCTTTGCTCTATAACCCAAAGTGTCCCTGCTATGCTTCGCAGCTTTGGAATCCACGGGAAATGACCTACTATTGCTATCTTCTTATTTTTGCCCTTCTCTGCCAGAACATCAAGGGCGTTTTTCTCAACGCATCTAGCTTCATCAATATCTATTAGAGAATTGATGGTTGCCATTCCAATAGACGCCTCCAGAACATTGTCCGACCTGGCATATTGTGCCAGCTCTAATGCCGATAGTTCCGTTAAGCGCTCCGCATTTCTCACCGGCCTGTGATACGGATGCGGCTCATGGAAGGTGGAGGCCAGACCGCAGTGCTTGCTTAGCACTGCGGTCCAGAAGACACAGGTATGTAGCTCACGGACTACGCTGTCTCCACTTAAGCTGGAGAGCAAATCGTCTAGGGCTCCCGTCTTAAATTTCCTCCCAGAATGCCTCCTTTAATCGAACCACTCCTGTAATAGTTCAGGCAGATTTTCAGGGTGGTCGCACATCGGCGGCTCGATAAATGGTTGACCATTTTGAGTCTCTATTATCTCTTTGCCTGTTTCAGAAAGAAGGAGCTCAATAAACTCCGCGGCAAGCTCCTCATTATCAGCATGCACCGGTATAGTAATTCCATATACTATGGCTGCGCCATGTTTAGCTGCATACTCAGCCGGAGGTCCAGGATCAGTAAGAATCTCTATGGATGCTTCGTAATAGAAGTCTTCAACGCCAGGAAGCTCCTCATTTGTTATAGATAGGTTAATATAATCATCAAGGTCAATGAAATTCAACCCGTGTTGCACAGCCACGGAGCGATACTCAAAGGCGTAATCCAGGTCACCCGATTCAAGGGCGGTGATGAGGTCGACCGACTTTGCGCTTACAACTTCCTCGCTCCCGCCGAGTCTGGCTGTCAAATTCTTGCCACCAGTCCTGCCTCTTTCATGCTCGCTTCCAGGAATAAGTGCATCATATAGCCCATCAGCATCTTCGTCTGGAGTAACATTGAAGCTTGCAGCGTCATCATAGTAATACGCCTGGGCTAATTGCATAACCAGGAGGGTTCTATAGCCACAGGGATCCTGGTCGGGGTCGCTGTGTCCATAGCTCACCTCTTCATTCCTGAGCACATCATACCAGATGCGGTTGCCACTTACTATATCATCGGAACCGGGTGCATTGTCGCGGTAGCAAAGCACCATCGTGTTTCTGGCGAAGGCGATATACCAATCAGCGTAGCCACCCTCATACATCCTCTCAGGAATAAGCTTGTAATCGGCGGAGGCGATTATGCCGGGTGGGCTTTCTCCGGCGTCTTTTTGTGCTATCGCGTTGCTTATCATCGTAGCACTTCCTCCCGATTGACGATCGACATCAACATCGGGATGTGATTCCTCAAACTCTGTTTCCAATTCCGCAAACGGCACAGCAAGGCTTCCCGCGTGAAAAATTGTCAGCGTTGTTTGGGCGCCACAGCCAAGAACCGTTACCAGCACTGTTAGGACCAAAACTATTGAAGCTATCTTAGGGAAAATTCCTTTCATTAAAAACCCCCTTTTATCTATAGAAACCTTTTTAGAAGACATGAATTGCCGAAGCCTTAAACGTGATCCATACTTCCGCCCACTTGCTCAATTTAAGTTCATCAAATGCCTGACGGGTAATAATGCAGACGAAATCTGGCGGCAGAGTCACGGTGATGTAAATGACTGAGCCTCTGTCGGCAATGTCACTGACCACACCCAGGAAGCAATTTCTGGCGGTAGACTGGAGTGGCTCTTTGGAAATGAGGATATCTTCAGGGCGGAGGGAAAGGCGCACCTCACCCTTTGCCTCCGCTGTCGCCCTGAGTTTTGTGCCACCGATATCAACGAGAGTGCAGCCATCCTCTATTCCCATAACCCTGCCCGAGAGGATATTTCTTGTGAGAGCGAATCGGGCCACAAATTCCGAACTCGGCCGGCGTAGAAATTCCTCAGGGGTCCCTGTCTGGGCTATACAGCCATCGTTCAGCACAGCAACTCTATGCCCCAAAGCTATGGCCTCTTCAAAGTCATGGGTGACGTGGATGACGATTAACTCAATCCTGCTATGTATTTCCCTTAACTCCCCTTGCATCTTTTCCCTGGTCTCGGGATCAAGCGCACTTAAGGGTTCATCCAGCAAGAGCACCTTAGGCTCAGTGACCAGTGCCCGGGCTAGAGCCACCTTCTGTTTCTCCCCGCCACTCAAAGTAGCAGGGCTCCTCTCAAGCAGATGCGAAATTCCCACTACCTCAACAATTGCGTCTATCTTTGCTTTTGCCTCATTCTTAGGACACTTTCTCATCTTCAATCCGAAGGCGATGTTCTTCTCCACGGAAAGATGGGGAAACAGCGCCTGGTCTTGATAGACAATCCCAATTTCCCTTTTCTCCGGACTCAGACCAGTGATTTCCCTGTCGCCAATCCAGACCTCCCCTTCAAGGATTGGATAGAGCCCGGCAATAGCCTCAAGTAGCACGGTCTTCCCTGCCCCAGTAGGCCCCAGAATGATAAAGTATTCTCCTGGCTCAATATCGAGGCTGATATTCTGAAGGAGAAAATCACCTAAATTAACCTTCAGGTTCTTTATGGCAATCATGCCTTTTCACCTCTATAGGCTATTGACCTGAGCACGATGAAGGCGATAAGAGAGATAAGGATTGCTATAGCTGCTACTGGACGGGCGTAATCTAAGCCAAAATCGAAGCGATTAGCGACCAGGATAGGGAGGACCTTAGGGTTCCACCCCAGAAAAGAGGCACTATACGCTATGATGACTATGGCGCCAAATTCAGATAGGCCCCGAGCCCACATGAGCACTGAACCAGAGAAGATGCTTCTCCAGGCCAGAGGTAATGAAATCCCAAAGAACGACTTCCAGGGAGATGCACCTAAGGTTCTGGCTACCTTCTCTAGCCTGACGTCAACGGCTTTGAAGCCCTCCTTAGCCCCATCAATAAGAAAGGGAACGCTGACAAACATCATGGCGATGACCACTCCGGAAAAAGACCTAAAGAAGCCTATGCCTATGCTGTTCAGAATCTTGCCGAAAAGAAAGTTGCCGCCGAAGACAAACAGGAGGGCAACACCAGCAGCAGAGTGAGGAATCACTATGGGCACATCTATAATTGCCTCTAAAAATCTCTTTCCCCGAAACTGATGCCGTGCCAGAAGATAAGCTAAAGGAACGCCAAGAAAAAGCCCTATCAGGGTAGCTGCCAAGGCAGCGGAGACGGTGAGCAGAACAGAGGAGTATACATCCTTTTCAAGCAGAGTATTCCACAAAGTCCCGGGAGAGGAAGAAAATACTGTCTTAAGCGGAGGAGCAACAATGAAGAGCAGCATAAGTGAGCCAAACAGGATGAAAACTATGCTCATGCTATCTGGCTTCTTCCAACCACTTATTTTAATCATATTTTTCCTCCTTCCAGCAGCAAAGCTGCAAAATTAATACACATAATTTGCCCCCGACCTCCTTGCATGCTAACGCCTGCAGACCGCATTTCAAGATGGTCTCGAAACCCGCCACAAACAGGTGAGGCACGACAGGCAGAATGGCGCAGACTACTAAGATGGGAAAGGGGAATAAAAAAACACCGCCACAAAAACGGTGTTGCCCAAAAATCAAGCTTCATATTCCCTCCTTTCCAAGCACGGGAGGCATAGACATTTCTATCTGTGCCCTCGAGGCTTTTCAGCCCACCGGCTGCTTGCCATGGACTCTCTTTAGGCAAGACAGCTCAGAGAGAGTTAACATTTAATTTTGGGTATTATATCAAGGATTTGCCAGTCAGGCAAATCCAGTGTACCCACACAGATACGGAAGCAATTACCAGGTAAGCTGGACGATTATGTTTCCTCTGATTTCTCTTTATCTGGCGTAGCTTCTTCAGGAGCTTCAACCGCTTTCTCTGCCACTTCTACTAGTTCCTCTGCCACTTCCCTTTCCACCTTTTCCACAGCTCGCCAACTAATTTTTGCCACAACCAACTCCGGGTCGTTAAGAATGGCAATATCCTCACCCAGGATGATATCCTTGACTCTTATCGCTTGCCCCGGCTCGGTGAAGGAACTGATGTCCACCTCTATGTTAGTGGGGATTTTTGCCGGCAAACACTCGATAGTCAAAGTGTCAAGCTCATGTTCCAGCATATTGTCTTTAGACTTCAGGGCTGGCGCTTCGCCGACTAAGACAACAGGGACCTCTAACTTTAGCTTTTCTCTCAGTTTGACCTGATAAAAATCTACATGGAGCAGTTGCCCCTTCCGCCAATCTCTATTGAATGCGCGAACCATGACGTTCCTCGGCCTTTTCTCGTTATCTAGCTTGAGGCTAATAAGTCCTGTCTGTTCAGCTTGAGCTAACACTCGCTCAATCTGAACAGTGTCGCACTGTAGTGCTAGAGACTCGAGACCGTGCCCGAAAAGATGCACTGGAGTAATTCCCTGGCGGCGCAAATGCTTGACTTTTTTGCCGAGAATCTCTCGGTTGGTAACCTTTAACTCTAGTTTGTCCATTTTATCTCCCCAATCATACCAAACAAAGGCTTCTCCTGGCAAGGCACTGTGCTTGTTCATCTGAATAGTGATTCGAAAACCCTGCGCTTGAAAAAGGCAACTATGATCCGCACAAGTATTTCAAAGCTTGCTCCAAGTCTATAGGTAGGGGTGAGGTAAATTCCTGGTATTGCTCGGTGGATGGCAAGTGAAAGCCAAGACGATGGGCATGAATAAATTGCCTGGCGAGATGAGTTGATTTTATCCCATAAGTAGGGTCGCCGACGACCGGATAGCCGATAGCTGACAGGTGTATTCTGATTTGATGTGTGCGCCCTGTTAGGGGGGTGACTTCGACTAAAGTGTAGGTATCCAGATATTTTTGGACTCGATATTGAGTGCTAGCCTGTTTTCCTGTTTCTACTATTGCCATTCTCCGTCTGCTACGAGGATCTCGCCCGATAGGTGCTTCAATTANCCCCTGNTCCGGGGANANCCTTCCTTTAACAAGGACAAGATATCCTTTGGTTACAGTGCGGTTTTTGAACTGTGCGGCTAAATATTCCCGGGCAAAGTCGCTTTTGGCAATGACTATGAGCCCCGATGTATCTTTATCTAGTCTGTGAACTATGCCGGGGCGCATCAGCTCGTTGCTCGTAGCCAGGCTGGGACAATGAGCTAAGACGGCGTTGACCAAAGTATGGCTGGGATGTCCCGGGGCAGGGTGAACCGTCAACCCTGCGGGTTTATCTATGACTAATATGTCTTTATCTTCATAGACTATAGCTAAAGGGATTGGTTCAGCCAAAGGATGAGCAGGCGAGGGAGGAAGCTCAACTGTTATTCTGTCGGCTTTGTTTAACCTCTGGTTTACTTTTGCTTTTTGCCCGTTGACTAAAATATGACCTTGCCCGATTAATTTCTGTAAATAGGCGCGCGAGAATTGTGGAAGGACCTGGGTCAAATGCTTATCGAGGCGGATATTGGGAACGGACGAGTTGAATTGCAACGTCTTAATCTTGGGGCTTGAGGTGGCGTTCATGTGCTTTTCTCAATACCCCCGACTTACAAAAGTAATAGATGAGAGCAAAGATACCCACTGTTAAAGCTGCGTCAGCGATGTTGAAGGCGGGCCAGCGGAAGAGCTGGAAACTGATAAAATCGATTACGTAGCCAAGACGGATGCGGTCTATTAGGTTGCCTACGCCACCGCCCAGAATCAAAGCCAAGGACAACGTACCTAAGGTGGTAGTCGGGGGGTGGTAATGGAGAAACACCAGGATAATGACGGAACCAGCTACGCTGAGAGCGATGTGAAGCTCTGTGTGGCCGGAAAACAAACCAAAGACAACGCCATAATTTTTAACGAAAACTAAATTGATAAAGCCTGGCAAAAGCTCCAAATGAGTTGGAGGTCGATTGGCGGCGATCCATAGCTTGCTCAGTTGGTCAAGGGTAACCACCAGGGCAGTGACAATAAGAAGTAACCTTAATTTGCTCCTATACTTACCTGGAGAGACCTTTGATTTATCTTCACCCACGAAATCCGTTACTTTGCTGGTCACCAATTTACTGGGAGACCCATTATCTTGCACCTCTTACATCCTTTGCTCGGCTTGCCTTACATCTTAGACATAAGCTTGCTTGAGGTATAGCTTCAAGGCGAGCTTGCTCTATAGCCCGCCCACAGTCATCGCATAATCCATAAGTGCCGGCTTCATATTTTTGTAAGGCATGCTCAATCTCATTAAGAGACTCTCTCAGCCTTTTTTCCAGGGCCAGCCTTTTCTCTAGCTCGGAGGCTTCATCAGCTCCCTCTTCCCTTTTGCCGAATGGACTGCCTTCTTTTCTCTCCGCCGATGGTTGACCGAGAACCCTCAATTGTTCTAGCTTTTCTGACAGCTCTGCTTTCCCCTTCTTTAACCTTTCATAAAGTTCAGCGGACTCCATTACTTCTTATCCTCCCTATGATTTACAGCTATCCTACACCAAAATGCTACACGAACTGTGTGAGACTTGCAGTTCTATTATACGACGTTGGGCTTGCTAAAAAGTTCCCTGATATCAGGATGTAAAGAGTCTCCGAGTTCTTTCACGGATTCGCATCTAATTTTGTTAAGTTTCCTCTGCTTTTCTTCAAATTCAGTTCTGGAGTAAAGTTTCTCAGGATGCAAGTAAATATCATCTACATATCTTATCGCCC
>JGI24025J20009_10003004_pt1 | contig 11711 bp, 10 predicted proteins | sample Cruoilmetagenom3_FD_20009 | JGI IMG/M metagenome (IMG submission 20009) | reverse complement strand
CTTCTTAGGCTCTTCACCTTTCTTAGGACGGCCCTGTTTCTTCTTAGGCTTCTCCTTAACAGATTCCGCCTTCTTCACTGGCTTTTCGCGGGCATCAATTTATTCTCTGAGTTTTGCAAGAGGCTCATTAATTTATCAGGATAAACCCGTATCTGGATTTGGGATGTTCCTGAATAATCTCTGTGAATAAGTGCGTTGATGATTGCCTCCCGCAATGCCTCATAAGGATATTCAAGGTCCCCTATCCTGGCCTGTTTTATTAATTCATCGGCGAGGTTTAACGATTATTTTTAAAAATCCTGGTCAGGCCTTCAGGTTTCCTCTATGAGCGCACTAAATATAGCCGTGAAAAGAGCTGATCTGCCTGGGTGCTTGGAATTCAGGTTAAGTTTTTTAATATTGTCAGCAGGGTAATTTTTTTCTCTGATTTTACATAAAAAAGGCAGAACGTGATAGCTCTGCCGTAGGTTGCACACCTATCAAGGTTTCTATTATGGATTCAAACTTCTGCCTTTCTTCAAACTTCTGCCTTTCTGCTGAGGAGTCCAAATCCCCTTATCGCTGTAATTGTAAGGCAAGCATAGGTTTTTCCAGCCCGCATCTTTTGTTCTATAGCAACAGTTATCCTTTCCACCTTCAAATCCTCCTGACATATCGCGTATGTCATAAAAACCAAGTTCTTCCAAGCGCTTGCATGCAGGACCACTGGGGTCCTCCAATTCTCCTGTAGCCTTCTCACTTCTCTTTCCACTTCGACACATAACAATAATGATATCATCAGGGTCAAACTGTCTCACTACCTCTTCATCAAAGAATTTATTGGGTATATGTGTCATACTTTTTGGCCTGTGGGACATATTCCCATAACTCCCACGGGATATTAATTACCTTTCTAATCGGCTCTTCCAGAAAAGCCCCATTATCGCACTCATCCTTTCCAGGATGGCCCACATAATACCACTCCTCAGGTGTCCTCACATCTAAGATATAGGCATTGGGATTATATGTGGAGCTGCCAGGGTCCAACATATCATAGGCTGCTTCAGGCTCAATTGACTCAATTTCTCCATTGGCAAAAACGGTTGCTATGCCACTCAACATAAATGCTAATACTAATGCAAAGCCAAACAATCTTTTCATCTTTTCCTCCTTTTTCTGTTTGATAGGTATGCAACCAACCTATTTTTAGGCGCTCACTTTATTCCTCCATAACGATTCTTGTCATTTGCTAATCCTTTGTATAGACTTTAAAGAGATGGGTTGTCAAATTTAAAAAGTGATTCGAGTAGAGAGGAAAAAAGTGGATTTCTGCTTTTCAGGGTTTCAATCCATAGGGCGACATTTTGATCCCAAATGGCATGATTCATTAAAAATTTCTGGCATATCTGAGAAAATCCCGGGCGAACACTGATATTTCGACTTATTCTGCGCTTTAGCAGGAAATGTATCAAGATGAAATGGAGTAATTGTTTTTGCGACTCCCATTTCTGCTTGGCAAACTATCTGAGATGCTACAATTATCTCACCATACTATCATCAGTCAGTTCTATGATGTTGCAAGCGAGGAATTCACATGACATCTTCGGCAAACAGGGAATCTTGTTGACTATATTGAACAAATCTGGAAAAGGTACAAAAAGCCCTATGACCTCAGCGACCTTTGCGTCTTTGAGGTGTATTATTGGTTCGGACAGGGAGATGCAAATGAGGGCCCCTGGAAGATCAAAGGCTCCAATTGTTACAGCTTATAGTATATGCTTCAAGGAATGGTGAGGAAACCGAATCTACAAATGAAAGATTCATCATTCATGCCTGGCACAAGTGCCGCAAATATTGAGAACCGCCCGCAAAGGGTATTGCCAAAAATCCTCTTCTTGCCCTTTGCACTGGCCTTTCTGCTCCTCCTATTTACCGGCAATGCCCTCGCAGAAGAAGAGGCGCTTATCTACAAAAACGCGCGGGATCGCATGGTTCGCACTCAGATCAAATCTCGTGGCATCAGTGACCCGGCGACACTACGGGCCATGGAAAGCGTCCCCCGTCACCTCTTTGTCCCGGAAACCAGCGTTCCTGACGCATACGACGACAGGCCGCTCCCCATCGGTTACGGCCAGACCATTTCCCAGCCTTACATCGTTGCTTATATGACCGAGATAGTCCAACCGAAGCCACAGCAGCGGATCCTGGAGATCGGTACAGGCTCAGGATACCAGGCAGCCATCCTGGCCGAGACCGGCGTATCAGTGTACACTATTGAAATCATACCAGAACTTGCCAAGAACGCATCGGAGCGGCTGCGCCGCTTGGGCTACGGAAGAGTTCAGGTCAAGTCAGGTGATGGTTATTTTGGCTGGGAGAAACACGCCCCATATGATGCCATTGTGGTCACTGCGGCGGCGGAATATATTCCGCCGCCCCTTTTGGTCCAGTTGAAGGATGGAGGCAGGATGGTCATTCCGGTTGGTTCCCCGTTTTTCGTACAGACCCTCATGCTGGTCGAAAAACATGGAAAGGAAACCGGCACCCGCAGCCTGATGCCGGTCCGCTTTGTCCCCTTCCGAAGGGCCGAATGAACCAAACGTCTGCTGCTGCCCTGAACCGGCTCCACCTGTCGGTGGCACTTCTTTCGATAGCAATTATTGCCTTTCAGTTGGTGCTGATACACGTCCTGTCCATCACCCAGTGGCATTATTTCGCCTACATGGTCATTTCAGTGGCGTTGCTCGGCTTTGGCGCTGCGGGTACGCTGATAGCGCTGGCCCGCGGCTGGTTTCTTGAGCGAAGCAGTTTCCTCCTGCCGCTGCTTATGTTCGGAAGTGCCGCTGCCATGGCTACCGTGGTAGGGATAACACAGGCTGTTTTCGGCGGGTTTGACTCCTTACTGCTGTTCGTCGACCCATCGCAGGTCTGGCGGCTGCTCCTTGCCAATCTGCTCTTTTCCACACCCTTTTTCCTGGGGGCCCTTGCTATAGGCCTTATTTTCGTGCAGCACGTAGACCAGATCGGCACCTTTTATTTCGCCAACCTGCTTGGCTCCGGGCTGGGAGGAATCGTTGCCATCATCATACTGGGGTTGCTGTCCCCACAACAGCTCCCTGCTGTCACTGCCGTGTTTTCCCTGGCAGCAGGGTTCCTGATCCTTCCAAATCGCCGGCTGCGCTGGCTGATTCCAGCGGCGTTCCTGGCCTGTGCATTGACGGCTTTTAACATAGTCCGACCCGTATACCTCTCCATTTCGGAATACAAGGACCTGCAGCGTACGCTGAACCTGCCGGACGCCGGCATTGTTGCACAGCGCAACAGCCCATACGGACTGGTTCAGGTAGTCTCGGCCCCGGCGCTCCGCCATGCCCCTGGCATCAGCCTGACTTATTCCAGGGAAATCCCTGTGCGCGAGGCAGTCTTTAGCAACGGCAACTGGTTCGGTGCAATTAGCGAATGGTCTGCTGCCAATACAGAACACCTGCTGGATTACACGACCGGTGCCCTGCCTTATGCCATGGCGACGCCGAACGATGTGCTTGTGCTCCGGGCCGGAACCGGGATGGATGTCTCCCATGCCCTGACCCGCGGTGCCAGACGGATAGTGGCCGTAGAGCCCCACAGTACGGTTCTGGATCTGCTTGATGAGCAATACTCCAAAACCATGGGAGGGCTGTTCCGGCATCCTGCTGTCACTGTTGTGCCCCTTGAGCCGCGCACCTACCTGGCCACCGACTCCTCGCACTATGACCTGATCATCCTCCCCATGGTCGGTGTATTTGGAGGAACGGCCGGACTCTTCGCCCTGCAGGAGCAAAACACCTTCACCAGGGAGGCCTTAAGTGAGATGTGGCGCCATCTGACCCCTGACGGAATCCTGTGCGCTTCAGCCTGGCTGGACTACCCTGCGCGCAACCCCCTGCGTCTGGCAGCGACCATGGTTGAGACTTTGGCAGAGGCAGGTATCGATAACCCGGCCGCACATCTGGCCGCTGTACGGAGCTGGGGGACAATCACTTTCTGCGTCAAGCGCTCCCCCTTCACCCCGGTTGAAATCCGGAATGTACGGGAATTCTGCAGGCAGATGCTCTTTGACCCGGTCCTCCTCCCGGACCTGAAACCTGGCGAGCGAGAACACTATAACCTGCTGGAGGACCGGAGCATTTTCACCTACATGGACCAGATCCTATCTCCTGCAAGGCAAGAGCTATATAAAACCTATGACTTCAGGCTGCAGCCAGCCACTGACAACCGTCCTTTTTTCTCCCAGTTTCTGCGCTGGCAGAGCCTGCCGCACCTGATCCGGCTCTTCGGCGAGCGAGCTGTTCCCTTTATCGAAATGGGCTACTTCATCGTGATTATCACTTTTTTCCAGACGGCAGCAGCGGCCCTGGTACTGATCATCCTTCCCCTGTTTCGCCTGGGATGGCGCAGCGGAAACCGGCTATGGACCCTCATGTATTTCAGCGGCCTGGGAGTCGGCTTCATGCTGGTTGAGATCGTCCTGATCCACTGCTTTGTCCTTTATCTGGGACACCCTGTCTATGCAGCAGCCGCTGTAATTTGCGCTATGCTCATTTTTTCCGGAATAGGAAGTTATACTTCCTCCTGTATGCCTATCCATGAAGCAACGCCATACAGGGCTGCAGGCCTGGTAGCCCTGATGCTCCTGCTTTACGCGTTCCTTCTTCCACCAATCCTGCAGCATACCATCACCTTTTCCATGGGCTGGAAAATCATATTTACCATGGTGCTTCTTGCCCTGCCGTCCTTTGCCATGGGCTTCCCTTTTCCCCTGGGGCTGCAGCTCCTGGCCCGGCGAAGCGAGGCAGACGTGCCCTGGGCGTGGGGGATCAATGGCTGCCTTTCGGTACTCAGCACCGCCCTGGCCACCATCATTGCCGTGGAAGCAGGATTTGCCGCAGTATTCCTGCTGGCCTCCGCGGCTTACGTTATTGCAGCCCTGGCAGAGTTTTGGACATGACGCAATATCCTCATAAAAAGCTCAAATTGATCTGGCCGTAAGATGGACAGCCAGAATTATTCCTCGATGCACTTTGACGATTTTTTGAAAAAAGCCTGTCCGCCACTCAATCTGGAATGGCGCAAGTATCGCCGGCGTGCAGCGCGGCACCGCGTCAATGACCGTATTAAAGAGCTTGGCCTGGAGGGCTATGCCTCCTACCTGAAGCGTCTTCGGACCGATCCGGCCGAGGCGGAAATGCTCCCCGACGTGATGCTGGTCACTGTGAGCCGCTTTTTCCGTGAAAACGACCGCTGGGAAAAGCTGAGGGAAGAAGTCCTGCCTCAACTTGTAAAAAACTGCCATGACAACAGGTCAATGCGGGCCTGGAGCATAGGCTGCTGCGGCGGCGAAGAACCCTATACCCTGGCCCTGCTCTGGATCCATTACCTGAAATCCCGATATCCCGGACGTATTCTGGGAATTCTGGGAACCGATCTGGATACGCCAAGCCTGAAACGGGCCAGCCGGGGCATCTATATGAAAAGCTCCCTGCGAGAAGTCCCTGAAGAAATCCTCCATCGCTGGTTTCTCCAGGAGAAGGGTATCTGGAAATTGGATACAAGGGTGCAGCAGATGGTTCGCTTCAGGCATCACCACTTCATGAATGATCCTCTGCCGGGAGAAATGGATCTGGTATTTGCCAGGTACCTGCCGTTTACGTACTATAAGGGAACCCGGCGCCACGCTGCAGCCCGACGCCTGTGGCTTGCCCTGCGCCCCGGCGGTGCACTGATGATTGGCTGCAAAGAAGACCTTGGACTGCCTGAGCGCGAACTGCTTGAACCCTGGCCGGATGCGAAAGGCATTTTCCGCAGGAAAAGCCGGACTCTATCGCTGAAGTTTTGATGGCTTCTTCCTTAAACGGACCTTGAGACGTCTTAAACGCTCTCCACGATAAATCGAAACCAGAACTTCCTCTTCAGGCTCTTTGGTCAGCAGTATCCGAATTGCCGCGGTGTCTGATTTTACCTCTTTGCCATCAATTGCAACAATAATGTCTCCTCCTACAGGGTAGAGACGATTCCCAAGACGGAGATACTTCTCACTCCCTTTTATCCCCGCCTTGGCAGCCGGCCCCCCAGGGGTTACACTTATTATAATAGCCCCTTTTTCAACTGGCAAATCAAGAAGCCTGGCCAGAGCCGGGGTTACATTCTGAAGATTCGCCCCCAGCCAGGCACGTGCCACGCAGCCCTTGGAAATAAGTTGTGGGGCCACCCATTCAATGGTCTCGAAGGAAATAGCAAAACCCACTCCAGGTATATGTTTTGAGGGACTGAATATCAAAGTATTTATCCCGATTACCCTGCCTGATGAGTCAACGAGTGGCCCACCGGAAGTGCCTGGATTTATGGATATGTCAGTCTGGATTACGTCGTGGACTATACGTCCGTCAGGTCTGGAAATACTGCGTCCGAGGGAACTGATCACGCCCTGTGACACTGTGTACCCTGTTCCAAAAGGATCGCCCAGCGCAAAGACCTTCTGGCCTATGCTGAGTTTTGTGGCTGCAAGTTGCATTGGGGCAAGGGATTCAAGTTCTTTTTGAGGCGCTCGCAACTCAAGTATTGCAAGATCGGTTTCGCTATCGGTTCCCACTAATCTGGCAGGCCACTTACAGCCATCGGATAAGATAACCTCAATGGAGTGCGTATCACTGATAACGTGATGATTTGTCAAGATATGTCCGAGGTGATCCAGGATAAACCCGGAGCCTGAGCCTTTGTGAGGCACCGGATCCAGATAAGAGTCGGGCGCAACTGCTGTGCTGGTTATGTTTACAACTCCCCTTGAGAGCTTCTTGCAGAGCTTTACGGTATGTTGTTCATCTGTCATAAGTCCCATGCAAGGCAAAGGATTTAAAAAAACAGTAGCAAGAGCATAGAATAGGATACCTGTTGAAATAAATCTGATCATGGGTCTATAGTCCTCCCATTTTAAGGGCCACAGCCACTATAAGAGCCAGTATCAAACGGTAATATACAAAGGGATAAAATGTGTGCTTGGCGAGATAACGCATCAAAAAAGCTATAACTAAGTATCCGGAAAGGCCTGCAGCAATAAAGCCCCAGAGAAAGTCCATGCCCAGGATCCCAAAACCATTCTGCCAAAGCTTAAGGCCCTCGTATAACCCTGCTCCTGCAATTATGGGGGCGGAAAGCAGGAACGAGAAGCGGGCAGCGGCCCTCCTTTCAAAACCTAAGAAAAGGGCCATTGTCATGGTTATCCCACTCCTTGAGACACCAGGCACAATAGCAAGGGCCTGTGCTGTTCCGACGCAAACGGCATCTTTCCATCGGAAATTTTTAAAACCGCGCTTATGAGATGCCAGGCGTTCTGCTGACCACAGGAGCAAGGCAACCCCGGAAAGGGTCGCCACTACTACCCACGGGGAACGAAATACAGTGGAAGCAGCTCCCTCCAGGAAGTAACCTATAAAGGCCCCTGGTACAGTGCCTATCAGGACGAGAAAAAGAAGCCGTCTGTCTCCTTTTCTTGATGTCTTTCCCGGGACCAGAGATTTTGCCATGCCTACCCAGTCCCGCCAAAAATATAAAAAGATGGAGATCAAGGTGCCCAGATGAAGAGTAACATCAAATGCAATGGGGGTATCCTTGAGACCCAGAAAATGCTCCGCCAAAACAAGATGGCCGGAGCTGGACACTGGCAAAAATTCAGTAGCGCCCTGAAGGATCCCAAGGAATATGGCCTCTGTAGTTGTCATTTCTGTATTGTGTAATTACGAAATATTAGATAGAGGAAGCAGATAAGTCATAAAACATAAATAAGGAACTATAAACCAAAGTCTGCTATGATTCAATTAACTGATCGGCCATAGGCACCTAAACGATGAGGAATAAAAAAATCCCTTTAGGCCAATTGCTTATGATAGGCATACCAGGTACTGGTTTGGACCCTGAAAGCCTTTCACTTATAAAAGAACATGGAGTAGGAAACTTCATCCTTTTTACAAGGAACGTAAAGGGAGGTCCTGACCAGACAAAGAAACTCTGCGATGATCTTAATGAGGCCTGTGCTGATGCCGGGGTTCCTCCGCCCCTGATAGCTGTTGACCAGGAAGGAGGACCTGTCCAGAGACTTGGCCCACCTTTTTGGCCGGAAATTCTTTCCAATCAGGAAGTGGCTCTATCCAGAAATCCGGAAACCAAGGCAAACGCCCAGGCAGAGACCGCTGCAAAGATACTTAACTCTCTGGGAATAAGGCTCAATCTGGCTCCGGTCCTGGATCTGGCTCAAACCGGGACGGAAGGAGTCCTGAAAGGGCGCTCCTATGGACCTGATCCCCGGGAAGTATCAATCCTTGGAGAAAAATATATCCGGACACTGCAGGCCAACGGAGTAGGAGCCACTGCCAAGCATTTCCCAGGCATAGGTCGTGTGGAAAAAGATCCCCATTTTCAGCGACCGGTGGTCACTGCCTCAAAGGAGACATTGATGCATGAAATGTCCCCATTTCGCGAAAGTGTGAAGGCAGGTGTAAAGGCCGTAATGACCTCTCACGTGGTATTCCCCGCACTGGACCGGGATGAGCCCGCCACATTTTCAAAGCATATAGTAAATGGACTCCTCCGCCGCGAGATGGGCTTTCAAGGTCTATTGCTGACCGACGACCTTGAGATGGGGGGAATCACCGGTCACGGCTCCTTAGGCGAGGCAGCAGTAAAGGCGGTTCTGGCAGGGCATGACCTCCTGTTAATTTGCCACAAAGCCCAAAGGGTGAGGGAGGCATTAGACGCCTTAGACAAAGCCTGGTCCCAGGGAATACTTAACACCGGAAAACTGGACCTGAGCCTTACGCGAAAAATGTTGAGTTTTGAGTGTTGAATTTTAAATTGCAAGAATACAATTTTTATTCATTAATTCAGCATTCAGCATTCAGCATTTAAAATTCTCCAACATATAGATGGAACCGCTCACCTTATCACCCCTGAGATGACCTTTGTGTTTCCTCCTGGCAAAATTTCTTTTTTCACCTCAGAGAAATGGTTCTTAAAAAAACTTGTCTCCTGTCTAAGAAGGGACTTAGACCCCAAATTCCCTGCCACAACCATCCTGATATAAAAAAGGAATTTAATTAACTTTTTCCTGGGGACCTCATGTTCCATCATGCAAAACCTGCCCCCGGTCCGGCAGACCCTTTTGACCTCCATAATGGTCTTTTCTCTTACCTCCCCTTTTAGTTCATAAAATGCGTGGGAGCAGGTTGCAGCGGAAATAGTCCTATCCTTGAAGGGGAGGTGCTGGGCCTCAGCCTGTATCAGGACTATGTTTTTTATGTTTCTCTCGCGTATCTTTTTAGCAGATTTCTGTAGCATTCCGCTTGAGAAGTCGAGCCCAATCACCAGGCCACCGCTGCCCACCTTCTCAGCCAGGAAAGGCGGAACAGATCCGGTCCCTGTACAGAGGTCCAGTGCAATGTCCCCTGTCTTGAGTCCTGTCCTGTCGGCCAGAGCACGACGAAGACGACCCTGGAGGTCGTGGGAGTGGAGTTCAATAATACGGTCGTAGACCTTTGAAAACAGATTGTAGTAAGATTGCCTGAGTGAGCTCATGGGTAGTTGTGAGTCAGCATAAAGGTAAGAGTTTACAAAAGACTCCATTGATTAGTCTATGATTCCGTTGTAGAAAGTCAGAATTTACCGTAAAAGTGCAGCGGATGCAAATGTAGCCTGTTATGTAATTGTAGAATTTTCTTTGCGCCTTTGCGTGAGGTTCTTTTAATCAGTCCATGATATTTTAATGTAAGAGGCGCCAAACTGAAACTGGCTATTGTTTCCCTGCCTTGTATGAGGCCCACCAGCCCTCCTCTTGGGCCTGCTGTTTTGTTGTCATATCTGAAGAGAAATTCGCCGGACATAGATGTCAGGGCCTTTGATCTGAATCTGTTCTACTACGATAGAGTCCTGGATGATCTGAGTAAGGGGAGCTTTAAAATTCGCCTCTATGACTGGAATGAAGAGACCACAGCTCAAAAAATCGGCCAGGCGGTGGATTTTCTGAGGCATGGCACACAGGAAAAATTCGACCTGAAGCTATACCATCATTTTGTGACTATTTTCTTGAGTTTTGAGAGCATCTTTAATGCATTTATGTCTGAAATGGCAAAAAGGCATGTGATAGGGCTCTCGGTGCCCGACAGGGTAAAGATATTTTTTGAGGATCTCGTCAACATGGTCCTGGATTATGGCCCGGATATGGTGGGCCTTTCGGTCCTTTTTAATAGCCAGACTGTTTTTGCCCTGCTCATGGCCTCTTTGATTAAAGAAAAAAAGGATATAAAGATTGTTTTGGGCGGGGCCAAACTCGGGGTCATGCATTATCCGGAGAGGCTTTTCAAGGAGCCCTGGGTCTTCAGTGCTAAGGACAGGACAAGGCAGTTGGAATTTGGGCAATATGTTGATTACCTTATTCCAGGGGAAGGGGAGAAGGCCTTGCTCAATCTTTGCATGGCTCAAAATGAGAAGGACCTGGTCGAGGTGCCCAATCTTGTCTATATGAAAGATCAGGAGGTCAGAACAAATCCGCCCCATGTCATTCACGACCTCGACCAGATACCTGAGCCGGATTTTAGCGACTTTCGCCTGGACAGGTACATAGGTCCTGAGGTAGTTCTACCTTTCTTGAGTTCAAGGGGATGTCCCTGGGGAAGATGCACATTCTGTACACATCATCATTCTTACTTACTCTATCGAGAGCTTGAAATTGAGGAATGTCTGAAGCAGATAAGACACCTAAAAGAACATTACGGGGCGTCATTTCTTAATTTTTATGATGAGATGATCCCTCCGGACCGTTTCAGAGACTTGGCCCAGGCAATAATTAATAAAGGAATAGAGATCTCCTACGCAGCATATGCCAAACCCATAAAAGAGTTTGATGCTGATCTGCTTAAGCTGATTCACCGGTCCGGGGGGCGTGTAATCATGTGGGGCGTGGAATCGGCCAGCCAGCGGGTCCTTAACCTCATGAGAAAGGGGACAAGGATCAAAGAAGCGGAGAAGGTCCTTCAAGATGCCAGACATGCAGGTCTTATGAACCTGATATTCATAATGTTTGGTTTTCCCACTGAGACAGCGGCGGAATTTTATGAAACCTTGAATTTTCTGGGGAAGAACCAGGATTACATACATGCCTTGTCCAAGGGCAAATTCGTCCTGTCAGAAGGTTCTCTTATCCAGAAAAAACCTGAAAAGTTTGCAATTACTGAGATCCGGGAGGCTGCGGAATCAAAAGTCTATAACAGGGTTTTCGACTATCAGGTCTCAAAAGGGCTTGGTCCCAGGGAGGTGTCGGCCCTGTACGAAAAGAACATTAAACATTTGGAATCCATTGGATTTACCCCTCGTTTCGGAGCTTATCGGGAGCACCTTCTGGCATATGCCGCATCAAGAGATGCGGGGAGCGAGGCCATAAGCGCTAAGTTATTTTTGCACCGGATGGACTAATGAACATCGAACGTCCAACATCGAATGTTGAATGGGAAATCTCAAGGGGACAACGCTGTTTCTGAATGAACTTAAAGGCCTTTTTCCTGCCCACACAGATAATTAGCTCAGACCAATGAAAGAAGAATGTTGGGAAAAGCGGCATCCTTCATTTTGTAGTTTACACTTTTTCAACATAGACGGATGCCAGCCATTAGCTGTTAGCCGTTAGCTATTAGGTAAAAACTTTGTATAAA
>JGI24025J20009_10003003_pt1 | contig 11716 bp, 9 predicted proteins | sample Cruoilmetagenom3_FD_20009 | JGI IMG/M metagenome (IMG submission 20009) | reverse complement strand
GCCCATACCCCAGAATATCATGCCCGCCTTGCCAGCCGCAAAGGTCCGGGCCACGTCGCGCAGCACTTCTGCCTCGATACCGCAGATGGAGGCCATATTTTCCGGGGAGAAGCCGGCCAGATGGGTCTTCATTGCCGGCCAGTTCTCGGTATGGGCGTCGATATAGGCCTGATCGTAAAGCCCCTCCTCGACGATCACGTGCATGATCGCGTTCAGCATCGACACATCGCCGCCGGGCTTGAACTGCACCCGGTGCGTGGCGAACCGGCCCAGCCCGACGCCGCGCGGGTCCATGACGATCAGCTTGCCGCCGCGTTTGACGAACTGTTTGAAATAGCTCGCCGCGACGGGGTGATTTTCGACCGGATTGCAACCGATGATAATTGCCACATCGGCGTTCTCGATCTGGTTGAACGTCGCCGTCACCGCGCCCGAACCGACATTTTCCAGCAGCGCCGCGACGGACGAGGCATGGCACAGCCGCGTGCAGTGATCGACGTTGTTGTGGCCAAAACCCTGTCGGATCAGTTTCTGAAACAGATAGGCCTCTTCGTTGGAACATTTGGCCGAACCAAACCCGGCCACGCGGCTGCCTTTGTCGGCACGCAACCGCGCCAGACCGCCGGCCGCAGCATCCAAGGCCTCGTCCCAGGTCGCCTCGCGGAAATGGGTCAGGGGATTGGCCGGATCGACGTTCAGCCCCTTGGCCGGTGCATCGTCGCGCCGGATCAGCGGTTTGGTCAACCGATGCGGGTGGTTCACATAATCGAACCCGAACCGCCCCTTAACGCACAGCCGGTTTTCATTGGCCGGGCCGTTCAGCCCATCGACCGACTTGATCCGGCCATCCTTGACCTTGAAGCTCAGCTGACAGCCCACACCGCAGAACGGGCAGACACTGGCCACCTCGCTGTCAAAATCCTTGCTGTCCCCGGCCTGGGCATCATCCAGCATGGTGGCGGGCATCAACGCGCCGGTCGGACAGGCCTGCACACATTCACCGCAAGCCACACAAGTGCTGGCCCCCATCGGATCATCCAGGTCGAAAGTGATCTCGGCACCCCGGCCCCGGCCCGACATGCCGATCACGTCATTGACCTGCACATCGCGGCAGGCCCTTACACAAAGATTGCACTGAATGCAGGCATCCAGATTGACCCGCATCGCCACATGGCTGGCATCCAGCAGCGGCACGCGCGCGTTTTCAATCCGGGGAAACCGGCTTTCCTCGACACCCACCGCGCGCGCCATGTCAGCGAAATGCGAACCTGCATCATGCGCCACGTCCGGCTGGTCGGTGGCCAGCAATTCGAGCACCATGGCGCGCGCTTTGGTGGCACGTTCGCTGTCGGTCTGCACCACCATGCCATCCGTGGCGGGACGGACGCAGGAAGCGGCCAGCGTGCGTTCGCCTTCAATCTCGACCACGCAGGCACGGCAGTTTCCGTCAGGTTGGTATCCCGGTGCCGGTTTGTGGCACAGATGCGGAATGATCAGGCCACGCCCGTGTGCGGCCTCCCAGATGGTCATGCCTTCGGGGACGGTGACATCCGTACCGTCCAGCGAAAAAGTAACCGTTGTGATCTGGTTTCCGTCCGGCATCACACTCTCCTCAGTCCGGTCAATCCGTAGGGTGGGTGGCAACCCACGCGTCGTCCAAAGTCACACTTCATCCCCAAAATGCTGCATCACCAACCGGATCGGGTTCGGGGCCGCCTGCCCCAGCCCGCAGATCGACGCATCGCCCATCACCTGACACAGCTCTTCCAGCAACCCCTGATCCCAGGTATCCGCCTGCATCAGCTTGACCGCCTTTTCACAGCCCACCCGGCACGGCGTACACTGGCCACAGCTTTCGTCCTCAAAGAACCGCAGCATGTTCAGCGCCGCATCCCGCGCCCGGTCCTGATCCGACAGAACCACCACCGCCGCCGAGCCAATGAACGTGCCCAGCGGTTGCAGTGTATCGAAATCCAGCGGCACATCGTCAATCGACGCCGGCAACAGACCAGAAGACGGCCCACCCGGCTGATAGGCCTTGAACACATGACCCGCAGCCATGCCCCCCGCCGCCTTGATGACATCAACAATGGTGGACCCGGCAGGCAGAAGGTAAACACCCGGATTGGTGACACGGCCAGACACCGAATAAGAGCGCAATCCGGCGCGGCCATTCTTTTCGGTGCCCGCCAGAACCTCTGGCCCTTCGCGGCAGATGCGCGCGATCCAATGCAGGGTTTCGACGTTATGCACCAGCGTTGGCTGGCCGAATATCCCCACCTCGGCCACATAAGGCGGGCGGTGGCGCGGCAAGCCGCGCTTGCCCTCGATGCTTTCGATCATCGCGCTTTCTTCACCGCAAATATAGGCCCCGGCTCCACGCCGCAGGTCGATATAGCCCGGCGCGACGATGCCGGCAGCCTCCAGCGCGGCGATTTCGGTGGTAAGGATGTGGCGCACAGCCGGATATTCGTCACGCATATAGATGAACACCTTGTCCGCCTCGATGGCCCATGCGGCGATCAGCATGCCTTCCAGCATCAGATGCGGGGTGCGTTCCAGATAATACCGGTCCTTGAAGGTGCCCGGCTCGCCCTCGTCGCCATTGACGGCCAGATACCGCGGGCCGGGATTGGCGCGCACGAATTCCCACTTTTTTCCGGAAGGGAACCCGGCCCCGCCAAGGCCGCGCAGGCCAGATGCCAGTATTGTGTCCTGAACCTTTGTCCACTCGACCCCATCCCGCAGGGTCGCGAGCGTCTCGTAGCCGCCCTGGGCCGTGTAATCCGCGCAATCCTGGTAATCGGGTATGGTCGGCGACGTGGCCTTGGCGGCAATCGCCACCTTGACCTTTTCAGGCGTGGCATGATCGACATGGTTGTGCCCCAACTCCAGAACCGGGGCGGTGTCGCAGCGACCCATGCAGGGCGCACGCAGCACGCGGACTTGCGCAGGGTCCAACCCTTGTTCAAGCGCCGCGCGCAATTGCCCTGCCCCGGCCAGTTCGCAGGAAAGCGAATCGCAGATCCGGATGGTCAGCGCCGGCGGCGGGGTTTCATCTTCTTTCACCACATCGAAATGGGCATAGAAGGTCGCCACCTCGTAAACTTCGGCTTGCGACAGGCACATTTCATGGGCCAACGCGCACAGGTTTTCCACCGACAGATGGCCAAGGCGGTCCTGAATGAGGTGCAAGAATTCGATCAGCAGATCACGTCGGCGCGGCAGCGTACCCAGCAAATCCTGCACAACGGCCAGCGCGTCGTCGCCAAACTGCCGCCCCTTGGGGGTTTTGCGCCCCTTGCCCTTGCCGGACTTCCAAACGCCGTTTTGCCCATCCAATGGTGCCATGCTTCCCTCCCGATGTGGCGCAGGTCGTGTCATCACCATAACATATCGTCAAGTTCGAAGAATGTATTGCACGATCATCTGAAACCCTTCCTTTTCCGGCGCTACCCTTTGCGTCGCAGACCCAAAGCGGCCCCCAACTGAGACGGAGCCACAAGGCCGGCGTGCTCGGCTTTCATCCGGGCAAACCGGCGGATCGCCCAATCGGGATAATCCGCAGAGCGCCCCGTTTCGTGATCCACGTTCATCACCATGATTTCCTGCGTCGCACTGATCTTGCCCGACCCCTGCGACACCATATCCCCAAACAAGTGCAACCGCTTGGCATCGTGGTCGAGCAGACGAAACCGGACGCAGAACACCTCGCCCAACCGCATTTCGTTCAGGTAATGCTGGTGCGATTGCAGAACAAATGGTCCCTGCCCCGTTGCCTCGACATGTTCGACTCCAATGCCCAGATGCTCGGACAAAAGAACGTCCGACGCCTTGTCGAAGGCAATTCCGTAATAGCCGACATTCATGTGGCCATTATAGTCGATCCATTCGGGCAGCACCGATTGCTGTGAAATCTCGACAGGGGCCGGGTACGGACCGTCATGCCCGGAAACTGGGCCGGAAATTGGGCCGGAGATGGAAGAAGGGTGATGGGGTCTGGGCATGGGTCTGGTACAATCCTTTTGTCGCGTCGGATCAGTCTGTCCCTTTTGGCCGCGACAGCCAAGCCCCCATGGTGCCTTGCTTTCCGGGACAGGCGCACCGATGCTCGCCCGTACCGGTCAGCTTTTGACGCGGCCATTTGCAGGAGCCCGGGATATGAAAGACCTTTTTCTGAAGCAGGACGCGACCGGGTTGGCGCATCTTGTCACGACCAAACAGGTCAGCCCGGATCAACTGCTGGATATTGCGCTGGAACAGGTCGCCGGCCTGAACCCGCATCTGAATGCCGTTATCCTGGTGCGCGAATCCGTGGCCCGCGCGGCAATCGCCCGCGGCCTGCCCGACGGGCCGTTCCGGGGCGTACCGTTCCTGATGAAAGACCTTGGGGCGGCAGCGATTGATTTTCCGACCAACAACGGCTCGAAACTGACCCCCGGCATGGTCTGGGGTCACGATTCCGAAATATTCCTCAGAATGCGCGCCACCGGGCTGGTGCCGTTCGGGCGCACCACCTCGCCAGAGTTGGGCGTCGGGCCGGTGACGGAATCGCAAGCCTATGGCGGCCCGACGCGCAACCCCTGGAACCTGAACCACACCAGCGGAGGATCCTCGGGTGGATCGGGTGCGGCGGTGGCGGCGGGGATCGTGCCGGCGGCGCATGGCTCGGACGGGGGTGGATCGGTGCGCATCCCGGCCAGTTCCTGCGGGCTGGTCGGGTTCAAACCCACCCGCGCGCGTTTGCCCAGCGGCCCGATGGCCGGCGAAGGCTGGGGCGGCATGGCGATGGACGGGTTCCTGACGCGGTCCTTGCGCGACACCGCCGCGTTGCTGGACGCGGTGCGCGGGGCCGATCTGGGCGCGCCCTATTGGGCACCACCGATGCGCGACAGCTTTGTCGCGGCCATGGGGCATCCGCCCGGCCCGCTGCGGGTCAGGTTCAGCACGCACACGCTGAGCGGTGACAAGGTGCATCCCGACTGTGCGGCGGCGGTCGGGAAAACCGCGAAACTGCTGGAATCTCTGGGGCATCACGTCGAGGCTTTTCAGACTCCGGACGATCTTGGTGTTATGGCAATGATGCGCGCCTGGACCAGGATCGTTGCCTGCGGTACAGCCCTGTCGGTGCGAAATTTGCTGGGCGGTGCCCCGCTTGACCCAACAATGATCGAGGGCGTGACACGCGGTGCCATGACCCTTGCAGATCGGGTTTCCGGCGCGGATTATCTGGCGGCGGTAACGACATCCACGCCTTTGGCCGGCGCATGGCGCATGTATTCGACACCTGCGACGTGCTGGTCACACCAACCCTTGCCACGCCGCCCGCGCCGGTCGGACGTTACAAGCCCGACAATGAGGATTTCGTCGATTACCGCACCGGCAAGGGCGGGGTGTTCGACTATTCCCCGTTCGCCGCCATTTTCAACGCCAGCGGCCAACCGGCAGTGTCCCTGCCCCTGCACTGGAACAGCGACGGCCTGCCGGTCGGCGTGCAACTGGCCATGGGCTTTGGCGAGGACGAGCGGCTGATGTCCCTCTCGGCCGAGATCGAAAGCGCGGCCCCCTGGGCGGCAACGCAGCAAAGCCTGATCGACCGGGGCGGGATCGCCGGTTGATCCGGATCAGTAGGCAACCATGGTCATCAGCCCGTATTGCGCCACCAGTTCGTCATCCTGATTGGTCAGCGACACATTCCAGCGCACCTCGCCGTAATCGGCCGTCCGGCGGGTTTTCTTTTTCACCGTCAGGCGCACGCGGATGGTGTCGCCCGGGCTGACCGGTTTCATGAAGGCCAGATTGTCCAGCCCGGTATTGGCCAGAACCGGCCCTTCGTTCGGCTCGACAAACATCCCCGCCGCGAAGCTGACCAGCAGATAGCCATGCGCCACCCGCCCCGGAAAGAACGGGTTCCGCTTGGCGGCTTCCTCGTCCATATGCGCGTAGAAATTATCGCCGGTGAAGCTGGCGAAATGTTCGATATCTTCCAGCGACACCACACGCGGATCCGTCACCAGCGTTTCGCCCAGCGACAATTCGTCGAACCGCCGGGTAAAGGGATGCGCCGGGCCGGTGACCTCAGACGCGCCCGGCATCCAGGTATTGGTGACTGCCGTCAGGATGTCGGGCGATCCCTGAATGGCGGTGCGCTGCATGTAGTGCATGACACCGCGCACCCCGCCCAGTTCCTCACCGCCACCCGCACGACCGGGGCCGCCATGCACCATGTGTGGCATGGGTGAACCGTGACCCGTCGCCTCTTTCATCGAGTCGCGGTTGTTGAAGTAGAGCCGCCCGTGATACGCGCCCGCGCCGGTGACCACCTGACGCGCCACGTCCGCGTCACGGGTGATGACGGACGCCACCAAAGACCCCTGGCCGCGGTTGGCCAGCGCAATCGCGTGATCCAGATCGTTGTAGCCCATGACGGTGCTGACCGGGCCAAAGGCTTCGACCTCGTGCACGGATTTCGCTTTATCGGGATCAGCGCAGTGAAACAGCATCGGCGGGACAAACGCGCCTTTTTGCGCATCCGCGCCATCAACGCTGAAATTGTCGGGATCGCCGAATACCCGTTCGGCCTCTTGGCCGATCTGGGCCGCCTTGGCCAGTACGTCCTGCTTTTGCCCGGCGCTGATCAGCGCGCCCATGCGGGTGGTTTCAAGGCGGGGATCGCCGATCTGCACCTTGGCAAGGCGCGCAGACAGCGCCGAAATCACCGCATCGACCTGAGGCCGGGGTGCCATGATCCGGCGGATGGCGGTGCATTTCTGACCCGCCTTTGCGGTCATTTCACGCGCGACCTCTTTGACGAACAGGTCGAACTCGGGCGTGCCGGGGGTGGCGTCCGGGCCCAGGATCGACGCGTTCAGACTGTCCTGTTCGGCCATGAAACGGGTGGCATTGGCAAGGATCGCCGGATGTGACCGCAGCGTCAGTGCAGTATCGGCAGAGCCGGTGAAGCTAAGGACATCCTGACCGCCCAGATGGTCCAGCAGGTCGCCAACGCCGCCCGACACCAGTTGCAGCGCACCTGCCGGGAGCAGGCCGGAGTCCAGCATAAGCCGCACGGCCAGTTCGGTGACATAGGCAGAATTGGTGGCTGGCTTAACGATCGCCGGCATGCCCGCCAACAGGGTCGGTGCCAGCTTTTCCAGCATGCCCCAGACCGGAAAGTTGAAAGCGTTGATATGCACCGCCACGCCCTGCATCGGCGAACAGACATGCTGGCCCCGAAAGCTGCCGGTGCGCCCGAACTGTTCCACATCGCCATCGACATAAAGATGCCCGTCCGGCATTTCACGCCGGCCTTTTGCGGCAAAGACGAACATCGTGCCGATGCCGCCGTCAACGTCGATCATGTGATCGCTTTGGGTCGCGCCGGTGTTGAACGACAGGTCATAAAGCGCCTGTTTGTTGTCGTTCAGATGCGCCGCCAGCGCCTTGAGCATCTTAGCGCGGTCATGAAACGTCATGGCGCGCAAGGCCGGACCACCCACATTGCGGGCGTGATCCAGCATCAGTTGCATATCCAGCGTCGTATTGCCGGCACTGGCGAAAACCTCGCCGGTGATCGCACTGGCAATGTTGCGCGCGCCGGGGCCGGGGGCGATCCATTTGCCTGCCGCGAAACTGGAAACCTGTTGGATGCTCATTGTCATTCTCCCTGCCCTGTCCGGGGCTATTTGCTTGGCTTGGTCGATTGGCTTTATTATTGACCAACCGTTCGGTTTATGCAAGATGGAATGCAATGGATGGATGGATCAGAGGGCGACATGAGCAACGGAATTCTTACGCAGGATCACGGGCATTGGACAGAGATCACGCTGAACCGGCCCGACCGCCTGAACAGCTTTAACGACGCCATGCATCTGGCGCTGCGCGATGCCATTGAAGGCGCGCGTGATGGCGGAACGCGGGCGATATTGCTGACCGGCGCGGGGCGCGGGTTTTGCGCCGGGCAGGATCTGGGCGACCGCGATCCGTCCAAGATGCAGGGCAAGCCCGACCTGAGCAAGACGATCCTGGCGTTTTACGCGCCGCTGATCCGGTTGATCCGGTCGCTGGAGTTTCCGGTGGTCTGCGCCGTGAACGGCGTGGCGGCGGGGGCTGGTGCCAATATCGCGCTGGCCTGTGACATCGTGCTGGCGGCGCAAAGCGCCAAGTTCATCCAGAGCTTTGCCAAGGTCGGCCTTGTGCCCGACGCCGGCGGCAGCTTTTCCCTGCCGCATCTGGTGGGCGAAGCCCGCGCCAAGGCGCTGGCGCTGACCGCCACGCCCTTGCCCGCCGAACAGGCGGCTGAATGGGGGATGATCTGGAAGGCGATCCCGGATGGCACCCTGATGGAGCAGGCCCGCGCCCTGACGGCTGAACTGGCCGATGGCCCGACCGTGGGGCTGGGCCTGACCAAGATGGGCATTCAGGCCGCCGCGACAGGCACGATGGATCAGCAGTTGGATATGGAAGCGCAATCGCAGAAAACCTGTGGCGAAAGCCCGGATTACGCCGAGGGCGTCAGCGCGTTTCTGGAAAAACGCGCGCCGGTCTTTAGCGGGCGCAAACCATGACCCCCAAACAGCGCGCCGAACGCAGCGCCGAAGAAATGTGGTTGAAAGATCAGGCATCAGGCTGGGCCGGAGTCGAACTGATCTCGGTGGATGAGGGCACGGCCACCATGGCGCTGACGGTTGAGAAACACCATTGCAACGGCCACAGCATGTGCCACGGCGGGGTCACCTTTTTGCTGGCCGACAGCACCTTTGCCTTTGCCTGCAACAGCCGCAATCAGATCACCCTGGGCCAGCACACCTCGATCAGTTTTCTGGCCCCCGGTAATTTGGGGGACCGCCTTGTTGCCACCGCAACCGAGGTCAACCGCGCCGGGCGCAATGGCATTTATGACGTCAGGGTCGTCAATCAGGAAGACCTTGTCATTGCTGAATTCCGCGGCGCGTCCCGCGCAATCAAAGGCCTGCATTTTGACGAACCCCAGGGAGAGAGCGCATGAAAGACCTGAGTCCGAAACCATCCGATCTGGAGCACATCGAAACGGCGTCTCTGGATGAAATTCAGGCCCTGCAACTTGAGCGCCTGAAATGGTCGCTGCGCCATGCCTATGACAATGTGGCAATGTACAAAAAACGTTTCGACGATGCTGGTGTGCATCCGGATGACCTCAAATCCCTGTCGGATCTGGCGAAGTTTCCGTTCACCACCAAAAGCGACCTGCGCGACCATTACCCGTTTGGCCTGTTTGCCGTGCCGCGGCAACAGATCATCCGCATCCATGCCTCGTCCGGCACGACCGGCAAGGCGACGGTGGTCGGCTACACCAAACGCGATCTTGACACATGGGCCGATCTGGGCGCGCGGTCGTTGCGGGCGGCGGGGCTGCGCAAGGGCGACATCGTGCATAACGCCTATGGTTATGGGTTGTTCACCGGGGGGCTGGGCGCGCATTACGGCATCGAGCGGCTGGGTGCCACGGTGATACCGATGGGCGGCGGACAGACCGAAAAGCAGGTCGGGCTGATCAGTGATTTCCGCCCCGACGGGATCATGGTCACGCCGTCCTATATGCTGAACATCCTTGAGCAGTTCAACAAACAGGGGCTGGATCCGCGCGAAAGCTCGTTGTCGGTTGGGGTGTTCGGGGCCGAACCCTGGACCAACGCCATGCGGCTTGAGGTTGAACAGGCATTTGATATGCACGCCGTTGATATCTATGGCCTTTCCGAAGTCATGGGACCGGGCGTGGCCAATGAATGTGTGGAAACCAAAGACGGGCTGCATATCTGGGAGGATCATTTCTACCCCGAGATTATCAACCCCGAAACCGGCGAGGTCTGCGCCGATGGCGAACCGGGAGAGCTGGTGTTCACGACGCTGACCAAGGAAGGCCTGCCGATGATCCGTTATCGCACCCGCGATCTGTCGCGGCTGCTGCCGGGTACGGCGCGGTCAATGCGGCGGATGGAAAAGATCACCGGGCGCAGTGACGACATGATCATCCTGCGCGGCGTCAATGTGTTCCCGACCCAGATCGAGGAACAGGTGATGGGCACCGGCGGGCTGGCCCCCTACTTTCAGATCGAACTGTACAAGGCCGGGCGCATGGACGGGATGCGGGTGTTTGTCGAAATGGTGCCAGGTGCAGCGGGCGGGGCCAGCACGGCGGCGGCCGAAAGGATGCTGGCCAAACGGATCAAGGATATCGTCGGCGTATCATGCGAAATCATCGTTGGCGATCCCGGCAGCGTTGCCCGNTCAGAGGGCAAGGCGGTTCGGGTGATCGACAACCGGACCAAGGGCTGACGCAATGGCGCGCACCATCGCCAAGGACCATGACCAAAAGCGCGCTCAGATCCTGAAGGCCGCGGCAAAGGTGTTTGCGACAGAAGGATTTGACCGCGCGTCGATGACACAACTGGCGCGCGAATGCGGGATTTCCAAGGCCAATATCTATCACTATTACGACGGCAAGGATGCGATCCTGTTCGATATTCTCGACAGTTACCTAAGCGCCCTGCGGGACCGGGTTGTGGGCATTGATGTGGCCGGGCTGGACCCGGAAGCGCGGCTGTTGCGCACCGTGTCCGAGATATTGCTGGCCTATCAGGGGGCGGATCACGAACATCAGGTGCAGATCAATGACATGTCGGCGCTGCCTGAGGCACAGCAAAAGCTGCTGCGCGGATATCAGCGCGATATGGTGGGCTATGTCAGCGACACGATCCGCGCGATTGCGCCGGATGTGTTTGGCGATGACGCGGCCAAGCTGAGGGCGACAACCATGTCCGTTTTCGGCATGTTGAACTGGTATTACATGTGGAACACAGGGGCCGGGGCGAAGGCGCGCGATGAATACGCGAGGTTGGTCAGCAACCTTACCCTGCGCGGAGTGGCGGGGCTTTGAGACACGACCGCTCATCAGGCCCTGATGGGCTTTCGTCGCGGTAACCTGGCCCTATTTTGCGGAAATGCGCGGTGAAATATCCCGGCGTATCTGATCGCCCAGCTTGTGACGTGCGCGTTCCAGATCGTGTTCCAGTTGCAGATGCACCCAGAAATCCGCCGCCGTGCTGAAATAGCGCGCCAGCCGCAGGGACAATTCAACCCCCACGCTGGTATCTCCGGACAACAGGTCGGCCACCCGCCCCTCAAGCACACCGATGCTGGTGGCCAGCTCGGGCGCGGCAATGCCCAGCGGCTTCATGTATTCCTCCATCAGCACATCGCCGGGGCGCGGGCACAGGAAGGCCGGTTCCGCTGTTTTCGCCTCTTCGCCGGGGGGCAGCAGTTGCACTTCGGTTGCATAGCCGGCCGCTTTCCACGCATCCATGCCGCCGGTCATGTGAACAATGTCCTTGTGGCCTTCGTTCAGCAGCATCTTGCCCGCCGCCTCGGAGCGTTTGCCAACCGCACAATGCAGAACGATGTTCTTGCCCGGCAGGGTCGGAAAATACTCGGGATCGAAGCTGGACAGCGGCAACAGCAGGGCACCGGCGATATGCTCGACCTCGTATTCCGAGGTTTCACGCACATCGACCAGCAGGATCTCGTTGCGGTCCAGCCAGTCCTTGATCTGTTTCACATCGGCGGCCTGAACGGTACGCGGTGCTTTGTCGGTCATGGTTGGCCCCTTTGCCTGACGGTCTGGCCGCCTCTGGCCAGCTTTGCCCGATCATAGTGACCCCAAAGCAAATACAAAAGAGGC
>JGI24025J20009_10003001_pt1 | contig 11720 bp, 8 predicted proteins | sample Cruoilmetagenom3_FD_20009 | JGI IMG/M metagenome (IMG submission 20009) | reverse complement strand
AGGGCTTCATGTTCCGGTTCCGCTTCAATTCTGATGGAGACTATGAGAACAAGGGGGTACTCCTTGATGATATCATTCTGCAGGCATTGAAGGGACAATGTCACTTTAATGCCGGTGTGGAGGAGGACTTCGAGGATGGCGTCATACCACCTGATTGGACCATTGAAAACTATGACGGTGGTGCAACCTGGGAAATACACTCTTCAGGTGACAGTTCTGATCCACCCAATGCTGGAAACTATTATATCATAGCGGATAGTGACTATCATGGAGAAGCATTTGATGATGAGATCTTCACCCCGGTGATGGATCTTGCAACATTAACCGCTGGAACATTTGTTGAAGGTGCCACAGTTTCCTTTGATGCCCATTACCAAGAATACGGTGCGAATCCTGATAATGAATATGGTGAATGCCGGCTCTATATCGACGGCAATCTAGAGGAAACACTGGGTATGTGGAACACGGATGTCTATGGATTCCATGCGGAATACGACATCCCCATTGTGGATGGACTCCAAATATCCTTCTACTATAACACGGGTGGAGACACCTGGGAATGGTGGTTCGCCGTGGACAATATCAAAGTGTCTGCCGAGTGGGCTGAATTTGGTGATCCTCTCGCCTGGTACTTTGAGGATGACGCCGAAACCGGTGGCAATCCCCTCTGGACACTTGTCCCCGACTATGGCGGAGACCTCTGGCATCCCTACTGCTATCCCATCTACCATGATCCCGTCTATGGGCAATTCGGTGCAATCGTCAGCCCCATCCTAGAAGCCTGCCCCGATGCAAATTATCTACCCATCAGTGAACCTTGGGTAATTGATAACCTACCCGACTATGCTGGTGGTGATAATACTGGTGAAGTTAATGAACACTTCTGGTTGTGCGAAAAACACCACAAGGACCCCTATGACGATGGCCTCTACACCTGGCCAATATGTACCTATACCTACCTGAACAACATGGACAATATACTCATCTCACCCGAAATTGACCTACAGGGCACCTATCACGCCCATGTCACCTTCTATTACACGGGCAGTCTTGGTATCGGTGATGAATTCTGGGTCATGGTCCGTGAAAAGAACGATGATGGCACCTGGGGACCCTGGAACTACATGCGAGAACTAAATTGGCTTACAGACCTGGTCGACTACACCACCGGTACATATACCTATTATCCCTGGTTACCATTCAACCAACTTGGAGACACCTATAATTTCGTAAACCCCATAAAGGCATCACCCGCATTCATGCTAAACCTCTTTTCCTACGTACGAGACCAAGCCATAATACAACTTGGTTTCCGTCTCATCTCTGACGGAGCGGGTGTGGGTCCAGGTATCAAGATCGATCACATCGGAATTGATGTCAAACTCGATGAAGTAGCACCACTCACCACCTGTGACATTTCGGGAACAATGGGCTGCAATGACTGGTACACAAGCGGTGTCACCGTAACCCTAGATGCAACAGATGACCGTGTTGGCGTCAAAGAAACCTATTACCGTATCGATGGCGGAGCCTGGCAACTCTACAGCGAAAGATTCCAAGTATCAGCTGATGGTGCACACACCGTTGAATACTACTCAGTGGATGCAGTAGGCAACGCAGAAGAAATAAAGACCTGTCAATCATTCAAGATCGACCAAACCAATCCTACCGTTGCACTCGCCATGCCTGAAAGCGGATACCTCTACATTGGCGGCCGACCTATCTTCCAGATAGGAAGAACCATTGTGATCGGGGATCTTACAGCCCAAGCATCAGCATCAGATGCAACCTCGGGTATCGACTATGTCGAATTCCTGGTTGACGGCGAAGTAAAATCAGCAGACCTCACTGCCCCCTATACCTTCGAGCTTCCGTTCTCATTCCTGCCCTCAAGCCACACGCTACAGGTCAAAGCCTACGACAACGCCTGCAACACAGGAACAGGTACACAAACAACATACCTCAAGTGGTTGTAAAAACAACCACCCCCCCCTTTTCCCTTTTTTTTAACCTCTATCCTTTTTTTTTTTTTTTTATTATTCTCTTTCTTTATTGAAGGTAGAAACAGTACCAATATTTATCACACCCAAAAAAAAGAGAGCACTCCCCTAGATACAATCAAGTATCCTATACTAATAGAATGGGTAAAGGCCAAGGCATCCTTACATCTTTTCAAACAATACCCTTTTTTTATAGACAATCTTCAGGATCCTATGATACGGAATCATCCCCCGGGTTGTTTCCATAAACGATTTGCCTAAAACCTTCATATCCCTCCCCCAAATAGACCGCATATCACCGGGTGCACCCCGATGGGAATAAAAAACCTCCACCTGGCTGAAATCATACAGGGAATCCCATTTAATGCTATTCAATAACGATCGAGGACCCCGTATAGTCGTCACATCAAACACCACAAACACAATAAGCCTCTCTCGTATCCCTTCTAATGGCCCAAACAAGCATTTTACTTGAGCATCTCCCGCACTAGTGCTAGATACATGCTTGCTATCTTTTCAGCGGTTTTAGGGTCCCGTGCCTCCGCATAAACACGTATAAGGGGTTCAGTGCCTGATGGACGCACCAAAACCCATCCCTCTGGAAGGAAAATCTTAACCCCATCAACCAAATCCATGTCCTGATTCTCTCCCTCAACAAGTTCCTCTAGTATCCTTTCCATTTCACCAGGGGGACAAGGCACCTTTCCCTTAAAAAGAGCATAGGACGGTATCTCCCCTGCGAGCTGGGACAATGTTTTTCCTGTATGGGCCATGATGTCAAGCATAACCGCCATGGCCATACCGCCATCCCGGCAATACTGATGACGGGGAAAGATCAATCCCCCGTTTTCCTCGCCACCAAACACCGCAGAAACCTCAATCATTTTACGGGCAACAAGAGGTGCACCCACCCGGGTATACACCATCTCCCCCCCGTTTTTAGTCACCACATCAGAAATACAACTGCTGGAGGAAACCGGAGTGACACATTTCTCACCAGGTGACACAAGATGATGCGCCATAAGAGCAAGGGTCTTATCCCCATCAAGATACCCCCCGGTTTCAGTAACAAAAACAGCCCTGTCAGCATCACCATCAAGAGCAACACCCATATCTGCCGTGTTTCCCTGAACCATACACAGGAGATCAGAAAGAGTATCACGGGTTGGCTCGGGCAATCTACCCGGGAACAAGCCATCGGGTTGACAATTCAGAGACACGACACGGCACCCAAGTTCTCGTAAAAGATACGGCATCACCATGGATCCCGCCCCGTTCCCACAATCCAGGACAACAGTAAACTTTTTCTCCTGTATCAAGGATTCATTGACCTGGGAACGCACAGCATCCCTATATCTATCCCGGGTATCCATATACTGAACCTGTCCAATGGCATCCCAAAACACCAATCTGTATGCATCCTTATGGAAAATATTCTCAATTTTTTCCTCTATTCCTCTCTCCGCCTCTGTGCCATCACTATCAATGATCTTGATGCCATTAAACTCGGGAGGATTATGACTCGCGGTAATCATGGCTCCTGCCTGGGCACACAAATAGGGGACTGAATACTGTAAAGTGGGCGATGGAACAATTCCTACATCAATAATATCTCCTCCCACAGAGAGAACACCGGAGGTAAAGGCATTTTTTAACATTTGATTAGAGATTCGTGTATCCGTACCAAGAACATAGGAACCCCGCCCAAAGAAGGTCCCGGTGGCCATTCCAAGTTTAAGGGCAAGCTCACTAGTCATCTCCTGGTTGACAATCCCACGGATGCCATTTGTACCAAACAATCTCGGCATTATCCAGTAAATACTGTCTTTTTATATAAGTCTTATAAGTATCACGCACACCATGAAATAAGGATACCCCCTGGGTTATTACCCTGTTTTCAACAACAAAGTATAATAAAAACAGGGGCCTATGACAAAAAGGTATTCTTTAAGAGTAACAAAGAGCTATACAGAGTATAATAGTGTCTACTTGTGAAACAAATCATATATCTTTTTTGCCTTTACCCCCCCAATCCCTTCCACCATCTGCAAATCCTCCAGAGAGGCAGTGGCAATCCGTTCCAGTGTCAAAAATTTATCAATAAGGTTTAATGTCAATCTCCCTCCCACACCGGGGAGAGCATCAAGAAGCACCATCTTACCCACCTTCACAGGCATATCCTTCTTGACACTTCTTTGGCACCATCGAGCCTTGGGTAACCCCTCATTGGCATCCTCTGTTTCCCGGTTAATCAAGATCCGTAAAAACTGGGAAAAAAAATCATCATTTCCCACAAAAACAATGGGGACACCATAAACAAAGATAATCTCTTGAAATGCACCTGCAAGAGAAGACCAAAAAACCCGGGATCCCCCAAAGGTATAGGCCTCAATATCACCATGTATTACCAATAATTTCCTTCGGATTTCATACCCAAACACGGTTTTTGCTTTCAAAAGAGTCAGAAGCTGTTCCCATAAATGATTAGAACGCATTGAAGACACAAAATCAGGAACCGACTTTCGCTCAACAACGACAACATAATTATCTTTTACAATAAGCAAATCACCCACGGGGAGAGCAACTATCTCCACACAGGGAAAAATATTCGTTACCAATGTAACAATCTTTTTTTCCCGATGATCAAGTATTACCCTCATTCTCCAACAACATTCCCAATCTGCCCGGGGGGATAGCCATCAGGAACAGGTTTAGTCCACACAGAAACATTCTCCAAAGATCGATTATCCCCAATTACCTCCCCATCCCCCACAATGCTCTGCACCAGGCGGACATTTCTCCCAATCCGGCATCCTTCACCCAAAATACACTCCTCAACATGGGAGCGTTTATCGATATCAACACCATCAAAGACAACAGAGGACAACACGCGTGTTCCCGGCCCCACGGTCACATTACTGCCAAGACACGACCCCGAAACCCGCCCATGGATATCACATGATGTATCCATCACATTCTGAACACCCTGCCTCTTCATAAGAGCCCAATGTGCCTCCAGATAACTCCACGGACGTCCCACATCAATCCAAAAACCTTCAAATGTATACCCACAAAACCTTTTTCCATCAGTAATCACCTGGGGAAAAATATCCTGCTCCATGGATACAAATCGGTCTTCATCAATATAATCCAATACCTTTTCATCCAGGCAATAAGCACCTGCATTAATCAAGTTAGAGGGAGCATTTTCACGAGATGGCTTCTCCACAAACTTCACTATCCGCCCATTAGGCTTGAGATCCACAACACCAAATTCTTCCATATTTTCCACAGGCCACAGAGAAATGGACGCCGTGGCTTTCATATCAGTATGAAATTTAATAAATTTCCTAATATTCAAGGAAGAAATAATATCTCCATTCATCACCAAAAAGGTACCCTGGAGATATCGTTCAGCAAACTTAACCGCACCACCTGTTCCCAATGGTTTTGGTTCATCATTAATAATGATTGGTCTTTCAATGTTAGTGAAATACTTCTCTACTGCCTCTCGTCCATAATTTGTTGCTAATATCACGTCTGTTCCCTGGGGGAAGGAATCAACTACATGATGGATCAATGGCTTGTTTAACAAGGGGAGGAGGGATTTTGGTCGAGTAAATGTCAAGGGGGCTAATCGTGTTCCAAATCCTCCGGTGAGAATAATGGCCTGCATAGGACTGAATAGATGCCCCTGTTTAAGTTTTTTTATGCAAGGATAGTGAAAAACAAAGGGATACCCCACATACATAAATAGGGTGAAAAACAATGGATAGGGGAATCAGGGGTGATGGATGGCCTTGATATGTATGGGTATGTGCTGAATGGTGCCTATAAGTGGTATATTCCCAAGACTTGCTTTGTGAGACCAGGTTTTTCTGTATTGATAAGCAGGATAAACATGGGTACTCTTTTTCTTTATGGATCCCAGAAAATAAAAACATATATATAGAGACAAAATGATTACTCTAGGGATAAAATGGTCCATGCATATAGGGGTACTCCTATAGGTAAGAAAGCAAAATCAATCTTTTTTTCTTTTGGTCTAGCTGTAATGATTCTTCTTGCGTCTGTGAACATCATCAAACAGGGTGATACAACAGATACAACTGGATGGGGATATCGAATAAAAATCACCTTTAATAATACGGCGTCAGCTATAAATCTAATCTCTTTTCCCGTACTAGTATCCCTGAATGCATCCCATCTTGATTTCTGGAATCATGTTAACGCCAACTATTCAGATATTAGGTTTATTGATGACGATGACATCACCGAGCTATTTTTTGAAATGGAACAATGGGATTATGGGGATAAACAAGCCGTTATGTGGGTCAATATCCCCCAGATTGATGCAGGAAGTACAACTGATTACATCTATCTTTACTATGGGAACACCTATGCATCACCCTCCCTGTATGAGTCATCAACCCAGGTATGGAACAGCCATTACAGGGGTGTATGGCATTTCAATGAAACCACTGGCATGATCCATGACTCAACAGGGAATGGCCATGTGGGCAACCCCCAAGGGTATCCCACCTATGGAGCAATAGGTATAAGCAATGGAGGAATAGGCCTAGATGGAGTTGATGATTGTATTGATTATGGCCCTATTTTCAGTGACACCGGTACAGGACAAACACTCACCATGGAGGCATGGTTTCAGCTAGATAACACAACTAGTGACCAAGTGATACTGGGGAAAAACAACGGGACCACATTACCCTTTGGTATACAACTCTTTCCCAACAGCAACCATATCTATATCTTCGGGGGCGATACCACCAATGGATATAGAAGCCATATGTTCACTTGGACGCCAGATACCCAGTGGCACTATCTAGTGGGTATAATTAATGGATCTATTATTGAGGCATACCTTGACGGTGTATCCCAGGGGACTAGTATGAGGAATAATGAAAATATCCTCAACAACACGGCAGATTTTATCATCGGGGGACAAAACATTACAGGAATCGAGAGATATCTTAATGGGTCAGTGGATGAAATTCGGATCTCAAGTGCCCCATTCACTGAACACTGGGTGTACGCCTCTTTCAAAACTAGCCAAAACTCATTTGTTACCCTAGGCAGTGCAGAAGATATTGTTCCCCCCTCTATTCAGGATGTGTGTGATTCTCCTGATCCTCAATATGTCCTGGGCCCTGTTAATATCACGGCAAAGGTCACCGATAACCAATGCCTAAACAAGGTAAAGGTTCATATCACATATCCTGACACATCTACAGCAAATATGACCATGGCCCAATATCATATGACCGATATCTATTATTTTAATACAACCTATACCCCCATTGGGATATATACCTATCATATCTGGGCAAATGACACCCAGGGAAACGGACAGGCATCCCTACTTTATAATTTTACAATTGAACTGCCCCTGCCAGCCATTGATGTTGAAAAAACTATTAAGGACGGTACTTCCTGGGATGACAACATGACCACCTTCCTTGGAGACAATGTTGAGTTCCAAATCATGGTGTCGAATACGGGAAGCACCACTCTCTCACATGTCACCATAACAGATACACTTCCCATCTTTCTACGCTATAATTACGACGCAAATCCAATCCCCTCGATGGAATCACATAATTACATTGCATGGAACCTCGGGTCACTGGACACTGGTGACAGCAAAATAATCACCTATACAGCACATGTCATTGATACCGGGAACGGACAGAATGTTGTATCAGCTGCTTGTGATGAAGGGGTGAACGATACGGACATGGTCCTTCTTACCTCTTTGATAGATGGTGATGATACAACGCCGCCATTGGTAANTATTGATAAGCCGTCACGGTATCTCTATATTGCTGATCGTGCCATCATGCCNACATTGCGACGCCCGATTATCCTGGGGGGTATTACACTTGAGGCCATTGCCATGGATGATGAATCAGGGATAGACCGAGTGGAATTCCTGATTAATAATAACCTAAAATCATTTGATGAAAGCTGGCCCTATGAATGGTTTTGGGATGAACTCTCATTTGGTTTATATACCCTCAAAGCAAAGGCCTATAATAATGTTGGAAACACTGATGTAGACACAATAGATATCTATATCATCAATTTCTAGGTATCATTTTACACTCTGGCTATTCATATTATTATAAAAAGACTTATTAGTGTTTATTTGGTCGCCTTAAATTCTAATATTAATTTTGGATTATAGTCCCCTGGTACATTAAATACATAGCGATTTAGGATATATCAGCTAAACCGATAAGCCTATAAGCAATTAGAATATATTTTATGGTGGTGAAAAATGATAAAAAAAATAGGGGGCATATTACTGTCTAGTATTCTCATAATCATGCTTTTTTTGCCATCCCTGGGTGGATATCCTCTCCTTCAAGATACAGAACCGCCAGTAGTAAGAGAGGTCAATATCGTTCCCAATCCTCAAATCATGGGTGGATATATTAATATCACCGCGGCAGTGATTGATAATGTTCAAGTTAATATCGTTAAGGTAGTAATTACCTATCCAGATTCAAGTATGTATAACGTCACCATGGATTATCTCCCTAATCCCCAATCTTACCCCTGGCCTGCTTATTATTACAATGTCACCTATAGTCTGCTAGGCATGTATTACTTCTATATTTGGGCAAATGATACCTCAGGCAATCAAAATCAATCGGTTCTCTATTCCTTTGAAGTAATAGAAGAAGATCTTCTCCCGCCAGAAATTTCAGGGGTGCAAGATAATCCTGATCCACAGATTATAGGGGGGACTGTTAATATTACCTGTACAGTCACAGATAACATCCAAGTTGATAGTGTACATGTGATAATTCGTTATCCTAGTTATCACGTATATAATTACACCATGGCAAAGGTTCTTACAACCAATAATTATTATTTCAACACCCATTATCCCCTGATTGGGACCTATTACTATTATATCTGGGCAACAGATACTTCAGATAATAGTGTGCATACCTCCCTTCATACATTTATTATCACTGAAGAGCCTGGCCCAGCTGTACACATTGAGAAAAAAGTTAGAGAGGACTGTAACTGGGTTGATTCGGCAACAGTTTATGTTGGAGACATTGTTGATTTTCAAATTACTGTTTGTAATACAGGTTTGGTTACATTAATTAATGTGCGTGTTGCTGATACGTTGCCCTCTTTTTTGGAATATAATTATGATGGTGTTCCCTCTCCATCCTCTGCGTCTGGTCATGAAATCGAGTGGTCTCTTGGATCCCTTAATGTGGGTGAGACTAGGGTGATTACGTTTAGTGCAGTGGTGGTTGCCCCAGGATGTGGATACAATGTGGCTCTCGTATGTTCCTGTGTTGGAGTGGATGATTCTGATTCTGTTTTGATAACATCCCATGATTCCTGCAAAGGAATCATTTCAGTTGAGAAAGAGGTACAGGATGGCTGTGGATGGGTTGATAACATAACCTCTAGGGTGGGTGACACCCTCGATTTTAAAATCACTGTAAATAATAGTGGCTCAGTTGTTTTAACTCTGGTTCATCTTACTGATACGTTACCCTCTTTTTTGGAATATAATTATGATGGTGTTCCCTCTCCATCCTCTGCATCTGATCATGAAATCGAGTGGTCTCTTGGATCCCTTAATGTGGGTGAGACTAGGGTGATTACGTTTAGTGCAGTGGTGGTTGCCCCAGGATGTGGATACAATGAGGCATTTGTCTGTTCAGGGGAAGGGGTGAACGATACGGATGTGGTTCTTCTTACCTCTTTGATAGATGGTGATGATACAACGCCGCCATTGGTAAGTATTGATAAGCCGTCACGGTATCTCTATATTGCTGATCGTGCCATCATGCCGACATTGCGACGCCCGATTATCCTAGGGGGTATTACACTTGAGGCCATTGCCATGGATGATGAATCAGGGATGGACAGAGTGGAATTCATTATTGGTAACGATATAAGAAATGTAAGCCTTGGTTGGCCCTATGAATGGTTCTGGAACGAAAACTCTTTTGGGTTCTACAGCATAAAAGCAAGAGCATATGATAATGCGGCGAATAGCAACATCGACAGTATTGATATATATATTATAAACTTCTAGGATATACGAAACACGTGTTACGATATTATCCTCTCTTACCGCTCACTGTATCTTTTAAAGACTAAGCACTGTCCATATATCCATCCCAAGAATTGTTTCATTATTTCCTGCATTATCTTCAACTGTAATACTCAAAGTATGTTTATGGAAAAAAACCTCTTCGCTTTTGTAAATCCATTCATATGGCTCTTTGGTATCCGTATATTGTATTTCTCCATCGATAACAAAATTAATCTCGGCTACTCCTGAATTATTATCAATGGCATCTACGATAATATATACTTTCCCAATCACTAATACCTGGTAAGGCAGATTGATAATTTTTCTATCTGAAATATATAATCCTCCTTTTTTGGGACTGAGGATATCAATCATGGGACTTAGTGTATCTATCTTCAGATGGAATAATTTATTGTTTTCTTTGTTCCCCGCGTTGTCAATTGAATAATAATATATTGTGTGATTTCCCTCGTTTTCAATATAAATAGGGCGAGAATAGATATGCCATTCCCCATCATCTATCCTATACATTGTCTCTTTTGTCACTGATTGGGTATCTTTTCTATCTAGTGTAACAGTTACAAAACCAATGTACCACTGATTGTTTCCATTTGGTTTTTCAGGTTTTTTTGTATATGTTGTTACAGGTGGCGTTTTATCGATTTTTATGTTTATTGTTTTTTGTTGTTCTTGATGACCTGCATTATCGATAGAATAGTAATTAAGGGTATGATTTCCTTCTGTTAACACATAAAAAGGGTTTTCATAGTTTTGATAGTCTCCGTTATCTATTTGATATTTTGTTGCAGCGACACCAGTTATATTATCACTGGTGTTCATACCTATTAACACATCACTGGTGTACCATCCATTATCTCCCTTTTCTCCTTCCACTAAAAGGGTTGTTATTGGGGGCCGTGTATCAATACTACAGGTTATTTCTGCGGGTGTGGGGTCACTGTTTCCTGCCAGGTCTTGTGTTTTTACCTTGAAGGTGTAGGTGTTGTCAGGGAGGTTGGTGTAGGTGTGTGTGGTGGTGTTTGTCCAGGGTGTCCAGGCAGTGTTATATCCCTCCAGTATATAGGAATATACCAGCTTATATGGAGGGGAAATATCATCAATTCCCTCCCATTCATAGGTAAGTTCATCTTGTACAATGATTCCTTCAGGACCACTTAGAATTATTGTTTCTGGTGATGATACATCAATTACATTGACAGTAAAACTTATTTCATCCGGTGTGGAGTCACTGTTTCCTGCCTGGTCTTGTGTTTTCACCTTGAAGGTGTACTCCTGGTTGGGAAGGTAGGTGTAGGTGTGTGTGGTGGTGCTGATCCAGGGTGTCCAGGTGGTGTTGTGTCCTTGGAGGGTGTAGGAGTAGAGGAGGTCGTGTGTGGGTGTGTAGTTGTCTGTTCCGGTCCAGGTGAAGGTTACGGTGGTGGAGTTTATGGTGGTGGGTGGTGTGGTGGTAATCTGTGTGTCTGGGGGTGTGGTATCTATGGTGAAGGTGTGTTCTATGGGTGTGGGGTCGCTGTTTCCTGCTTGGTCCATTGTTTTGACTTTGAAGGTATAGGTACTGGTGTTGGTGGGGAGGTTGGTGTAGGTGTGTGTGGTGGTGCTGATCCAGG